>Ga0181599_1004914_pt1 | contig 10587 bp, 8 predicted proteins | sample 041ome_3_FD_148658 | JGI IMG/M metagenome (GOLD analysis project Ga0181599, IMG submission 148658) | Coastal salt marsh microbial communities from the Groves Creek Marsh, Skidaway Island, Georgia - 041405US metaG (spades assembly) | ecosystem: Environmental > Aquatic > Marine > Intertidal zone >...
GCAACTAACTAAGTAAAACTATGAGCTAAAAAAAAGGAATCCCATAATAAATCGATCAATTCTCTTTCTTATCGCTGCTGCTATTATTTTCAGGATTAGTAGTAGTAGTATCCGTTCGAGTTGGCATGACGATTGGCGTTTGAATGCGTCTTCCGCCAACCGTTCTCGGCTCGCTCGTTCGCAAACCCGCGGAAGCGCGGCCTTTCGCGGACGGTCTTCTCCTTTGGCCGCCGTAAATGTTACTGAGCACGGACGCGCCGACGAAGGACGGTCCGACGTGCGGAAGAGCGTCGTCGTCTTCGTCGTCTTCGTCGTCTCCGTCGTCTTCCTCGCCCGAGGAGGAGTCGCCGTCTTCATCATCATCGTCGTCGTCGTCCGAAGATGGAGATGGTGGCGCTATTTTCTCGTCTTCTTTCGTCGTGTCCTCGTCGCTCTTTGGTTGGGTACTCTCCTTCCCATCTTTGTCGTCGACAACATCGTTCTTCTTACTCTTTCTCTTCTTCTTCTTCCCGCCTTTTCTCTTACTCTTTCGCTTTCCTCTGCTTTGCAAAAACTGCATGAAAGCGCCCCAAAGAGATAACGCCAACCACATACCAATCACCGGCGACAACTCCGCGCACCTTTGAATAGTTCCCTTGACGCGTTCCATCAACGCGTTCTCGTTCACTTTACCATCCGCGGTGCCGCTCGTAATCGCTTCCATCGCTCTTTGCAATTTTACGAAATACTCCGATTTCATCGGGTCGTTTCCTGTCTTATCCGGGTGATACTTTATGCTTAAATCTCGAAACCGCTTGCGAATTTGCGCCGCCGAAGCGCTTTGCGACACGCCTAAAACTTGAAACGGATTTTCGCCGCTATCGTCCACGAATCCTAAAATACCCTGGAACCACTCGAACTTCCTCCAATACCAGTCGTACTCTTTCTTATTCCTTCTCTTGATGAACCTATAGAATGATTTAATATCAAACATCGCCCATAAAAAGGTCCCCGCGATGGGCACGCAAAACGCAAACGCCGTCAACCACGCCGCGAACGCGCCGACTCTCGCCGTCTTCGCCCCGGCGATCGGCTTCAAATAAAACACCACCATCTCTTGCATCACCGGCACCGCTTGAAACAACAACAAACCTATGAATAATTCTTGCACGCCTTCGTTTCTCCACACGAAATACATCACCAAAGACATAAACGCCGGAATCGGCCACATCTTCGGAAACGCGAAGCACCGAAAAATAGGAAACACCCCAGTCGTGATTAACAAAAACCACGTCAATCGTTTCGACCCGCTCTGCACCAACAAATACGCCATAAAACTCGCCACTCCAAAGTGCCACAGCATGCGTTTCATCGGAAACTTCGCTCTTCGCAAAGCTTCCGGGTGCACTTTCCCGATTCGCACCAGCTTCGGGAGCATTATTTTCCCTTGCACCAACTGAAATCCCGAGTGCAACGACGAGGAAAGCATCACGTACCCGATGTTTGCTAAAGCGCCTTCGATGTTGTCGCCTTTGATCATCGCGAGCATGACGATGATTCTAAACCACATTATGTGTCTTGTTACGATCTCTCTCTCTCTCTCTCTCTGAGTAGTGTGAGTTGTTCTATAATTCTCTATTCCTATAGTATATTATTATTATTACATCTCCGTACTGACGAATTTTTTCCAATTTTTTTCTCTGCTCCCCATAAATAAAACTTTTGTGTGTTTGTTTTCTCTCGATTCTCGACGTCAAAAAATACGCGAGAGCGAAAGCGCAGCCGGGGGGCAGAAAAATAAAAAAAAGTCAAACTTCTCTTTCTTTTTATTATTTTCTACGTATTTTGATGATCAGAGAGAGAACGAGAATGATGGCATCGTCTTCGTCTTCAAACCCGAAGGCGGATGAGAAGAGCGAGTGCTCGTCTTCTTCTTCTTTGGAATCGCACTTCCATCTGTCGAAATCTCGCGTCAACGACGCGGTTTCGACGCTGGAAAAAACGATACTCGAAACCGCGAAAAAACGAGAGCGAGAACTTTCGGAGAAGAAAACGCTGATCGATCGATTGTACGAGCGGTTAGAATTGACGAGAGAGATGGTCGCGGAAGGGGAGAAAGCGTTGACGGAGTCGGAGAAGAAATTGCAAAGAGCGAGAGAGGAAAACGAGATGTTGAGGAAGGTGGTCGAAGAGTGCACGAGGAAAGAGTCAACGTGGAAACGAAAAGGAGAGTGGCAAGAGAGGAAAGCGAGGGAGGCGAGGGAGCGAGTGCGAGAGTGTTGGGTGAGCATGGATAAAGTCGCGGTGACGTGCGATGCGATAGTGAATGGTGTCGATGACGATGAGGTCGAGACGGTTGATTTTGGAGAAGACATCGAAGAGGATTACGGCGAGCGGGAAAAGTCATCGCGAGAGTTGGGCGAGGAAGAAGCGCGCGAGGAAAAAGAGAACGAATACGCGAAGAAGAAATCCTCCTCCTCATCATCGTCGTCGTCGTCGTCTCGAATTCAATCGCTGGTGAAAACACTCTCCAAGTCCGTTCGTAATCTCGAATCTGCGGTTCAAAAAGAACGCACGTACCGAAAAATGGCCGACGCCGAAGTCGAGAAGGCTCGAAAGTGCATCATGGACGAAGTCGACGGCGAGAAGGCCGATTTGAAAATCGCCGCGGCGCGACTGACGAAAGCGTTATCGCTGTTAAAACATACCGGCGATAGTTGTTCGAGTCTTTCTGTTTGAATTTATGACGATTACGATGAGCTACACGCGCGCGAGATGACGCGGCAAGAGCCGATATCGCGGCGTTAAAAATAGAACGTTTCATCTCATTTCAAAGTTTATTCAATGATCACTTCTCTGACGATGTTGTCTTCACCAGCGACGGTCGGTGCACTCGCCGTCACCGGTGCCGCCGCGACTCTCACGGACGCCGCGACCGCTTGCTCGGGACTATCGTACGCCGTAAAATCAACTTCCACCGCGCCGTCGTTGTACGTCTTACTGGCAATAATCCCAGATATCGCCGCAAACACCGCGACGATGACTAACCCCCACTTCCCAACCGTGTTTCCAACCGACTCGAACATCTCGTCGTCCCAAAAATCCTTCTCTTGCATGACTTTAGGCACGGATACTTTCGAGCTATCGATCGGTGTCGCGCTGTTTTCAATCTCTTTTTGTTTATCGCTTTGCGTTTGGATTTCCCGAGCCGTCCAGGATTGTTTCTTCCCCATGTTTGCTTTGAGATGTTGCCCTCTTTTTAATCCTCCCGCGGATGACTTTTTAGAGAGCGTGCCGCCGTTTGAAGAAGAAGAAGAAGAGGTGGAGGCAATCATGTGCGCGCGAGCGAGCGTGGCAATCATTATTCTTTCGTGTTTTGTGTTAGTGTGTAGTAATATATTCCCACACGGCCAAAGCCAAAATGATGAGAAAGCGTGTGTAAAATTGTTCGATAAAATGACGCGTGACTGCCACACAAAAAAAAATCTTGAGAGCATGCATATTCTTTTTACAAAAATAAATGTCCTCTCCTGCGCTATAGTATTCTAAATGTTCGCATCACGACCGAACGCGAAACATGCCGCCGTTCGGCATTTGCACCATGGAGGAGGCGCTTTGAAACATACCTCCACTTCCACCTCCTCTTCCGCCCCCACCTTTCGGTTGGTTCTTCTTTCCTTTTTTGGTTTTCGAAGCGTACTTTTTCTTTTTCACTCCTCCCGCTCCTCCGGACGCCTTTGCTCTCGGTCGTTTGTACTCGAGATCTTCCGCGAATACCAGGTCTTCGTGTCTCGCTTTGCTCGCATCGCTACCTCCTTTGTGACGCATTAGTCGACGACGACAGTTATCGCACGTGCCTCCACACGCGTTGTGCGTGAACGATGTTTCGCCCAAGTAAGATAACAAAGCGACTCTTCGACACGTCTGTCGGTCTTCCATGTAGTCTTTGACTTTTTGTAACAAAGGCAACGCTTTTTGCAATCGAACGGCTTTAGGTTGCCCACCTTTAGTTTTTTGCGGCATTTTGAGTAATCGCTCGACGCGACCCAGGTCTTGGTGAGAGTACAAAGACACACCTCGCGCCTTCAACCCGTCGCGTCCAGCGCGACCGATTTCTTGGTACAAGCCTTCCAACGTTTTTGGCGGCGAATGGTGTACGACCCATCGAACGTTCGCTTTATCGATACCCATCCCAAACGCGATAGTGGCGACGCACACGCTCACTTTGCCTTTTGTCCAATCATCTTGCGCATCTCGTCGGGCTTTCTCCGTCATTCCAGCGTGGTAGGGTACCGCGGAAGGGGCATTTTGAGGGTTCTTCCTCTTTTCGTTGTTCAACGCTTCCGCGACTTTTACGCAGTCGTCTCTCGACAGGCAATAGACGATACCGTTATCGTTTTTACCGAACGTTTGCGCGATCCATTTCGCAAACTTCTCGTCGTCGGCTAAATCGCCTTTCGCCTTGACTTCAAATTCGATGTTTGCCCGGTTGAACGAAGTGACAAACTTCTTGGCTGTTTTCGTTATTTTTAAAATCTTCAACACGTCGTCTCTGGCTTTGTCCGTCGCAGTGGCAGTTAACGCGGTTAACGGGACATTCGGAAAAAGTTTCTTCAACTCGCTCAATTTCTTATAATCCGGGCGAAAATCGTGGCCCCAAGAAGAGACGCAATGCGCTTCGTCAACCACGAATCTCGCTAATTTACCTTTCTCGAACAAACCTTGAAACGCGTTGCGCAAGGACGGCGAAGCTTGGAATTTCTCCGGCGTCACGTAGAGTAATTTGATCGTCGGATTTTCTTTGAAAAGCTCTCGCAGAACGCTCTTCGACTCGGTTTCTCCCGCAGATCCCAGCAATGCGACGGAAGGAATGTCAAACTCGTAGATGAGCTTTTTCACTTGATCTTGCACTAAACTCACGAGAGGCGAAAAAACAACCGTCACGCCTTCGCTGCACACGGCCGGTAACGCGTAACATAAAGTTTTCCCACCGCCCGTTGGCATCAACACGAACACGTCTTTGTTTGCCACGCACGCTTCGCAAATTTCTCTTTGATTTGGTCGAAAACTCTCGTTGCCAAAGATGTAATAGTTTGCCGCGTCGAGCATGTCCTCATCTTTGTTCGAGGTTTGAGCGCCAGCCGCCGCGGCGTACATGTTGGTGTTGTTCGCGGCTATCGTCGTTCTGGCGTTCATTCTGACATTCGTTTGCATCCTTGGCCTGTCAAATGTTGGAAGAACATCGTCGTCGTCATCATCATCTATAGTTTCTACGTCTATCGCTGCTGCTACCGTTCGCTTCATCCTCTTCGTCGTCACCCTCGTCGGTTCTTCTATGTCTACTTCTTCTTCCTCGTTTTCGTTCGCGCTACTATTGGGTGCCAGCTTTCGCGTTTCCCTTTGCCCGCCGTTCGCGATGGTCGCCAACATCGCCCCTCTGACAAACTGACCGTTCCCTACAGCAACCATCGGCGGTGCCGTCGCCCGCCCTTTCCCAGTTTCTCTCGACCAAGCGATCGATCCTCCTAAATTATTCGCGCTGTTGATGTTCTTCATCGCCATCGTCGCTTTCGCGTTTTCTATGCGCTCTCGCTCTTCGCGTTCGCGTCGTTCGTCGTTCGATTTCATTTGTCGTTGTTTCTTCCTTCTGAGCGTTTCTGGAGACTCGATGTCTGAATCAGACAGCGTGACTTCAAATCGTTCAGCCTGTTTCTTATCGTCGTCGTCTTTATCGTCCTCAATCTCTTCCTCGCTCGTCAGCGCGATATCGTTTTCTTCGTCGTCGTCGTCGTCCGACGACACGACGACAATTTTACTCTTATTTTGTTGTTGTTGCGACGTTTGCACGCGAAGCGACCGTCGTCGTCTTCTTCCTCCTCCTCCTCCTCTTGGAATCTCTTCGGCGTCGTCGTCGTCGTCCGAATCTAAAACGATCACGTCCTTCTCCTTCGCCGCCACGGAGGTCGTCGACGACGGTTCCAACATCGGTTTCGTCCCTCTCTTCTTGAGCATCTCCAGAACGTTTCCATCTTTTCTTTTCAACTTCTTCTTTCCAGTTTTATTACTATTATTACTATTATTATTAGTATCACCATCATCATCACCGCGCTTCCTCTTAGCGGCGGTGGTTTTGGTGTTCGTGTTGTTCCTCGTTCGTCCAAAACCACCAACACCACCATTACCACCACCAGTCATGGTTTGTTTTGTGTTCTTTCTTTCTCTACGCGCGCGTAGATTTTTTGAAAATTCTTGTCTGTGATGTGCTCAAAATCTCGCGCTCCGTCAAGAGTGCAAAAAACCCTAAACTTTTAGAAATGGAACATTAAAATGCAGAAGGGTCGATCTGACAAACAACAAAAAAAAAGCACGCGCGGAAAGAGAGAGAGAGAGAGGATTTGTACGATGAAAATGCGACGCCGCGGGAACGAGAGGGAGGAGAAGAAGAACGCCTCGCTTCTCGTCGCGTTTTTGTTGTGCGTTTTCTTCGTGTCGACGAGCAGCGCGCTCGTTCTTTTCCCGTCAACTTTTTTCGGTGGTGGCGATTTCAGAGGATTAGTTGATTAGTTCTCGCCGAGACGACGAACGACGAAGCCGTGGCGTTTAGTTCTTCTTCGTCGTCGTCGTCGTCGTTTTCATTCGGTAAAGGACCGAGAAGATTTTTACTGCAAGAAGAAGAAGGAGAAGGAGAAGATGCGAGCTCGGACGAAGAGCAAGCGGAGGAGGTGCAATCAAAGTTGGGATCGTTATTACCGGTGGAAGGGACGATTACAGAAGAACGAGAAGCTGAGGAACCAACGAGCGCCGCGCGACAGAGCGGTAACAAGCATTCGCTGTTACACGCGGACGTGGTTCAAGCGCACGCGCCAACTGCGGAAACGCAAGATGAAACCATCGTCGAGGAGGTGATTGAAAAGCAATCGGAGGAGAACACGGACGCGGAGTCTTCAGAGGCTATCGTCGCCGCGGATGTGAGCGAAGAGGCGCCGGCGACAAAGGAAGAGGTGACCTCGGACGATGAAAACGCGGAGGATATCGCGGAAGAGGAGAAGGAGAAAGCAGATTCTGAGTTCGCTTCGGAAAACGCAGAAGAATTGGCGGTAGAAACAGCCGCGGCGAACGCGATTGCGGACGCGGTGATTGCCGAGTCGGACGAAGAAAACGCAGCGGCGGAGGACGGCGAAACCGTGGACGAGAAAATTACGAGATCGGCGGCGAAGAAAGCGGCCAGGTTTTTTGCTAACGTGAAAACTCGAGCGAAAGAACGGTTTGAGAAGAGAGCGCAGGAGGAGTTGGCGTTTTATGCCGATTACGAGGATTACGAAGATGATTACGGAGCGGCGCCGGACGCACTCACAGGGGACGGGTTCGATTCGCCGGCTGATTTAGTCGCCTCGGGTGAAGAAACCATCGAGGAGGCCAAAGAAGATATCAAAGATATCGAAGCCGAAAAGGCGGCTATCGCGCAGGAGAAAGGCATGGAGATGGCGTTGGAGGAGATTCAAGCGACTGATTTAGCGGAACCAACCGAGGACGTGGCGGATCCAATCACCGGGATTTCTCCGGAAGGCGAACAATTGGAAGAGCAAATGGCAACCGCGAATGGTGAACCAAAACCAGTTGCGAACACTCCGATGTACAATTTCGAATCTGGCTACGACGTTCGCGCGGCGTTGCAAGGCGCCAGATCGAAGGCCAAAAAGTGTGAACCGAAGAAGCGCTTGACGAGAGAAGCGCAATGCAAACACGTCAAGAACACTCGCGCGTGCGGCGGAAACCTGTATCCGTACCTGAAGTTTGCATATTGCACGAACGCGGGCATCGTCATCCCGACCATCATTTATACGTTTGGTTTGGGTGTTTCTTTGTATGCGCTCGCGCTCGTTGCGGACGCCTTCTTTTGCCCCGCGCTTGAAACGGTGGCGACTATTTTGAAAATTTCGCCCGAAGTTGCTGGCGCAACGTTGTTAGCTCTCGGAAACGGTGCTCCGGATGTTTTCGCGCAAGTCGCTGCGGTCACTTCTGGTACCATGCCAGACGTCGATATGGCAGTTTCTACCGCATTAGGTTCTGGTTTGTTCATCACGACGGTCATTTTAGGGGTTGTCATTTTGATGGACAGGACGAAAAACGCTTCGGACGGATCGTTAACCGGCGTCCTCGTTTCTGCCGCGCCTTATAATAGAGACGTCTACGCGTACTTGATTGGTATCTTAACCGTCTTTGCAATCATGATAAAAGGTGTGATTGCACTTTGGCACACCACGTTGCTCGCCTCGGCTTACGCGGCGTACATTGTCTTGGCGGTGTTCAAAGATGAAGGCATCGACGACGACGACGACGACGATTCCGCGCCCGTGTTCACCTTGGACGGCGACGAGGAAAACAACAACAAGAAGAAGAAATCGCGAACGCGCGAAGTGCCGCTGTTCGATTTGGCTTCACAAAAAGGCGGACCGGACGATAACAAAGGCGCAGATTTACCGCGAAGAAAGAAACCGAAAATGTTAAGATTGGGCCCGGCGGATGGTTTACTCGAAGGTGCGTTCGCGTGGGCCATGTCTGAAGCGCAATGGGACGACATGACGCCGTCGCAAAAAGCTTTGGCTCCGATCACCACGCCCATCTTCCTCATCATGTCTTTGACGATGCCAGTCATTCGCGAAGGTCGATTAGGTAAAGGGTACGCCACTTCGTTGGCGTTCTTTGCTCCTTTGTTCTTCCTCGCCGCGCCTGGATCAGCGACTGCCATGTTCCGCGATAACCTCCCCGGTTCTCCGTACTTCTGGATCCTGTGCATCTCCGCCGGTTGCTCTGCTGTGACTGGCATCAAGTTACAGTTTGAAAAAGAAGGCCCGAAAGCCGCTTCGGAACCGATTGCTATGCTCGCCTTTATCAACTCCATCGTCTGGATGCACTTGGCCGCGGAGCACTTGGTTTTGATCATCGACGCGCTGGCGAAAATTGCGGGCATTTCGGAAGAGTTTTTAGGTGCGACCGTGTTGGCTTGGGCCAACTGCGTCGGCGATTTAGTCTCCAACATGGCCGTCGCGAAAGCTGGCCAAGCGGCCATGGCCGTCACTGCGTGCTTCGCGGGCCCGGTGTTCAACTTACTCGTCGGCTTAGCCGCCAGTTTAGTCTACGTCAACATCGTCCTCGGCGACGTTCAAGTCCAAGTTGGCAACTCCGTCTTAGTCTTGTTAGTCGGCTCCGTCGCCAGTTTACTCTTGGTATTGAGCTTAACCGTTCGCAAGTCGGATTACGAGTACGCGTTGCACGCGAAACTCGGCTGGAGTTTGATTGGTTTCTACGTAGCGTTTTCGATATTCTTTTGTTTAGTAGAGTTGGGTAAGGTTTTCGGATCGAGAGAAGTCATCCCGGGTGGGACGATTGCCGCCATCGGTCGGTAACACATACTTGTTTTTAATAAGATATATATAGAGAGTTTGTTTGTTAAATATATATTGATATGTTAATGTAAAACGTGCCAGGCGTTCGTTCCTTCGCGTCTTTCTCCTCTGTTCTTCATCGTTGAAATTACTTCATTATTGTAACTCTAGGTGATTTACCTCTCTCCCCCCTACTTGCTCAAAAATGTCGTTCATCTGGGAAGCCTCGCCTCTTTGGCGAACCATCGTCCGATCGACGAGAGATTCCACGCCTCTTTTTCTCACCTTCATCGCTTCCACGTTGGGCGCGTCGACTTTGCTCTGGTACGGCACGCAACAGTTCACCAATCCGGACGCGCAATTCGACGAGACCCACGTGCAAAAGCTACGAGCGAAGAGCGGGTTGGACGCTCGCGTCGTGTCCGACGTCAACAAGCAACGATTGGGCGTTCTATTGAAAGAAGTCTCGCAAAGAGACGGGGCGAGTTTAGAGAAGCAAGAGAAGAGGTGGAGAGACGCGTTGGACGGGAGAACGACCGGAGATAAAGACGGCACGACGAAGCGTCATTTCGGCTGGAAGTGAAAAGGAGGAATCGCGCGTATAGAAGTTAGACGTCGTCGTTGTTGTTGTACATTATTAAAGCTCGCGAGTAGTAGTAAATCTATACATTCACCATCGCTTACTATTCATACGCATGCGTATCGTTGCTAAATTGCTAGTAATGAGTCGATTGCTTTACACTATTAATTCTCTAATAAAAACATACTCGCGCGCGCGTTCTCTCTTCTCTCTCTCTCTTTTCAATCACGTCGTCATCAAAACGCCCCGGACTTGCTCTTTTTCCCTAGCAAAATCTCCTTCGCCTCGTTTACTTTCGTGCTCACAAACGGACTCCCCCCGGCGTCCGGATGGTTCGCCATCATCACCTTCCTGTGTGCTTCCATCACTTTATTCTTCGCCGAACTCTCCCGTATCCCTAAAATCAGCGCCGCCTCTCGTCGACTCATCGTCTCGTCGAATCCACCTTTGTAAAATTGTTTCAATTTCGGTGGCGCGAGCATCCACGCTTCGCCGGCGAGGATGAGTTGGCGAGCGGTCAACGCCGTGGCGGCAAAACCGAGGCCGAGGACCGCCGCTGAAGACATTATCAGGCGCGTGCGTATATCTCTTTGTTCTCTCTCTCTCTCTCTCTCTCTCTCTCTTTATATGCGGTGTATTATG
>Ga0181599_1004915_pt1 | contig 10582 bp, 10 predicted proteins | sample 041ome_3_FD_148658 | JGI IMG/M metagenome (GOLD analysis project Ga0181599, IMG submission 148658) | Coastal salt marsh microbial communities from the Groves Creek Marsh, Skidaway Island, Georgia - 041405US metaG (spades assembly) | ecosystem: Environmental > Aquatic > Marine > Intertidal zone >...
CGACAGACAAACGAAAAGCATCATCGACTTAACAAAAACGATATGTCGATGTTGTCGTCGCTGTCGAGAGGAGCAAAGAAGAGCAGCACCGGTATCACCGCGGTTGCCTCCGCCGGTCGGTCCGTTCTCTTCTTTTCCTCCTCCTCTTTTTTCTGCTCTTCTTCTTCTTCTTCTTCTTCTTCTTCTGTCTCGAACGCGACGACAAGGACGACGACAAGGACGACAACGGAATACAAACAACTGAAGGATTTCTTCCCGGCTTCTTCTTCTTCTTCGTCCAGAAGAACTCTCGTCGTCCGGGACGACGACAACAGCGCTAATAATAATAATAATAACAGAAGAAGAACGGCGTACATAGAAACGTACGGGTGTCAGATGAACACCTCGGACAGCGAGGTCGTGATGTCCGTGCTCACCGCGAACGGGTACGACATCATCGATTCTATCTCGGCGGCAGAGAAGAAGAAGAAGAAGAAAAAGAACGAAGTGAAAGACGAGGAGGAGGAAGACGACGACGGTGAAGAACAAGTGCCATCGACGGCAACGATGCCAGAAGTAATTTTAGTGAACACGTGCGCGATACGAGACAAAGCGGAGGAACGGGTGAAGACTCGATTGAGACAGTTTCGGTCGATGAAAACGACATCGCCGTCGTCGTCGTCATCTGTGTTTTCGAAGGATTTTAATATGAGCAACAACAATAATAATAGTAATAAGAAGGCAGTCATCGGCGTGTTGGGATGTATGGGGGAGCGCTTAAAAGGCGAGTTGTTGAAGAAAGATTCTAAGGGCGTCCGATTGGCGGATATCGTGGCCGGGCCGGATAGTTATCGTGACTTGCCGAGATTGATTGAGAACGCTATATCGAGTAGTAATAATGATAATAGACAGAGTAAGAAAAATACGAACGACGGAGGAAACGAAACGCTCGTGACGTCGTCGTCCTCGCGGAAAAGATTCGAGCCGAAGATTACGGAGACGATGAACGTCGAGTTATCGACGACGGAAACGTATTCGGAGATTTTCCCCATGCGAAGAGGTAAAGTAGAAGATATGAGCACATCGGCATTTGTAACCATACAAAGAGGCTGCGATAATATGTGCGCGTTTTGTATCGTTCCGTTTACGCGCGGGAGAGAGCGTTCGCGGGATTCGGCGTCGATATTAGAGGAAGCGAAGAAAAGATTTTACGAGGAAAATGCACGCGAAATAGTTTTGCTCGGACAAAACGTCAACAGTTACTCTGATAAGACGTACGTCGTCGCCGCGGCAGGAAAGGAAGAGAATGCATCGTCGTCGAACACCGCCGCAAAAACGACGACGTCTAACGGAGTGTACGCCGAAGGATTCAAGAGCGTGTACGTGCCGAGTAGGAATCAAGAGTACGATTTCGCTAAATTGTTGAAAGACGTGTGCGCCATCTCGCCGGAATTACGCGTCCGGTTTACATCGCCGCATCCCAAGGACTTCCCAGATAATCTGCTCCAAACGATTGCTGAGACACCAAATGCTTCAAAATTGTTACACATGCCGGCACAGTCTGGATCGACGACGGCGCTCGAACGAATGAATCGAGGATATTCGCGTGAAGCGTACTTGAATTTAATCGACAAGGCGAAAGCGATCATCCCAGACGTCGCGTTTAGTTCCGATTTTATTTCTGGCTTTTGCGGAGAAACCGAGGAAGAACACAACGACACGCTTTCACTTTTGAAACGAGTGCAATACGAGCAGGCGTTCACGTTCGCGTATTCATTGCGAGAAAAAACGGCAGCGTCAAAAAAGTTAATCGACGACGTGCCCGAAGAAGTGAAACAGAGACGATTGGCGGAAGTCATCGAAACGTTCCGCGAAGCGGCCAAAGACAAAGCGAAAGGCGAAATCGGGAAGACGCACTTAGTATTAGTCGAAGGAACGAGTAAACGCGACGATAAGAAGTGCACGGGCAGAGCCGATAATGGTAAACGTGTCGTATTCATGAACGAAGATGGCGGAAAAAGTAGTAAAAAGGGAGAATACGTGGAAGTGCGGATTCGAGAAGCTGGCGTGAACACTCTCATTGGCGATTTTGTGAAGAAGACAACCGCGAAAGCGTTTTACGAAGCGAACGGGGGGAAGGCTTGGTACGCGTAGTAGAAAAGTAATGTATGAGTATTAGTTCATGTAATATATTTATAACAATTTAGACAGCATTCGCAAATTACGCAGCATCTCATCATCATCCAGAGCGCGTTGCACATTGCGTCCGCATTAATTCTTCTTTTTACGTTTCATCGTTTTTTTTAAATAATAAATAGTGTATAACAGTTAAAACACCGACATCAGCGCAAAATTTAACGCGATGAAAACCAGTGATGATGAGATGAAATTCGTTCAGTGATGATGACGTTCGTTTACGCCAACTTCAACTTTTTCTTGATGTCGTTACCGTGCGCGGCATAAATCGCCAAGGAGAGAATGGCGCCCATCATTCGCATGCTTTCTTTGTAGGTTTTGCACGGAGTGATGGCCTTTTCCGTGTACGCTAAGTACATCATCATGATAATCGCCCCGGCGCGAAGCTTAGCGAAACCAGTTTGCTCGTTCTCAGTCAAGTACATTTGAGCGAAAATCAAACCGCCAATGAGACCCATCAACATGACACAGCACCAGTCAAACTGCGCGTATTCGATGGCGGTTCTCTTCCCTTTCACGTTTGAGACAGCCGACATGTAGTCAGTCATAGTCATTTGGAGAAAGAACGCAATGCATCCGAGAGTCATACCAAAGAGGCATTTGGCCGTGGTCGTCGCCGGTTTGTACCAAACCGAGCCGGCCGGAAGGCGCGAGGTTGAGCTGACGCTCGAGAACAAAGCGATGAACACGAAAGACGCGATGAGGCCAGACGTATACTCTTTCGCAACCGTCGGGATGGCGACGGAGCGGAGAGATGGCGTGGAGTGCGCGATTTGCAAAGTCAATCGTTGGCACGCCATAATTAAACCCAAGTTGCAATATCTTAATCTGGCGCCTTCCGAGCACTTGAAGCACACGTAGAAAGCGTCCGCGAGAATCGTGCATAAAAACAACCCAGTCCAACTCGCTCCGGAAGCTTGAACGACCGACGGCTTTTTCATCCCATAGAATTTAGCGCCGAAACTGTCGGTCGGCAAACCAATTTTGTCGCCCAAAAGCATGACGGCGTAGTATAACCCCATCAAGTTCGTAACGACGATGACCTTGTGTGTGTAATGAGAGTGAGAATTGAGCACACCGTTATTTTGAATTCACGGCACACAATTAGCCAATCCCCGCCGAGAGAAGAGAGAGAGAGAAAAAGAACCGTAAAGCTCAAGTCCGGTAAACAACAACAACAACAGAAAGAGAGAGAGAAAGAGAGAGAGCGCAATAACAACATCGCGTACCTTTTGCGAAGACGTGAGAGAAGCCCACATTATAAGTTCTGTTTTGTTTTAATTCGTGTGTGTGTCAATTTAAAAACTGACGTGGATTTTGAAAAAAAGTCCCCTTTCCTTTTTACCTTTTTGGCACTTTTCCAGATATGATATGAACACGCGATTGGAAAAGTACGGGTCAATGAGGGAATCACGCGTAGTAGAGGGAGAAACGCGAGTATGTAATATTCTATCGCTAAACTATATATCGTATATATGTGTACAAAATCAATCGCTAAACAACAAACTGGCGGCGGTTTCTGCGTTGCCCCCAGTCGCTTCCAAAGCCTGAAGGACTCGTTCGCGAGAGAATCCCAACTGCATGAGATTTGCGACGACAGCTTCGGGGAAGGTGCCTCTTCCTCCTCCACCTCCTCCTCCTCCTAAACCGCCGGCGATTGGAGGAGAGACTACGCCGGAGATTTCCGTCGTCGCCGGTCGCGCTGGGCGTTCGTGGACTCCGCTCACTTCGGCGGCGACGTCGTCCGCCGGCGGTTGCGCGGTACCTTTGGTGGTGTCGTTCTTATTTTTGTCGTCAGTGTTGGTGTTCATCGTCGCGTCTTCTGGTATCGCGAGGTCTTCTTGTCGCTTCGGGATTTCTCCTTCGCCTAAAAACGGAATCTCTTCACCGGTCGTGCCAATCTTTAGGACGTTTTTCTTCAAATCAATCACGCACTGATGCCTCTTTAACATGTCCAAACCAAAAATAAACTCCATCTTTTGTCCCTCCAAAATGGAAAGAGAACACGCTAAAAACGCGCTGCCGACTTTTATTTGCGCTTGAAGCACCTTTCCGACGATTTTTTGCGAACCGACTCCCACCGCCATGCCGGCGAATCGTTCGTCGATGTCTTTCTCCAAGTTGCACTGTCTCGCGCAGTCTAAACCCATGATGGACATCTGCGCTCCGCTGTCGATGAACACCTTCATTTTGTGTCCGTTCAACTCCATGTTGCAATAAAGCATAGTCACGCTTCCGAAAATTAATTCCGGCGTTTCTTCCATGGCGTGCTCATACATCGCATCGTTTCGCCTTTGTTTCAAAATTCGCTCTATTTCTTTTTGCGCCTCAACATCAAACGGGTCTCTTTCCAATCTCTCGTACATCTCCGCTTCTTTCCTCTTCGATCGCGTCTCTGATTTCATCATGTACTCCATAAACGCCTTCACGTCGTCCTCTCTGATAATTTTTTCCAGCTCTGGAGGTAAAGAGTAGTCGGCGAATGCCCGCTCTCGTTTCAAATTCGACATCGCTTCTCTCGCCTGCTTCTCGATCTCTTCCGGAATAGGTTGTTGACCGGGTCCACCACTCCTCGTGCTCATCATCATCGGTTGTTCCCTATGCTCCTTCTCCGCGACTAAAATCATGTCGTCGTTTTGTAGCCCTTTAGATTCAATCGTACTAGTCTCCGCGTCGTTCGCCTTGTTACTATCGTCTCCACCAATCAACACTTTCCCGTTGTGCATCAATATCTGTTTCTCTTCGGAAATGTTCAACTCGATGGCAATCATCGCTTGCAAATTCACCAAAGGCGCGTTCGAGTCAATCTCTATTTGCGCGATGTTCGATTCGTTCGTTTGATTACACACCGTCAGTCTCATCTTTTTTGTAGTGTTTGTGACCTCTTCAACTCTCTCTCTTTCTGTGTGTCTGAGTATTGTGTGTGTAAGTGTGTAAGTGTGTTTTCTTACGCGCTCTATTTATCGCGGAGAGAGAGAGTTTTTCAAATACTCGTGACGTGATTTCTCGCGGGAAGAGCGTCACGTTGAATTGTGAACAAGAAGAAGTACGCGTAGAACGGCGACGAAAAGATTTTTTGTAAAGCGTATAGTATATACGACCGCAGAACTATTGCACGCGTTATTGTTGAGCTTAAAAAACTACTCGCGGAGAGAAAAACCTCTACACGCGCTTAAAAGAAGTCGACGCCGGTTAACTCGGCGCTTCTCTGCCACAACCACCGGGCGTCGTCCTCGTTCCTGGCGGCGTTGGTAGAAACTTTCTCTTTACAGTTGTCGAAATATTTGCCGCGAAATCGACTCGCCGTCGGATCGGAGGCTAAATAGACGGAGGTTTCAGCGCCTTGCGCGGGCGTCTTCATCGTCGTGCGTATTACGTTGAAGATCATTTCTTCGAAAAAACCCGGTTTTTTATCCGCGTCGTACAAGTATCTTCCTAATTCTGTGTTTACCGCGCCTGGATGCAAAGAGTTACACGAGACGTACTTCACGTCTTTCTCTCGTTCTAATTTCCTCTGTAACTCGTTCGCGAATAAAATGTTCGCCAATTTCGACTGCCCGTACGATTTCCAGTTGTTGTAACTCCCCGCTTTCTCGTAAAACAAATCGTTCTTCTCCAACTTGCCGAATCTGTGCGCTTCGCTCGACACGTTGACTATCCTTGCGTCTCCCGAACTGCTACCGCTTTCTAACAACTTCGGCAACACCATGTTCGTGAGCTTGTAATGACCGAGATGATTAACACCAATTTGGTATTCAAAGTTATCTTTCGTCTTCATCTCTGGCGTGGCCATAACTCCAGCGTTGTTGATTAAAACGTCTAAAGCGTCGTCCGAATCCATAAACTTCTTCGCGAACGCTTCGATGGATTTTGTGTCGCTCAAGTCCATCGCCTCGATTACGATTTCCACGTCCTCCGTGCCTTTCAACTTTTCCATCAAACTCTCTCTCGCCAATTCCATTTTCTTCACGTCTCGCACCGCCGCGATAACTTTATAGTCTTTTTGTAGCATGGCTAACGCCGTTTCGTACCCGATGCCGGTATTCGCGCCGGTTATTACGCACGTCTTTTTCTTTGTTTTTCCATTCTGAACACCTACGTCACTCCTTTTTTTTTCATCATCGTCGTCGTCGTTACTGTTTGACGACGACGAGGCGAACGCAAAGACGCCGCTGGAAGTCGACGACGACGAAGAAACTCTCCTCTTCGTCGTCTTCTTCTTCTCAATACTATGTTGTCGTCGTCGTTGAGCGGCAGCAAAAGCGCCGCTGGTGGTGGTTGCGATGCTCGTAATCATCTCTCTCTCTTCTTCTTCTTTCGCTAGTGTTTTTTGTGAGGATGTTGATTTTTCCAAAATGCGCACAAAAAACATCACTTTTCCCCCAGAAGAGTATCCATAGTATATAGAGTCTCTCATCACACACAAATTGAAACGAAAGTAAAACGGAGAGAGAGAGCGCGCGCGCTTCTTTTACCGCGCTAGCTATGGTGGAAGAGTCTTTGTCTGTGTCTGTGTCTTTGTCGTCGGGAAGAAAAAATAATATTTCGTCTTTGTTCTCACAGTGTCACGCCTCGTTGGAGCGAATGCGAATGCGACTCGCGGAAGCGAGCATCGAATTTAATAAAAATAATAACGACAATAATAACGGCAACAAGAACAACGACGACGACGTCGAAAAGAAGAGGCGAGAGGAAGAAACGGTGGTGGAGAGTTTAGAGTCTGCGATCGAAAAATGTTCCGCCGCGATCGCAGAAATCGAGAGGAGAATTTCATCGTCGTCTTCTTCTTCTTCTTTAAACAACAACAGGAACGACGTTAAAACGGAAACGAGACAAATAAAAAGAGAGTTGTTGGAAGAGGTGAAGAAACACGTGGAAAGCATACGCAGAGGCGAACGACGAACGCTCATCCCAGAACCACGAAAGGAGCTATCGAGAGAAGAGCGGAAAGAGGCAATCAGAGAAGAGAGTAAAGAGCGAGGAGGAGACCAGTTTTTGTACTGGAAGAAATCGGCAAAGATGTATTTGGAGAAGGCGAAGAAGAAGATGGACTCGGTGGCGACCAAGACGAAGACCGCGGTGAAGAAGTTTGCAAACGCGAGTATAGGCGAAGAAAGGGGAGGAGATAATAAAAGTAGCAGCATCGAGAGATATAGCGACGCCCAGAGGCAAAGAGAACGGCGAGAAGAGGAGGAGATTCGTCGCATGCGAAGGTACGGGTACGAAAATAGAGCGCCGCAAAGCGTGGTCGAGGACGACGACGAAGAGTTCGAAACCAACGAAAACGAGGACGACGAAGAGGCGCGAAGGAAAGCGTTGTTTGCCACGATAACCCCAACAATATCGACGACGACGACGACGACGACAACGACAACGAACACTGCCACCACCACTGCCACTCGCGGTTACGACATCAACGCCGCTCGAAACTCTACCCTTCTGGCTAACCGTTCCGCCGTCGCTTTAGAAGACAGTTTAAAACAAGCCGAACGCGCCGAACGGGCCGGTTTGGATACTTTGGAAAATCTGCGACGCCAACGAGAAACGTTGCAAAGATCTTCCGCGCAGATGCAAAACGCTAAAGACACCGTGGAAGAGAACAGGAAAATAGTCAAGAAAATGAGTCACTGGAGTCGTTTGGGTTGTTAATAAGTAGTATTGTAGAAGTTTTAGTCGTTGTATGTATTTTATTGGAAAGGGCACCCTTTTTTTGTAAAAATCGTTACACTTTTCACCCGTCATCAATACCGGTGAGTAGTCTCTCTCTCTCTGCGCGCGGCGCGAAATAGTAGCACGCGGCGCACAGAAAGATGGACATCGTCCACAAAATGCGTTTACACGCGAGCGTGGACCAAATGTGCGTGGACGACTTCAACTCTCCGAACATCCACCGCATGATTTCTTTCGCCAGAGAAGATTGCAATTCTGTTCAGAAAGCGTTGATAGACGACGTGAGTGAACACGTCACGAGGCGCATCAAGCACGATTCAATCAACGTTCGAGTTAAAGCGTTGAAATTAGCGAGCATTTTAGCGAGAGAAGGACCGCAGGAGATGAAATTGTGTCTGAGCAAACGCGCGGCGAAGATTTTACGGGACATTGTCACCGATAACGGAGAGAACTTTGGAACAAAGACGTTTGAAGGGGCGAAGGAGGCGATGGAGTGTTTGTTTGGTTCTAATAGCGCAGGTAGTAATACTTCCGCGAAAATTGTCGGGATCTCCGGACAACAACAACAACAACAACAAAGAAACAGTAATCAAAGCAGCAGCAGCAGCAACACCAACAAAAACAACAACGTCACGTCGCTAACCGGTATCGAAGCCGCTTCCGGTTTACTTCGCACTGCGGGCGGAACGGCGATGAACGTAGCTGAGAAAATTGGGGCGCAAGTGAATGAAATCACGAAAGAAAGGGAGAAACACCGAGCGAATGTGGACGAGACGTATGAGAAGTCTGAAATGACCGGCGGGTCGTTAGCAGATGCCATGAGAGGAGGAGAAGGAGGAGGATCGGGAAGACGTGGTATAAGCGGACCGTGGGGGAAACCGGAGGAGGAAGAAGTAAAAGTAGAAGTAGAACGAGTAGTACCAGAAAGAAAACAAGAGCAGACGAGACAAAGAACACCAACATCGCTGTCTTCGGATCCTTTAGCGGATTTGTTGGGGATAGCGACGAATAGTACTACTAAAGAAGAAGAAGAAGGACAACAACAACATCGACAACAAACCGATTTTGAGGTAAAGCCGGAGAAGCAGAAAGCTTCCGAGTGGACGCTCAAAGGTACAGGTCCTACGAGGGCAGGAGTACAATCACCACCACCGCCTTCGGAAATAGCGACGTTGATACCTCTAGAAGGATCCGAGGAACAAAAGCGGGTCGACTCGTTGTGTGGCGTTGCCGGTGTAAAGCTCGTCCCGGACGAAGCCGAGCTCTCGCAACTGTTTGAACACATCGACAGAAAAGGATTGGAAGCGTCCTTAATCGTGCGAGCGCTGCTGGATAAAATAGCGTTAGGTTACGATGCCGAGCTCATGGAAGCGCAATCTGGATGGAAGTGCGCGAAAAAAGCGTTGGGGTGCGTGTCGAAAGCGTTATCTCGACGAGACTCTGTTTTAGAGCACGCGTTGAAAGCGGATGAAAACGTAAAGCTGACCCTTCGCAAGGCGATGGAAATTGAAGGAGTGAAAGATACTGTGAAGAAATCTGCGGGTGAAATTTTGAAGCAATTAGACGAAGTCGATGCCTCGTTCTTCGGATCCGGTGCTCCTCCTCCTTCTTCGTCTTTATTTCAGTCGGGAGGATTAGACGCTTCGCTGTTCACCGTCGATGCAGCAAACGATACGAGCGATGCGTTCTTTTCATCCATGTCAGGTACGACGACGACGACGACGACGACGACAAACTATAACGCGCCAAAAGCTCCAATGACTGGACCAGGCTTACAGGCGTTAGCAGAATTAGACGCGCAGCAGCAGCATGAAAAAGATGGCAAGAGACAACAAGACGTCGCGAAAGCGACCAAGGCGTTCGCCGAGTTAAAGTGGTGATTTAAAATTGAATGAACTCTATAATTACAAATAACTCTCTTTCTCTCTCCGTGTAGTGTAGTGCGGGTTACGCGGCGCCGCGGTGCTTCTCCTTAATCCTATGTCCTCCTTCTATATCTTCCTTTCTATCTCATGCCTGGTACCTCCCGACGATTTTATACTTTGACTTGAACTTTCGCTCCCAATCGTTCAACACCTGAAGTTGTTCTTCGTTCAAATCCGATAAATCCGTATTCTCCACGTCCTCGATCTTCAAACTCATGAGCGCGAGCGCTCTCGAGGCGTCTCTCCCCGCGAAATTCGCGTACGGTCCTTCCGGTCCGTAGAAATCTCTCGCCACGGTCACGTCGTAGACGATGTCTTTGCAACACAAATATATCCTCTTTTCGTGTTGATTACTCCCGTTGTATCTCAACAACTCCTCTTTCGTCACAATCACGTCCGGGACGATGACTAAAGCTTCCATCTTATCCTCCAGAGAATCTCGAGGGGAGATGTGGAGTTGTTTTGGATCTCCTCCGTCGCCACCTCCCTGGCTTTGGGCGTTCCCCATTGTCCTTCTTCTTCTTCTTTAACAACGAACGGGAAAGAAGAGAGAGAGAGAGAGAGAGAAGGAGAGATTTTAAGTTGTTTTTTGATGGGTGCAGATATGACGTCTTTTGGTCAAAATTTTGGTGCTTCTCAAGTGTGTTTGAAAGAAAAGGATATCTCAACCCAAAACGAGTGAACTGCGAAACGTGGCGACATTAAACAACAACAACAACAACAACAACAACAACAGGGGCGTTTCGTTCTCCTCGTTAAATATGATATAACGTCAATGTTTCTTCCGTGCTACTATTACATTATAACTAAAT
>Ga0181599_1004924_pt1 | contig 10571 bp, 8 predicted proteins | sample 041ome_3_FD_148658 | JGI IMG/M metagenome (GOLD analysis project Ga0181599, IMG submission 148658) | Coastal salt marsh microbial communities from the Groves Creek Marsh, Skidaway Island, Georgia - 041405US metaG (spades assembly) | ecosystem: Environmental > Aquatic > Marine > Intertidal zone >...
GTTTCGGCGACGAGTCTGGATAAGGTTCGCACGCGCAAAATAAAGCGCTGACGTTCGGTGACAGAAATCGCGTGGCGCGCGTCGAGGAGATTAAAATAGTGTGAGGCCTTCAATACCTGTTCGTATGCAGGCAGTGCAAGCTTGCTTTCGATGAGCCTTTTGCACTGCGCTTCACAGTCATCAAAGTAACCAAACAACAAGTCGGTCGCTGCGTGTTCGAAGTTATACGCGGACATCTCTACTTCGTTTTGCTTGAATACATCGCCATAGGTCACCTTGCCGTTGGGGCCGTCTGTCCACACGATGTCATAGATGCTGTCGACACCCTGCAAATACATCGCAATACGTTCGATACCGTAGGTGATTTCCCCTGTAACCGGATAACATTCGAGCCCGCCTACTTGTTGGAAATAAGTAAACTGAGTCACCTCCATGCCGTTAAGCCAGACTTCCCAACCAAGTCCCCACGCGCCGAGCGTCGGCGATTCCCAGTTGTCTTCGACGAAGCGGATATCGTGAACAGACATGTCGATACCGAGGCTTTCGAGGGACTTGAGGTAGAGCGCTTGGATATTCTCTGGCGAAGGCTTGAGAACAACCTGGAATTGATAGTAATGCTGGAGTCTATTGGGGTTTTCACCGTAGCGTCCATCGGTGGGACGACGACAGGGCTGGACGTAGGCCGCGCTCCAAGATTCTGGGCCTATCGAACGCAAAAAAGTCGCTGGATGGAACGTACCTGCTCCGACCTCCATGTCGAGAGGCTGCAGGACGACACAGCCTTGCTCCGCCCAAAATTGCTGCAGTGCGAAGATGAGGCCTTGGAAGGTGTTGAGATCGGATGCTTTATTCACGTTAACGCCACGTAATCAGTCATTTGAAGGGCGCTAATTATCCTTGATTCGTAGGGACTTATCCACCGAACAGGCCGACATTACGAGGAAGATAACTGCGAGTTACTAAGGCTAAGCATCGGGTGTTCCGCAGTTGCCGGCCGGAGTTAGGTTTAAAACACGAAACACAGGTCAGTACTTGGAGATGCTAATCGGTAGATGCGACAATCACACCGCGAATTCACGCCAAGCGTGACGGCGTTATCGACATAACTCTTAGACTAGCGAGCTAATGAATCAAACAGACACCACTACAACGCTCGGGAGTCGACTCTCTTTTGGGGTCGTGCTCGGATTCCTGCGCCTCACCTCAGTGCTCCCCCTGCGCTTACTGCACTGGCTTGGCGGTGGACTCGGGTGGCTTTTCGCGGTAATTCCAAACCGCTCGGCTGCGACGACTCGGCGAAATATAGCTGCTTGCTTTCCCCAGCTCAGTAGCACCGACCAGGAATCGCTTGCGCGGCAGAGCCTTAAGGGCATGGTATGCACCGCCCTCGAGATGGGCAAAGCGTGGATGCTGCCTATTGAGGGGACTCTGGCACAGGTTACTGAGGTCGAAGGCTTGGATGCCCTGCAGGCAGCTGCGAAAACCGGCGAAGGCGTCATTCTTCTTGCCCCACATCTTGGCAACTGGGAAATTTTTGGTTACTTCGCCTGCGAGGGAATCGCGTCGAACTTTATGTATCAGCCGCCTAAGAGCCCGCAAATGGATGCGCTGTTGCGGGGTGTCCGAGCGAAAAGCGGCGTTCAGCTCGCGCCTACCAATCGAAAAGGTGTCGCCCTATTGTTAGGTGCTCTACAGAGAGGCGAGCTTGTGGGCGTCCTGCCCGATCAGGTGCCCGCAGATGAAGGTGGCGTCTATGCTGACTTCTTCGGTAAGTCAGCGTTCACTATGACACTTACAAGTCGGCTCGCACAACGTGGAAAGCCGCGAGTATTTTGCGGTTTCGCGCAGCGCCTACCTAAAGGGAAAGGCTTTAAGGTTATCGTTCACGAGGCTGACGCAGGAATATACGATCAAGACTTGGCAGCCTCGGCAGCGGCTATCAATAGAAGCATCGAGCGCTGCGTCACTCTCGCGCCAGAACAATACCAGTGGGAATATAAACGCTTTCGCCGACAGCAAGACGACAGCGAATTCTATTAAGGACTACGCCTACCTTCGCCAGAACATCGGCGTGAAAAGTACTAGCAGCGTGAACACTTCGAGGCGTCCGAGGAGCATGGCGAAACACAGAATCCACTTCGCTGTGTCTGATAAGCTGCCGTAGGTCTGTGTTACCGACCCCAGACCGGGTCCGAGATTATTGATGCAGGCGCCAACCGCGCTAAAGGCGGTCACGATATCCAGGCCAGTAGCAAGAAGCGCAAGCAGCATGAGCATAAACGCCATCACATAGACGGCGAAAAACCCCCACACCGCCTCGACGACTCTGTCTTGAACAGGGCCGCGACCGAGTTTGATCGGAATCACCGCGTGCGGATGGATTAGGCGCTGCACTTCGCGAAAACCCTGCTTAAAAATAAGCAGTATGCGAATGACCTTCATACCCCCGCCAGTTGATCCCGCACAGGCGCCGATAATCGCTGCATACATGAGGAGATAGGGAAGAAAAATGGGCCACTCGTTAAATTGGCTTGTCGCAAACCCCGTAGTGGTTGCGAACGACACGACCTGAAACAGACCATTCACAATTGTTTCGGGTATCGACGGATAAACCTCGAAACGCAGCAGCACTGCAATAGTGACCACGGAGACGGCAAGCAGAATAAAGCCGTAGAAGAGAAACTCAGGGTCGCGGAAATAATGATCAATTTTACCTCGCTGCCAAGCGGTAAAATGCAGCGCGAAATTTATCCCGGCGATAAACATAAACAGTATAGCGATACTCTCAATAGCTGAGCTGTCGAAAAACGCCATGCTGGCATCGTGGGTAGAAAACCCACCGATCGCGATGGTTGAAAAGCTGTGTGTTATGGCATCAAAACCCGACATGCCCGCTGCCCAGTAAGCGGCCGCGCAGGCGAGTGTCAGGCTTACGTAGATCGTCCATAGTGCCTTCGCCGTTTCGGCGAGTCTAGGCACCAGTTTATTGTCTTTAACCGGCCCGGGGCTTTCGGCGCGATAGAGCTGCATACCGCCGATTCCGAGCATTGGCAGAAGCGCCATCGCGAGCACGATAATTCCCATGCCGCCCAGCCACTGCAGTTGTTGACGATAGAAAAGTATGGATTTTGGCAGCGAGTCTAAGCCAGAAATTACAGTGGCACCGGTTGTAGTGAGACCGGACAACGATTCGAAAACGGCATCGGTTATGGACAAATCGACTGACGAGGAGAGGATGAACGGAAGACTACCCGCTGTCCCAAGTACGGCCCAGAATAACGTGACAATCAGAAACCCATCGCGAGTGCCGAGTTCGGTTCGCGCCCGAAATGTCAGCAGCCACATGACGAAACCTACAGTAAATACAGCGAAAAACGATTCGATAAACGGCGTCATCATCCCATCGTTATAGAAAAGCGAGACGATAATAGGCGGCAGGTTACCGATCGCGCTAAACAGCATGAGCAGTAGGCCTAGTATTTTTACGATTAACGAAAAATGCATTTAAACGCCTAGAAAAATGTTAGCCCGACTTGGAATAATCGTTCTACCTCGGGTATTCGCTTGCGATCGACTAAGAACAAAATCACGTGGTCTTCAGATTGGATAACCGTTGCATCATGTGCAATTAGCACTTCATCGCCACGCACGATAGCACCGATCGTTGTTCCTTGCGGAAGTTCGATGTCTTCGATCGCTTTACCAACCACGCGAGACGACCCAGAATCACCATGTGCGATGGCCTCCATCGCCTCCGCAGCGCCACGGCGCAGAGAGTGTACCTGCACCACATCGCCGCGTCTTACATGTGTTAACAAACTGCCGATAGTCGCTTGCTGTGGTGAGATTGCGATATCGATTTCACCCCCCTGCACGAGGTCGACATACGCTGGATTATTGATCAGCGTCATGACCTTTTTCGCGCCCAGACGCTTGGCAAGTAGCGATGACATAATATTGGCTTCGTCGTCGTTTGTGAGGGCGAGGAAGACATCGGTGTCGGCAATATTTTCTTCGATGAGCAGTTCGCGCTGAGACGCCTCGCCGTTCAAAACGATTGCCCTATCGAGGCTCTCGCTCAATACTTTGCAACGCTCTGCATCGCGCTCGATAACTTTGACCTGATAATGCGGCTCAATCGACTCGGCAAGTCGGAGTCCGATATTTCCGCCGCCCGCAATCATGATGCGCTTATAGGGTTTGTCCATACGCCGAAGTTCGCTCATGCAGGCGCGAATATCCTTTTTGGCAGCAACGAAAAACACTTCGTCGTCCGCCTCGATTACCGTTGAGCCCTCAGGGATGATTGGGCGGTCTTTGCGAAAGATGGCCGCAACGCGCGTGTCGACCGACGGCATGTGCTGACGCAAAAGGCGAATCTCCTGACCAACCAAAGGACCGCCGTAAAACGCCTTTACCGCAACAAGCTGCACTTTGCCTTCGGCGAAATCGAGAACCTGTAGCGATCCCGGAAGGCGCAGAAGGCGTGATATCGCCTTAGACACGATAAGCTCGGGGGAGATAACGACGTCGACGGCAATCCCATTTTTACCCAGAAGCTTCTCGCTAGTGAGATAGGATGACGCGCGGATTCGACATATTTTCTTTGGCGTGTGAAATAGAGAGTGAGCGACGCGGCAGGCAACCATATTTACCTCGTCGCTTTCGGTTACCGCGATAATCATATCGGCGTCTTGGCCGCCCGCCCGCTCGAGAACATCGGGGTGTGACGCGTGGCCGGGGACCACGCCAATGTCTATATGATCTTTAAGTTCGCGAAGGCGATCGGGACAGGAATCGACGATCGTGATGTCATTGGCTTCGTTCGCCAGTGTTTCAGCGAGGGTGCTACCAACTTGATTGGCGCCTAGAATTATTATCTTCATCCGGTCTTGCTCTCAGGCTCGCTCGTTTTGCGCAGTAGCGCAAAGAAAAATCCATCGGGTCCCCGTGGATCGATCGGTAATAATTGCCGGCCGAGGCTGCCCCCGTCAGCTGCTGCGCATTCTACTCCCCAATCGGCCGTGATGCGCTCACATTTAGCGTTATCTGTCTCGGCTAAGAACCGTGAGATCGTGTGCTGATTCTCTTCGTTGAGTACGCTACAGGTCGTGTAGAGAAGCAACCCGTCTTCGGCCAGGCATGGCCACAGGGCAGCGAGCAGTGTCTGCTGTGACTCGCAGCAGCTCGCGACTTCGTCGGGGGTGCGCAGCACCTTAATATCGGGATGCCGCCGTATTACACCGGTCGCACTGCAGGGTGCGTCGAGGAGAATGCGGTCGATGGGGTTGCCATCCCACCATGCTTCTAGATTTTCTGCATTTGCAGTACAGAGTGTGATTGGCTGCTCGGTAAGCGCCAGTCTCCCGAGAGTCTCGGTAACCCGCGCGAGACGTTTTTTACTCGAGTCTATCGCCACGACACACTTGAGTGCAGTTTCGCGTTCGAGAATAGCCGCGGTTTTTCCGCCGGGCGCAGCACAGGCATCGACCAAGCTTAGACCCGGTCTCAGCTGTAATAAGCTCGGTACTATCTGCGAGGCCTCGTCCTGAACGCTAACCAATCCGTCTCTAAAGCCCGGAAGATCGTCTACGTGACAGGCCTCTCGCAAAACCAGCGCGGTGTCGGCATAGCCGCCGAGCGTCGCGTCGATGCCTCGTTCACCTAATCGTTCGAGGTAGTCGTTGCGGCTTATCTTGCTTAGATTAACCCTCAGAGTCATCGGTGGACGAGCATTGTTCCCGTCGCAGATCGCTTCAAGGCTTTCGGGCCTCTGGGTTTTTAGCCTATCGAATAGCCACTTAGGGTGCGCCAGCGCTGCGGCAGCGCGCTTTGCATCGCTCGACGCAGCCACAGGATTCTGATCAAGTTGAAGCGCAGACTCTAACGACGCCTTTCGCCTTAAATAGTTACGTAGCACCGCATTGACGAGTGCGGCGGCCCAAGGTTTTTTAAGACCCCGGCTCGCCTCGACGCTTTCATTGATAACAGCATAATCGGCGATAGACAGTTCGCGGAGTTGATAAAGCCCGACAAGAAGTAACCAGCGTACATCGCTCTCTTTGGCCTTTAGGGGTTTACTCAACAAGTTATCGAGCAGGTGATCGAGCGCCGGATACCAGCGACAAGCACCAAAACAAAGTTCTTGAATGAGAGGGTAATCGTCGCGCTCGCGGTAGTCGTCGAGCAAATTACTGAGCGAGCCATTGGTGCCGACCTGCAGTGTGGAGAGCACCTTTGCCGCGATCGCGCGGGCACTCTTACTAGCCATTTAGAGGCTCTCGCAGGAAAAAGTATCGCAGAATCTGAGCATCTACGACTCCTCCCTTGCTGCTGGTTGTTCAAAGCACGTTCCTGCAGCGAACGCATCGGGCTTGCCGTTAAGTAATTCGCCGACGCTCACCTCGCCTTTGCCCGGCATCTGCACGCGGCTAACTTGCAATACGCTTCGCTCTCCGCAGGCGACGCAGAACCCGCGCTTGTCGACGTGGGTGATTGTGCCCGCTGGGACGTCACTTTGACCCGAATCGACCGCGGATTCGAGCACCCTTACCCGCTGGCCGTCGAGTAGGGTAAAGGCCGGCGCGCGGCCGATGCAGGCGCGCACTAAAAGGTCGATCTTCGAGGCTGGTAACGTCCACTCAATTAGCGACTCGGCTTTGTCTATTTTCGCGGCATAGGTGCTTTGAGAATCGTCCTGACACTCCGCATTTTCTTGTAACGTCTCGAGCGTATTTAGCGCAGCAACGATTGCGAGACTTCCCGCCGTGATGAGCTTTTCTTCGAGGCTGACGCGCGTTTCTCGAGGGTCGATTTCGACAACTGTTTTATCGAGCATCATGCCGGTATCCAAGCCCGCGTCCATCTGCATTATGGTAACGCCGGTAGAAGTGTCGCCGGCGAGAAGCGCGCGCTCAATAGGCGCCGCGCCGCGCCAGCGAGGGAGCAATGAGGCGTGCACATTGACACAGCCTAACCGAGGCGTATCGAGAATCGACTGCGGCAAGATGAGTCCATAGGCAACGACGATCATCACATCGCAGGCGAGCGCGTCTAACTCGGCGCGAGCCTCTTCGCTACGCAGTGTTAGCGGTTGGAAAACCGGAAGTCCGGCGTCGATGGCTCTTTGTTTGACAGGGCTTGGAGAAAGTTTTTTTCCGCGCCCCGCTGCACGATCGGGCTGTGTGTAAACGGCCACTAACTCGAAACGCGAATCGCTCTTGGCTTGCGCCGCGATGAGCGCGGTGAGGTGAGCGGCGGCGAATTCGGGCGTGCCGGCGAAACAGACTCGCAGTTTATTCATGAAGGCTTCAATTCAGATTGTGAGGCTTGAGTTAAGCCTGATTGCGGCTACTGTGCTCGCGTTCTCGAGGGACGCTGCGTTTTCAAAGCCCTTAGGCTGATTTTTTGTGCGCTTTAGTCAGCTTACTGCGAATACGGTCGCGCTTCAGCTTGCTAATGTAGTCGACGAAAAGCTTGCCGTCCAAATGGTCGATCTCGTGCTGAATACAGATGGCGAGTAGGCCGTCCGCTTCGAGCTCAAAAGGAACACCCTCTTCGTCCTGCGCGCGGATGATGACTCGCCGCGGCCTGGAGACCGTCTCGTAAAACCCTGGCACCGACAAACAGCCCTCATCGTAATCCTGAAGCTCTTCGTCGATTACCTCAAAAGTTGGATTGATAAAAGCGCGTGGACTATCTTTAGTTTCAGAAACATCGATGACAAGAATACGTCGGTGAACATCAACCTGCGACGCTGCGAGACCAATACCTTCGGCCGCATACATTGTCTCGCGCATATCGGCGACTAAGGATTTTAACTCGGCGTCAAAAAGAGTAACCGGCTTAGCGACGGTGCGTAGCCGCGGATCCGGAAATTCTAAGATTGGCAAAACGGCCATTGTTTCATCCTCTTCTAAAGGGGGTAAGCCTCTTATTCTAACCCTGAGGCGTTCGAAAAGCAGTAGTTGGCGGGTCTAGTTAGCAAACCGCGCATAGGATACCTGCCTCAATGCAGAGAGAAAGGCAAAATAGGTCTCATCAAAGTGAGTTTTAAAGCGAGCCTCGCGGCCGGTATTGGTGCTGTTTTCATCACGCTGTACACGCTGCCTCCTCTTTTCGCGCAGGAGGTTGTTCGGCTCGTTCCTGCACTTAAATCTGAGCCACTCAGCGCTAGCAAGGCCCGTAATCCTAACGATGAAAGCGCATCGCTGGCTGATCTCAACACCTCTATCGGACGCGATGCGATTGTGCCCTTGAGCGAAGCTGCCTCGATGGCGCGCATTGTGGCGATCGGGGATGGATTCACTATTGCTTCGCAGGATGATTTTGTTCTGGTTGCCGGTGAGTTGGAGCCAGCGGTCAAGAGTTACTCGATCTACCGCCCTGGCCGAATACACACTCGGATTATCGACATCGACATCGACATCGACATCGACATCGACACCGAGACCCCTACTGAGAGCCAAGTAAACAGCGATAAAACCAGCGATAGAAACAGCGATAAAAGCAGCGATAAAAAGAGTAAAAAAAGGAACGAAATCAAAAGCGAGATTCAGGAGCTCATCTACAGTGGTAAAGCAGACTTGGTTGTAGAGACTTACAAAAGTGCCACGGGCGGATCGAAGGCGTGGTTTAGGCTGACAAAAGGCGTCGGTGTGATTCGCGTTGGCGATGTGATTGTGCCTGAGGGTTCACTCAGTGAACATCCACTTTTCTCTTTGCTGAGAGACGCGCCTAAGGGTGCGTGGAAACAACGACCGAATTACTCCATGCCTGCGAACGCGCCAAAAGGCAAAGTGCTTTCGTTTTTCTCAGAGCAACAATGGGGAGCGAAGTACTCGACGTTGGTGTTGAACCGAGGCCGCGCAGATGGTCTCACGCATGGGATGAGACTCACGCTCACGCCACCGACGCAGCTCGGCGAAGCGGGCGAAGAAGTCCTCGCAGAGGAAACGGCAGAAGCAATTGTCTATTCGCACATGCCCTATTTTTCACTGGCGCGTGTTGTGTCTGCCTCGCAACCAATCGAGCGCGGATCGCGCATAATCCTACCCGTCAGGCCACGCCATGAGCAATGACGATGCGCAATTGCGACTTACGCTTGCATTATTCCATTGTAAAGGCGGACACGCGCCAGCCTTGTCACGCGCGCTAAAAAAAGAGGGCTCGCTTGCCGCGCTCGTTGCCACGAGCACTGAAAAGCAATTGAACTACGGCCTGAGCGCCGCCCAGCGGGCAGTGTTAGGGGGCGATGCTTTTGGCGCTGATCTGCTGGTGCTTTGTGACAATGACCTCGCGTGGTCAGCCAAGTCGGGCAATCATTTAATAACCTATGATTCCAATTTCTATCCCGAACGGCTACGCGAAACTGACTGCCCGCCTCTTCTTCTGTATGTTCGCGGCTCGCTTGCGACATTAGGTTCTCTTCAATTGGCGATAGTCGGTAGTCGCAACGCGAGCGATTATGGATTGCGCAATGCGTACTGGATGGCGCGAGAACTCTGCAAGGCCGGCGTAACCGTGTGCAGTGGGCTCGCCTTAGGGGTCGATGCGAGCGCCCATCGCGGCGCGCTCGATGCGGCTGGGTTGGAAAATCCGCAGTCGACCGTTGCCGTGTTGGGTACCGGTGTCGATCGACTCTATCCTCCAGCACACCGCGAACTTTTTGAGAGGATTACCGAATGCGGAGCGGTCGTCTCCGAATTTCCACTTGGCATGCGCGCGCATGCCTATAATTTCCCGCGTCGCAACAGGCTCATTAGTGGGTTGAGTGTCGGCGTTCTGGTCATCGAGGCCGCAATCAAAAGCGGCTCGCTTATTACTGCGCGCTACGCATGCGAGCAAAACCGTGATGTTTACGCGCTGCCAAGCTTGCTGAGTAATCCTCTGGGTCGAGGATGCCATGAGCTAATAAAACAAGGGGCAATGTTAGTCGACGATCCGAACGACATTCTCATCGAGCTTGGTCTGAAGGTACCGGGCAGGGCTGACACACTGTCGTTTACAGGGTTCGGTAGCCACCTTGGCCCAGCAGAACCTAATGACCTTATGCCCTTACAGAGAAAGCTCTTGCAAAGGCTGAGGACCGAAGACTGCCTTTTCGATAGTTTTCTCGATGCCGATTTAGCGAGCTTTAGCGCGCTAAACCAGGCATTGCTAGATCTTGAGGTGAGGGGGCTTGTGACCTGCCGAGGAGGGCGCTACTCGATCGCATGAGGTGATAGTAAAATTACATAGCTAAGGGCGCCGGTTGGCGCTAGCCGCTCCCACAAAAGTGAGTAGAATGAGCGGCTAAACCGATTCACCCGAAGAACAGACCAGGGAGCCCTCAATGCAACGCGCAGACTCGTCTCGAAAACAGGGAGACTATCTGATCGATGAGCCTTCACTCATTGCTGGCCTAGAGGCAGTCGCCGCGGGAGGCGTGATTGCCTATCCCACTGAGGCTGTGTGGGGACTTGGTTGCGATCCCTTTTCAGAAGCCGCGGTGTTAAAGCTCTTACAAATAAAAAACAGGCCGGTCGAGAAAGGGCTTATTCTTGTTGCTGCGAGTCTCGATCAGCTGCCGG
>Ga0181599_1004927_pt1 | contig 10564 bp, 10 predicted proteins | sample 041ome_3_FD_148658 | JGI IMG/M metagenome (GOLD analysis project Ga0181599, IMG submission 148658) | Coastal salt marsh microbial communities from the Groves Creek Marsh, Skidaway Island, Georgia - 041405US metaG (spades assembly) | ecosystem: Environmental > Aquatic > Marine > Intertidal zone >...
TTTAGCTTTGATAGCGATTTTAGCACTTGTTGCTGCGGCTTGTGGCGGTAGTGATGGTGGAAGTGAAGCAGAAGTAGAGGTTGAAACAACTGAAGCACCTGCAACAACTGAAGCCCCTACAACTACAGCTGCTCCTGCGCCTGCTGGTGATCCATTAATTTTGGCATCTTTAATGCCATTATCTGGTGACCTTGCATCGCTTGGACCTGGTATTGCACTAGGTGCGGCTCTTGCTGTTGAGCAAATCAATGCTGCTGGCGGTATAAACGGACAACCAGTTCAACTTATTGAAGGTGATAGTGGTTGTGATGGAGCTGTAGCTCTTACAAGTTTAAATGATGTAATTGCCCAAGGTGCTCAAGGTGTTATGGGAGCTGCATGTAGCGGTACCTCACTAGCTATTCTTGACACAGCAATTGCAGCTGAAGTTGTAATGGTATCTCCATCAAATACAAGTCCTCAATTTACCAAAATGGATAAAAAAGGATTTTATGCAAGAACTGCTCCTTCCGATCTTTTACAGGGTGATGTTTTAGCATCATTGCTGATTGAAGACGGTGTAAGCACAGTTTCAATTATTTCAAGAGCAGACGCTTATGGTAGAGGCTTAGCTGAAGCTACTGCTTCTGCATTTGAAGCTGCAGGAGGAACAGTTAAAACAATTGTTTATCATGCTCCTGATGCGACAGAATTTACTGCTGAAGTAACAGCTGTCGGTAAAGGTGCTTCTGATGCTATTGTTGGAATCTTATTCCCAGAAACTGGTTGTGGAGTATTACAACCTGCTTTTGAGCAAGGATTATTAGATACACCTTGGTATATGACTGATGGTGTAAAAGATGCTGGTCTTGCATCATTGTGTGGACTTGGTACCGCACTTGATGGATTTAAAGGTACTGCACCTGGTTCTGCAGCTGGAGAGGCAAAAGATGCTTTTGAAGCTGCTTACGCTGGAGTAAGTGCTGATGGATCACCAACATTTATATTTGCTCCACAAGCATATGATGCTGTCATGTTAATGGCAATATCAGCTGCTGCAAATGGTGTTACTGGACCTGAAATTGCTTCAGGCCTAGTTGAAGCATCATCTGGTGGAGAAAAGTGTATTGGAGTTAGCTGTATAGCACTAGCTGCTGACGGTGTTGACGTAGACTATGTTGGAGCTTCTGGTGAGATTGAATTAAATCAAGCTGGTGACCCAACTGCTGCTACATATGATATTTGGACAACAGAGGGTGACACTAACCCAGTCCTTAAATCAGTAGACTTCGGTTCATAATCTTTAATTAGATTTAAAAAAGGCCTGAGAAATCAGGCCTTTTTTTTATAGTTTTCCTAAATATAAATCAATAACTCTAGGATCGTTTAGTAACTCTTCACCATTACCTTGGTAGGCATTTCGACCTTGATCTAAAACATAACCCCTATCACTAAATGCAAGTGCTCTTTTTGCATTTTGCTCAACTAGTAATATAGAAACTCCCGAATCATTTATTTCTTTTATTGAAGCAAATACTTCATTTATAGCTACTGGCGACAAGCCTGCTGAGGGCTCATCAAGTAGTAAAAGGTTTGGTGAAGTTATTAAAGCTCTTCCTAAAGCAAGTATTTGACGTTGCCCACCTGACAAGTTTCCAGCTTTATCTTTTTTTCTGTCTGAGAGCATAGGGAAGTCTGAATAGATTTTTTTTAATGCTTCTTTTTTATGTTTTATACTCCACGATCCAATTTCTAGATTTTCTTCTATTGTTAACGATGGAAATACATTTGCAACTTGAGGAACGTAACCTATGCCTTCCGTAACAATCTTGTGTGTTGGTAAGTTGGTTTTTTCAATTCCATTTATATAAAACCTGCCTGCAGAAATTTTTATTAAGCTCATTGTTGCTTTTAATAAAGTTGATTTTCCTGCTCCATTTGGTCCAATAATTGAAACTATTTCACCCTCGTTTACAACTAGGTCAATACCTTGTAAAATATTGAGACCTTTAACATATCCAGCCGCAATTCCGTTACATTCTAAAATTGCTTTATTCATCAGCTTTTCCTAAATAAGCTTCAATTACATTCTTATCACTTCTAATTTCACTAGGGCTGCCATCAGCAATTAACGACCCTTCTGCAAGTACAACAATCCTCTCAGAAATCTTCATTACAGCTTCTATATTGTGTTCAACCATAATTATTGTGATTCCATTATCAGATAATTTTTTAATGATTGATAAAATATCCTCAGCTAATTTTGGATTAACTCCTGCTAATGGTTCGTCTAAAAGTAAAATTTCAGGTTTATTAATTATTGCTCTTGCAAGCTCGAGTAGTTTTTTCTGTCCACCAGAAAGTTCTCGAGCATAAGAATCAGCCATATGTCCAATATTTAAATCTTTCATAATTTCAATAGCTTTTTCTTTAAGGCTTTTCTCGTATGATTTTTGTGAGTTTAATTTTAAAATTGATCTTAAGAAAGAATCATTATTTACTTCAGAACCAGAAAAAAGTAAATTTTCTAAAACTGTCATTCTGTCAAATACTTTTGTTAATTGAAAAGTTCTTACCATACCCATTCTTGCAATCTTATATGGTTGTGAATTTGATATATTATTTTCATTCAAAAGAATATCTCCGCTGTCTGCATTTTGAAATCCAGAAATTAAATCAAAAAAAGTAGTTTTACCAGCACCATTTGGTCCAATTATTGAAGTAAGCTCTCCTTCTTTAAATGACAATTCTTGTACGTCAACAGCTTTTAAACCACCAAAGGACTTTTTAAGATTTTTTACTGAAATTAAATTATTTAACATCTAAAAGTAACTCTTCCTTCTTGCCTAGAAGTCCACTTGGTCTAAAAATCATAAGAAACATGATTAATACTCCAACTAAAAGAAATCGAACTCCAGCTAATTGTTGGCCATTTGCATTTTCAAACAATATGTATGCCAACCGGTCAGTCTCAGATATTATTACCCAAAAAATTATTGAACCAAAAATTGGACCTGTAATTGTGCCAACTCCTCCCAATATCATAATTGCCCATACATAAAAAGTTAATAAAGGTATAAAGACAGTAGATTCAAGCGAACCATAATTAAATGCTAAGAGAACTCCAGATAAGCCTGCAATACCAGCTCCAAGCATAAAACTTTGAAGTTTAAGCCATACAGCATTTTTACCCATTGCTCTTACAGCGTCTTCGTCTTCTCTAACTGCTCTTAGTGCACGACCCCAAGGTGAGTTGTTTAAGCGTTTTAATAATAAAACAGTAAACAAGATTGATATCCAAGCCGCTAAACAGACCCAGGCTTGAGCAGCAGAAAAGCCTAAATTATCTGAAAAGTCGTCAATAAAATTAGGTCTATATTTTTGAAAATTTTCTGTGTAGTTAATAATGCCATAAACTCCACCAGTTATTGATTCTAGATCTCTAACTAGGAGTCTAAATATTTCTGCAGCAGCAATTGTGACAATTGCTAAATAATCACCACGTAGTCTAATAGCTGGTAGCCCTAACAACAGACCAAACAAAGCTGCAGCTATAATCCCTATTATTAATGCAGCAAAAAAAGGTAGTCCAGTTGTGATTACAACACCTTCCCTACCTGCTGAATGAGGCATCAAAAGTAATGTAACGTAAGCACCAACCCCCATAAATGAAGCATGGCCAAAATTTAAAAGACCAGTCCAACCAAAATGAACATTTAATCCAATTGCACTTAGTCCATAAATGCCTGCAAATGTAATTAGGTTTAAAAGAATTCTAGGAGCACCATCGGGATTCAAGAAAAAAACTAAATAAATTGAAAATGTAGTTACAGATAAAGCAAAAATAAATTGAAGTGAAAATCTCTTTGAAATCACGAAATTCTTTCCTTTTGGCCAAATATACCCTGTGGTCTAAATAAAAGAATTAAAATCATTATTCCAAGTGCTACTGCATTTTTAGCTTCAGCATGTCCTTCCATAAATGGCAATCCGACTGAGACTTGAACTAGGATTCCAATCATAAATCCTCCTACCATTGCACCAAAGGAAGTTCCAATACCACCTAGGACAGTTCCAGCAAAGATGAGGAGTAGGATTAAAAATCCCATATTCCACCTTACATCATTGATGGTGGCTTGGAATATTCCAGCTAATCCTGCCAACATGCTTGATGAAACCCAGGTAATTAAAATAATATTATCTGAATTGATTCCAGAGACACTTGAAAGTTCTTCTGAGTCTCTCACTGCTCTCATAGCTTTTCCTAAACGTGTATAAGTTAAGAGGAGTCCAACAATAATCATTACAATTATTCCAGCAATCAAAACATTAAAGTTTCTAGGAGTCATATCAAAGAACAAGTAAGTTTGTCTTCTCTGCAACTCAAGTGGGAAATTCTGTACTCTACCACTAGCGAATAGTAAGTATAAATGTCTAACCAATATTGAAAGGCCTATAGTTACAACTAATACAGCGATATTCCCGACATCATTTTTTCTTAAAGGTCGAAATAAAAATACCTCTAATAAACCGCCAAATAAACCACAAACTAATATTGCTAAAAAGCATGAAATTGCAAAATTTAGACCTAAAGGTGAAAATTTCTCTAAAAATAATACTCTGTAATCAAGTGGGCTTGAGAAAAACAAGGTAGCAATTGCACCTAAGGCAATAATTTCACCATGAGCGAAATTAACTATTCTTGTGACACCGTATAACAAAGATAGTGCAACAGAAGCTACAGAAATTATTATCCCTAATAGAAGCCCATTACCAAGTTGATCTAACAATTAGGAACCTTCTTCTTCATCATAAAACTTAACATCAGAACCATCCTCTACGATTATTTTTAATTTGTATACTTCATCAGCTTGGTTTAAATATCCTATTGTAGCATCTATCCATGAGGCTGGGGTCTCTACTTTTCCTATAACTACAACTGCCAAATCTTCAGATACCCTTACTTCAAAATTTCCATTTATCTTCAATTCTTCAACTTCTAATCCTTCACCAAGAGAGATGCTTCCAGTACCTGCAATTCTTGAATCGTTTAATTTAATATTGTCTAAATTTATTTCGGAATTGAAAGATATTAAATTTAGTTGCCACATGTTTTTATTTCCAATATTGACATTCCATCCCGCAACTTTTAAAAGCGTTGATGTTTTCATTTCTCGAAACAAAACAGCTTTTGGTTCCCCAACTAAAGTTTCAACTGCTTCTGGATAACCTATATTTCCTGGTTTATCTATAACGTCGGCCGTATAGCCTGCTTCATTAAAGGTATTTAAATTTATACTTCCACTTATATCAATAACAAGTAAATATTCTGAATCTTTGTTGAGTTCCCTATTTTCTAGATATGAAGGGAAACTATAAGTTGTTAAAGATTTTGCGTCAAAAATCTGAGCGATTGGAAACAATAATAAAACTACTGAAAGATATATAGATAGATAAAAATAAATCCTATTGGTAATTCTTTTGATGTTTAAATAAAAATAAATAACTGCAGGAATAATAGTAAAAGGGAAAAAATCAATATAGTCATAGATAATAGAAGGTCTCAGATATCCAAAAAAATACAGGGCAATTTGAACAGCTATTATTGAAAATATAAAAATTTTAAATGAATTTACATACTTAATCACTCAGAGCCGGAGAGGGGAGTCGAACCCCTGACCTGCCGATTACAAGTCGGCTGCTCTGGCCACTGAGCTACTCCGGCAAACAGTAAAATAATAGCAAAATCAGTATTGAATCAGCTACTTTTTTTAAAAAAATGGTTCATTGCAATCGCTGCAGCAACAGAGGCATTTAGAGATTCAACAGTGTTGTTCATATTTATTTTTACAATTAAATCTAATTTGTTTTGTATTTCCATACTTAAACCATTCTCTTCCGAACCAATAAATAGGGCAACTTTTTGACTATTTAAGTCAACATTCAATAAATCCTCTTTTGTATTCATTTCCATACCAATAGTCCAATACTCAAGAGACTTTAGTTTTTTGATTAGAGAAAAGATAGAATTATAAAAAACAATATTTACATTTTCAAGACCACCTGAAGAAACTGCAAAAGTTCTCTCAGAAATATTTACTGACCTTTTTTTTGGAACGCACACTATGTTAAAATCAAATGCTGATGCAGTTCTGGTTATAGCACCAAAATTATTGGTATCTTGAATATGATCTAATACAACAATGTTGCTTAGTGTTAACTTATCAAAAGTTTTTTCATCATAGGTCTTTTTGGGAATACAAAGTGCAACAACCGAATGCCTATTGTTATATATCCAATTATCTTTTTTACTAATCTTTTCAACTATTAATCCTTTATTTTTTGCTTTCTTAATTAATAGCTCTAACCGATGCGACGTAATTTTATCAGACTCTAAGAAAATAACTTTTTCTGCTCGATTTGAATCAATAGCACTGTTTACTGAATTAATACCTTCAACTATTTTCCCAATACCAGGCACTATCATCACCATCCTTAATTAACAAGCCTATTTCCTTTAATTTATCTCTCATAAAATCGGCTTGATTAAAATCTTTTTCGCTTCTGAGTTTCTCTCTTTTTGCAAGAAATTCTTCCATTGCTTGTTCTACATTCTCATAATTTATTTGAAATGTATTGAAAAATTTTGAAAATTCATCGTGATTTATTTTTACATTTTCTTTGACATCAAAGTTAAAACCCAAGATTTCAAATATGAATTTGATGGTTTCTTTTAAATTTTTCTCTTCATCTTCACTTGAATTGCTGAGATTATTCATTTTTTCAAAAATTTCTCCTAAAAACTTTGGTGTGTTTAAATCATCATTCATAGAATTTTTGAATGATTCAATAATTGATAAATCTGAAGCATTAGCTTCAACACTTCGTGTGAAATCCTGTATTCTTTTAAAAGTTGTTTTTGACTCTTCTAATAAGCCTTCAGAAAACTCCTGTGGCTTTCGATAGTGTGATCTTAAAAAGAAAAACCTAATAACATTGCCACCAAACTTGTCTATATATTCATTTAGGAGTTTTATATTGCCTTCAGATTTAGACATTTTCTGCCCAGAAAGGTTAATCATGCCATTATGTAACCAGTATTTAACAAATTCTTGATTTTCAAATGCAGCAGAAGATTGTGCAAGCTCATTTTCATGGTGAGGAAAAATTAAATCATTACCGCCACAATGAATATCAATACCTGAATCGAATATTTTATTTATCATGGCAGAGCATTCAATATGCCACCCAGGCCTCCCATTACCCCAAGGTGAATCCCATGATGGTTCATTTTCCTTTGAAATCTTCCAAAGTGCAAAATCTTCTATATTTTTCTTATCAGATTCTAAATCAACTCTTGTGCCAGAAATGACTTCATCTTTGTTTCTACCAGATAATAGCAAATAATCTTTAAATTTAGAGACTTCAAAATAAACACCTGATTGTGTTGCATACGCATATTCATTTTCAATTAGGATTTCAATAAAATTTATAATATGATCTATAGTCTCAGTAGCCTTAGGTTCCGTAGTTGGTGGTAAGCAATTTAGACTTAAATAGGCATCTTGAAACTCTTTTGTAACTCGATTAGCTAATTCCTGAGTGGTGATTCCTTCTTCTACTGCCCTTTCAATTATTTTGTCTTCAATATCAGTTATGTTTCTTACAAAATTAACTTCATAATCTAGATAAACCAAATATCTGATTAAAAAATCAAAAACTACTGCAGATCGTCCATGCCCAATGTGTGGCGACGATTGTACTGTTGGTCCACAAAGATAAATTTTTACATTATCTGAATTGGGTTTAAACTCCTCAACAGCATTGGAGTATGTATTGTGTAGCTTAAGCATCTTTCACCGAAACTAATGCAATACAAGCTGATGCTATACCATCTCCAATCACACCGAGGTTATCAAAAGACTTACCCTTTACATTTATTAATTTTTTATCAATTCTTAGTAAATCAGCAAGATTCGAGATGATAGACTCAGATACATTTGAAATGTTTATAACTTGTGAAATAATAGTGATGTCAATATTGTTTATAACTACTTTGTCATACTCAATGATTTCTAAAACTTTATTCAACATTTCCACGCTCGATATATTTTTTGGTGTACTTTCATTAGATGGAAAATAAAAACCAAGATCTTTTTTTGCTTTAGATCCAAGCAAAGCATCACTTAGTGAATGTAGAATTAAATCTCCATCCGAATGAGCCTCAAAACCAGGTCCTTCGAGGGTTATCCCTCCGAGGACTAATTTTTCATTATTAGAATGTTTGTGTATATCAAACCCATTACCTACAAACATTATGCCTCTTTTGATTTATATATAAATTATAAACCGTCGTCAGGGTCTTCCTCTGGAAGGTATTGGTTAATTTTTTCTACAGCTGCTTCTTCATCAACACTTAATGCACATGCTATTTCGCTTGCTAAAGTTGTTCTTGCTTTTGCAAGCATTCTTTTAAGTGCAGGTGAGATACCCTTGTTAATTTGAGCGTGTGTAAGGTCTCTAACGACTTCAGCAACCTGTATAACATCCCCAGAAGTCATTTTTTCTGTCAGAACCTTGTACCACCTACTCCAATTAGCTCCTGCCTCTTCTGGTTTTTCTTTAAAAATAGGAAACACTTTCCTTGAAACTGCATTCTTTGAGATAACAGGTCTTATAACTTCATCTACATTTTCCACAGGTACCATTACTAGCAACCCGTCTGTAAGGACTTCGATCTCAAAGTACTGTCTTCGTTTTGATTTTACTTCACCATTTTCATCAAAAATTTCAACGTTCTTGTTAACTTTTCTCACAACTTTTGCAGCACCATGGTGGGGATGAACTACAAATTGGTTTGGTTTATATTTATCAGTTGTTTTTTTTGTTTTTGTTGCCATAGATGTCAACATTACTATATATTCAGAACTATTTAATGTCCATTTATATATGAAAAACCTATATTTTTAAGCAATGTGTCAAAATAATCTCTTAATTGTTGAGCCCTGCTTCTTCCAATGCCCTCAACTTCAAACAATTTTTCTGGAGAAGCATTGAGCAATTTTGGTAATGTTTTAAATTTTTGAATTATTTGATCATGAAGGTTTTCCGGTAAATCAGGTAATCTTGCAAGTACCCTGTATCCTTTTGATACTGATATGTCATCAAGAGGAAGCTTAGACAAAACACTACCAAGATAATCCACTGCATTCAATTCATCGTAGGACAATGTACTTATCTCATTAATCGCTTTTGCGGTTGTCCTAAATTTTCTTCCTGGAAGATGATCTTTCAAAACTAGATCTAATGTATTCAGAACACCTGATTCCAAAGAATCTATCTGAATCATAATTAATCCAGCATTCTCTCCAAGCTTAAGGGCTTCGGCTTTGACTTGATTTGCTAATCGAGTTAGAAGCTCTCCTCTTTGAATCACTTCTAACACTTCTTGATTTGTTAGTGTGTTTTCAATCTCAAGCTCACCTAAATTTGTTACAGCATCATCAAACCTTCTTCTCATCCTATCAACTGACTGCAACGACTCATTAACTCTGCCCAATATTGCTGATGACTCTTCTAGCTCTATGGTCTGAAAGTTTTCAAATACCTTAATTAATGAGGTTTCTTCAGATACAGCTATCACAGTTAATTCAGTAGTAACTGCCGTACGTTCTGCAGTTCTATGTCTTGTACCAGTTTGAGTTGTAGAAATTGAATCACTTGGATTTAAGTGAACATTAGCTTTTAGAATTTTTGTAACATTTTTATTTACAATAATAGCACCATCCATTTTTGATAATTCTGAAAGCATTTCTGGTGAAAATTCACAGTCTTTTAAAGTAATGCCGCCAGAAGAAATTTTTTCTAGTTTTGATGTTGAACCGATAACAATTAGTGCTCCTGATTTTTTGTCAGCAATTAAATCAACACCAATTCTTAAGGGTTGGCCTGGTAGTAACTGACTTGCGCTTGTGTTATTATTTAAGTTCATATTCCTCTTTATTATTTGAACAATATTGTTATTTGAATGTTACTGTATTATTTTATAAATAGGGACAATAGGTTTATTAAATGGAAAAAATAGAATGTAAAGCTTGTTCAGCTACAGTAGACAAATCAATTGAGTTTTGTTCAAGTTGTGGTGAATGGCTTGGTTTAAGCATAAAAGATATAGAAAATTCATATAATAAAAAAGAGCCTCAAATCTCCAGAAGAGTAAGGCCTCCTGAAGAGCTGTTGTCACTACCTCTATCTAATTATGGCGCAACCTCCTTACCCACAAGAAACGAAGTGCCTGGTATTCGGGCTGTATTTTTTCTAGCAATAATTATTCCACTAATTGCTGCAGCCAGTTATTACTACAATCAAAATATTGCTGAAGAGGTAATTGAAGAAATTCAAGTTGTGGAGCAGTCAACTACTACAAGCTCTTCAACTACAGTTCAAAGCTTACTGCAGCTTCAATATCCATTTAGCTGTTCCGCTTCAAGCAGTCTCGGAGATGGATGGTCTTGTGAAAAAATTTATGATGATGAACCATCTTCTTGGCAAGATAATGGCTCAGAATGTGCAGATGCAACATTAG
>Ga0181599_1004950_pt1 | contig 10523 bp, 4 predicted proteins | sample 041ome_3_FD_148658 | JGI IMG/M metagenome (GOLD analysis project Ga0181599, IMG submission 148658) | Coastal salt marsh microbial communities from the Groves Creek Marsh, Skidaway Island, Georgia - 041405US metaG (spades assembly) | ecosystem: Environmental > Aquatic > Marine > Intertidal zone >...
GCGGTCGTCGTCTGCCTTGTCGCGCGCGAACGCGGCTCCTCGAACAACAACAGCGCTCGTTGTTCAGTCGAAGAAGAAGAAGAAGGTTGGTGTGCGTTTCTTTTTTTTTTTAACTTTTGCGTTTTCGATCGGTTTTTGGATTACACCTCTGCGTTGGTGCGTTGTTCAATCTTCCGGAAGAGAGAGTTAACTCGTCTCGCTGCGGCTCAACGAACGACGTTTCGAGCGAACGTGATCTCGTTTTCTCTCTGCTGACCTTTTCGCGTGAATCTAATTCTCTCTCTCTCCTGAATCAAAAAACGAAAGGCTTTGAGAAGAACTGCCCAGAAATGTCGAGCGGTGAAGAAGGAACAAAAACAACGAGGACGAGAAAAAGAAGAAGAAGAAGAGTTACCGGTTCCGGTCCAAATGCTCACCGCGGCATCTATTCCGGCGATGTTAGTCGGGACGTTAGTCGTTGGCATCGAACAGTTATCCACGGAACCAGCCTCGGCTGGAGCGAACGGGAACGGGAGCGTCGTCGTCGCGCGGCCGACGCCGCCGACGCCGAGCGCGGCGGCTTCTTCGAAGGCGCCGCGAGTCGTCGCCCAAGTCGCCGACGCGTCTGCTTCCATGGATTTTGATTTGAAACAATATCTCATCGAGGCGAGTCAATCGGCTCCGACGACGGAATCGAGCGAGGCGCGAGAGAAGGCGGCGCGAGAGAAGGCACAAAAAGCGGCGGACGCGAAAGCCGCCGCCGAGAAGAAGAAGGCGGAAGCGAAGGCGGCTGCCGAGGCGAAGAAACTCGAAGCGGCAAAGAAGAAAGCAGCAGCGATGCCGAAGCAAAGCAGCGAAAAAGCGAAAGAGAGAGCGCAAAGAGCCCGAGAGGCTACGCAAGCGAAGATTGATGCGAATAAAGCAGCCAAGGCGAAATTGCAAGCGGCGAAGGAAGCAAAGGCGGAGGCGAGGAAGCAATCGAGCGCAATCGGACAACAAGGCGAGTCGGAGAAGGACAGAATTGCGCGCGTAAACGCGCAATTGAAGAAGAAACCAGAGGCGGCGAAACCAAAGCCGGTGGCTGCAGAGATGCCCGCTCCTCCGGCTCCGGCTCCGGCTCCGGCTCCTGTCGTTGAAGCCAAGAAACCGGCGGCTGCGGCGTTCAAAATGCCATCCATGCCAAAAGTGTCTACGTCGTCTGCGCCGAAACCAAAAGCCGACGCCTCTGCGGCCAAGGCTAAGAGAGACGCAGAAAAAGCCCGAAAAGCCGAAGACGCCAAGAAGGCTGCCGACGCCAAGAAGGCTGAGCAAGCGCAAAAGAAAGCCGAGGCGGAGGCTGCCAAGAAGGTGGCGACTCCGGCCGTCGTCGCTGTCTCTGCACCAGCGCCTGTGGTGAAAGCTCCCGCGGCGCCAGTTGCTCCCTCCAACGGCGTCTTGTCCGCGCCAGTGCTTGGAAACAAGAAAGCCGTGAAACCTCCTCCACCTTTGCCGACTTCCACCTCGGATATTGAAAAGACGAAAGAGGCTGAAAAGAAGCGACTCCAAGACGCGCTCGAGGCAAAATTACAAGCCGTGCGAGCACAAAAGGGTAAGAAGGTTGAAACTACCATCATTACTCCGGCGGTGGTGAAGAGAGAGCCGGTTGCCGCCCCGACTCTAGCTCCAGTCAAACCTGCCACCTCGCCGATGAAATCAGCTCCAGCGCCGGCTCCGGCACCCAAGGTTGTGGAAAAGAAAGTTGAAGCACCGGTTAAAGTCGCGCCTTCTTCATCGACCAGTAACGATGACTTTAGCGTCGATTTTGGTTCCTTCTTCTCGGAGTACATGCAATCTACGCCAGCTCCAATGAAGAAAGTGGAAGAAAAGAAAGTGGAAGCGCCTAAACCAGTCGTTGTTGAGACGCCGAAACCGAAAGTGGAAGTCCCGCCTCCGGCGCCGAAGCCGGTTGTTGTTGAAGCGCCAAAGCCGGTCGTTGTTGCGCCGTCTTCTTCCATGTCTTCCGCCACCGATGACCTCTCCATCGACTTCGGATCGTTCTTTTCTCAATACATGGAATCATCACCAGCGCCAGCGAAGAAAGAAAAGAAGGAAAAAGCACCGGCGCCAGCCAAAAAAGTTGCGCCCAAGTCTTCTTCCGCGGAGAAGCGCGGACTCGGTCTCGGCAAGGCGAATTTCTCCAACATGCCGAAATCCGCGCCGAAACCGAAAAAGGAAAGAACAGTCGTTGAGAAAGTAAAACCGACGTACACGTTCGAACGATCTGGTCCAGCCGATAAGGAAGGGTTCAAATCCGCGGACAGACCGTACACGAAATCTGCGGCGCCGACGAAGAAGCAAAGTTTAATCACCGCCATCGCCGGTGGTGTCGGCGTTTTGATCACCTTCGCCACGACGAGAGATGCGAAATATAAAAACGGCCAAATCGATACTTCGAAGACTTCGGACGGTAAAGTTGATTTTCCGGCGCGAAAGTTTGAAAAGAAGAGGTGGGGCGGCGATGGCGTTTCGAAGACGCCGGCGCCGAGGAAGAAGCTTTTCGCCAAGAAAGAAACGGCCGCCGCGAAAACGACGGCTGCCGCCACATCCGTCGGCGTCGATAACGCCGCGGATGCCCAAAAATGGATCGACACGTGGAAAAAGAATAGCGGCGGTAGCGTCGCTGCCGATGCTTCTTCTGACGCCTCCTCTGCCCAAAAATGGGTCGATGGTTGGTCGCAATGGAGTAAGGACCAAGTCGGCGGCGGTTCGACTGCGGCGGCTACCCCGGACGAACGAGAATCCGCGGAAAAATGGATCAAGCAGTGGAAAGCGGACGGGTCCCCGACCGACGAATCGCGCAGAGACGACGCTAAGAAATGGATCGACGATTGGAAGAACAAAACAAACTAAATCAGAGAGCAAACGCAAGATGGAACATGATTCAATTTTAATAATGATTATATAAAACGCGCCCGCAGAGCGAACGAAAAACGCACGCATATAAAATACAACGCGGTACTCACACACTCACCCCGTGCACGGCTCACTCCGTCGTGGTGCTGTACACGACGTCCTCCTTCTCATCCTTCGGCGGGCAACAGAAGTTATGCCAAGATCGCATCGGTTTCCTGCACGTCGGACACTTCCTCGCGTCGCGGACAAACTCCACCCTCTTGAACTGATTTCGACGCTTTTTCCTCGACGGCGTCACTTTCGCTTTCGGCACCGCCATCAGCATCACGTCCACGCCAGGCGGAGCGTACCCAGGAAAACCCGAGAATATATCTTCCGTTCTATCGTTTACTACGTCTACCGAGGAGGAGGAGGAGGAGGAGGTGGACGGGGAGTCCTTCCTCTCGTTGATGTTTAATATCGAGTTGTTGTTGTTGTCGTTGTTGTTGTCGTTGTGTGCTGCACCTAAAACCAAATCCGAGGAGAGCGAAGAAGAAAAACGCGAAGAAGAAGAAGAAGAAGAAGAACAACAACACGGCGCGCAGAATAACAACGCGCCGTCGATGTTCGCTTCTCTTCTTCCTCCTCCTCCTCTTCCCGCGCGTGCGCTTTTACTCGCCGCGTTGAGTATCGCTCGTCGCAACATGATGTTTCTCTCTCTTCCTTTTTACGAGTCTTTTTCTGTGTGGTTTTCCAAAACGCCGGAAGGCATCAAAGTAGTTTAGGGTTTTAACTTAAACCCTAAATTTTTAAGGATCTTTCACATCCCTTCGATGAATTATCCTCTTTAAAAGAAACGACGCGAGATAGACGCACCACACTCTTGCGCTCTGCATTTAAAAAAACGCGGAGCGAATAAAGAGAAGAGAAGAGAGAGAGAGCATAAAATATGACTCCAGCTTTGGCGACCACCAGCAGGATGATGATGTCGTTTTGTTGCACGTCTTCTTCTCCTTCTCCTGCTTCTTCGCATCTGCTGCTGGGGAAAAAATTTCAGACGAAAAGAAGAACGACAACGACGCCGAAGGCGGTGTTGACGACGACGACGACGACGAGGAGGAGGAGAGATGTAAATAGAATTGATATTATTAGAACGAGTGCGATGATTTCGTCGGACCACGCGATGCCGATGACGGCATCGTCGTCATCATCAGACGTGGCGATCGAACGCGTCGAGGTGCTGAAACAGCGAAAGAACAGCGCTGCTGCGTTCGTGTTTGACATCGCGGACTCGGCAGCCGCCGCGATGAACGCCCCGGCGATTGAAATCGTGCAACAACCGAGCGGCGACGAGCTTTCTTCTTCCTTTTCCTCGAACGAATTCGTCGAAGATGCCACGTCGACGACGTCCGCCCCGGACGTGGTCGTGCAAAGCTCCATCAAAGATGCGATGGCGCTTATCCAAGCCGAAGAGAGGGAGGCGAAAATAGCGAGCGGAGAGATTGTCGGTGCGTATCCTTTTCTTTTTCTTCTCTTCGATTCTCTCTCGTTCATGTTTTGCTGCACAGACGGTCGACTGTGATTTGGGCTATACACTCGGTGCCCCTCAGTCAACATTATAGTGTGCAGCTACATCGACTTTGGACCGCGAGCGATGCGTTTGACGACTTGATATTTGTTTCGATGGATTGGCGTCCGGAGGAGCGTTTGAATTGTCGCCGCGGCGTTTCGGCCTACATCTTTTCTCCTCTTTTCTCTTCCCCCCGTTTTCTTTGAGGGTTTGTTTAGTCGTATCGCATCGTATCATTGTTATTGACGCCGACTTTCTTCTACTTACGAAAATATCACAGAGCCGCAAAGAACCGAAGGCGGCTTTTTTGGTCTTCTCGCGGATTCATTCGAGAAGCTGTTGTTACAGATCCAAGACGTGGAAAGAGCACTTGGAATTCCGTATCCAGTCGGTAACTCGATCATCATTTTGACCGCGCTAGTGAAATTAGTCACGTTCCCGTTGACGAAATCTCAAGTCGTCTCCTCGCTCAACATGAAAAACTTACAACCACAAGTCGCCGCGATCAAGGAAAAGTACGAGGACGATCCCGAGCGCATGAACTCGGAAATTAATCGCATTTACGAAGATAACGAAGTAAACCCGTTAGCTGGATGTGGCCCGTTGATTCTGACTCTACCTGTGTTTATTGGTCTCTACAGAGCCTTCAAAAATGCCGGTATCGACGGCGTCTTTGACGAACCGTGGTTGTTCATTCCGAATTTAAGCGGCCCGTCGGATGCGCAAGACATCTCTTGGCTCTGGCCTTTAGACGATGATTTCCAACCTCCGCTCGATGGTGGCTGGGAAGCCGCGTGGCCATACTTAGTCATGCCAATTTTGACTACCGCGACGCAATTTTACTCCATGAACGCCATGCAACCGAAAGAGGAAGAAAAAACGGAAGAGATGAAGAACCAGTCGCAGCTGGTCAAATTTCTTCCTTTTTTCATCGGGTACATTTCCTTGACCGTTCCGGCAGGATTGGCCATGTACTGGTTGTTTAATAACGTGTTTACGACATTAACGCAAGTCTACTTGAGAAATTTTGGCGGTGCCGTGGCTACGGTGGAAGCTCCGGACGATATTTTGATCAAAATTCCTCTCGGGTGCGCGGTCGTGGAAGATAGTTTCGAGCGCGTCCCGAACGATGAAATCGAAACGTACTTACAAACGAATCCGAGCGTTAAGTGGAATGAAGAGTGGTTAGAGGAGTGGCGACAGCAACAAGCGCAGGAGATTTCTGAGTCCGTTGAAAACGCAGAGAATGAGATGGTAGATTTAGGCGCTTCGGAGGAAGTGGCGGCGTTGTATGCGGAAAAGTTGAAAAATAGAGCGAAGCGATACAGAGAGGTTGAGAAGCGAAAGAATGCGACGCCAAAGGATATTGAGGATCTGATAGTGGAGTATACGAAAGAAGGAAAGAGTCAAGAAGATATTGCCATCTTGCAGAAGATGCTCGAGGCTACGATTAAGTTTGAGGCGGAGATGAAAGAGAAGAAGTTGCAAAGCGCGGAGGCCTTGAAGGTGTTAAAAGAAGCGAAAGGCTTGAACTTAACGGGCGAAGCGAGTAGCAGCAGCAGCAGCAGCAGCAGCAGTAGCGAAGAAGAAAAGACGCCGACGACGCGGTAAAATGCATGTACACGCTTTTTAATTCAAAACAACATGTGTTCATAGTTCATCATTTGAACGGTACAAAAGTTATTCATAAAAATAACTAGAACTCCAACACCGCGAACATTGAAGCGCGCTTACTACTAAAAATATAAATAAGAAACATCTTGACCTCACCAAAATCACACAAAACGTCACCGCACATACTCAACGAAGCGCGATAGCTTGTCGAATGACTCTGAATTATATCAATTATATTAATTTTGTTGTTTTTGTTTTTCCTGCTTTCCCTCCTCTTTTGCTTTACGACATCAGACGAGTTAATCGTGCCTCCAAAGCGTGCAAACGCGCCTCCGCAGCTTGGGCTTCTTCGTTACCTATCGCTATTCGACGGTTCGATGTCACGATATTGTTTTGCATCTTAACCATACCTTCCAACGCCTCCGCTAAACTCTCACCTTCGGTCTTCAACTCTTTGTCTTTTGGATCTTCGTCGTCTTCGAAGATCATTCTCGGTTGTTCGCCAACTTGCTTGATGAACATCTTCGCCGCGCCTGCAATTTCTTCCACCGTATCAATACCTCTTTGGTTTTCCAGGTTATCGTACGTGCCTTCATGCTTCGAAATTTCCTTGGAGACTTTGTCCATACCTTTATCCGTACCGACTACCTCCGCGCGCAAGCGGAAATTGGGATCTCTGTTGGTCTCCGTGGCAATGACCGCTTTTCTCAACACTCTTCGTAAACCGAGTTGATCTATTTCTCTGTCATCGTCGTATCGAATAACGTTTTCCCCAGGCGGGATGTACGGAATGACGTCGTCTTCGGAATCCGTGGATTCGTAATCTGGATCTAAACCGTGTCTCCATCGCTTCAATTGTGCTAACAACTTGTCCGCAGGAATGTGGTCGCGATGGAAACCAAAGTATCTGGTGAACGATCTCCATGAATCTGAGATCATCGGGTTGACTTCTGTGTGTACAGAAATACTCTCGCTCGCGTTCGCTTTGACTTCGCCAAACGCGTCGACAATGATAGCTAACAAGAAGTTGAACAAGATGAACAAAACCATGATGTTGAACGAGTAGAAATAAATCATCGCGACGGCGTAGGTCAAACCTTGAAGTTCCACCAGATCGACAACGAAATACTCGACGTCGCCCAACAAGTTCTTAAACAACGTGTGAAAGGATTGCTCGAATGTGGAGAAATACACCGATCCGAAACCAAAAATGACGTGTCCGATAAACGCGAATCCGGTGAAAACCATCATGAAAATCGTAAAGAAATGCATCAAATCCGGCGCAGCCAAACCTAACGTGTGCGTGATCACGCCCAAGCGAGGTTGGAAGTCCATCAACTTCAAAATTCTCAACATCAACAAGATGATGTTAATCCCAGACAACGCCATGTACGATTGCAAAAACGTCACCAACGCGTACATGTCTGTGAACATGTTACCCAAGTCAGCGAACTCGTGGTTCTCAAACAATCTGGTTTGGAACGCAGATGCATCGATATTTTTGTAGATCTTGTAATGAATTGCTGGATCAAATCGGGGACAACCGATTCTTGAGAAGGTTATCCACATAACGGTGACGCCCAAGTGAATCGTAATCGAAGCGACATCGATGTAGTTCCACGCGGATTCGAAGTACGCTCTCCAGTTACCGTCATTTTTTTTCGTGGTCAAGATGAAATCCATCAACTCGTCGTAAACGGAATATAGCGCGCCAATAGCCAGGGCGATCTCCATCGCAAAACGTACCATGTCTTGCCAAGTCTCGTAATACTGAACCTTGATCGTTTGATTCTCGTAGGTCACTATGATCTTACCGCCATCGACGTATTTAAAGTATACCATGGTGTTTCCAAAGTACTCGAGCTCTGCGTTGTAAACGACAATTTGCGCGGATACTTCATCCGTCTGCGCGTCGGATAAGTACAAACCGTACTGCATGTAGTCCAACCATCGCTGCGCGCCAGCTGCGTCCAAATTGATATCGATCAAGAACGGAAACCCTTCTTTGTACGAATTTGAAATGTCCATAGAGTGAAAGCCCCAGGGAATGTCTCGAGAGTTGAACAACTCAGCGCAATACGGCGCATTGTTTGCGGTTATGTTGGTGCCTTCAACTCGTAAATCGTACGTAGCGTTTGCAATCTGCGTGCAATCGTATACTTTCGAGATGGTTTTCACGTTGTCGTAATCGGCGTTAAACATAGGTGTGCCGAGTTTGAACACCGGGTCGACGCCGTACGCGCCTGTATCGACATTCCCAGGGCAAAATTTATCCAAATCCGCGAAACGCTCGTTATCGCACAAATTCAGCTCTTTTCTTTTGACGTAAAAGAGCATACCGGCGACGACGCGGTTAGACAAGCCTACATAGCGTTCTCTGAATGCCTCGGGCGGGTCTTCGTTGTCGAAGTTCTCAACTTCAAAGACGCGATTGACCGGGCCCATTTGACAAGGCGCGTTCATCAAAATCGCATCTTTCGCCTTGAACTCGCGAGAGTTGATGGAATCTTCTTGAATTTGAATGTACGCCCCTACATCTTTGAACGCACCGGACAACCATGCATCTCGAATCGTCAACCTTTGCTTTTCAACTGCGCGAGTGAGCTTATCGATTGCTTTCAAACCTGCCTCGAGCAACTCGCTCGTTCTTTGTTGAATCAAAAGAGATGCTTGAGCCGCGGCTAACGCTTCTTTTTGTTTCGACACGATTTCATCCAATTGCTCGGAAAGCGAGTCGTGCTCGGCTTTTAAATCCTCAAAACCAGCCGTCATCATTTGTTCGAGTCTTTTGTCTTCATAAAACGCCGTCGCTTTATCCGTAGCGGTTTCTTGATCCTTCTTCAACTCTGCCATGGCAGTATCTAAAGATGTTTGGTTGGTTGCGATAGCGGACACCGCGTTCATAATATCGTCGAGTGTCACGATAGATTCCGTCGTTTCAGCCGTTGCTAACATGGCGCGTCTATACTTTTGAGTGAACTGCGTGTTAGGTTCGTGCGCTTGCAACAACTTTCTCCCATATCCAACTTCACCGTTCCTGGTTGCGTTCAAGTACTCCACGGTATCGAACATGCCCTCGTCCTCGCACGCTTCACACACGCAGACTTCACCTGTATTTTTGTTGCAAGTGTTGCTCGCGCCAGTCCCTCCGCCACACAAACACAAATAGTTGCAAATCCTCTTGTATCTCGACTGCGTGATCCAAACAGACGTGCCGTTCGTCCACGGATCCCAGTATTTTGGTCCTGGAACAGTGCTCGGGTCCACGCAAGTGCCACTATATATATCCGAACGCTCTGCGATGTTGCAGGTCAAATACGCGTACTCTTTACGTTCGACGACTTTGCGGTTGAACTCGGCTAAAGTGTAATTTCGCTTCGTCGTCACGTCGTGGTACCCAGAAATCGTTTCCGCGGTGTAAAACTTTTGAATCTCCTCAACGACGGGTAATTTTGGTTTCTTAAACGTCGAGTTTCCGTTTACCCAAGGGCTGTCGTACACTGGGACGTCTTGCATTTTCTTCTTCAAATCTTCAATGCGAGCCTCAATGAACGGAACGAGTTCAACTCGATGATTCGGATACTTGCCCGGGTTTGCGTACCTGACTTTAGAATACGCGTTGTCTTTACCTCCGATGGCGTGCTCGCTTTCGATGATGTACGCCTTTATCACATCGTACGACGCCGTGTTAACATCATCACCTGCCGTGCCTTCCATTTTTATCATGTCGTAATACTCAACGTTTTGCTGCGCTTGAAACGCCTTCATGAAATTCACTTCTTCCGCGTCGGCCAAATCCAACGCTTGAGTTTCGTACGCAGCCAGCGTCGACCACGCATTCGCAATGCCTTGTTTATACACGTTTCGCATGAATCGATACGTTTCAGTACACGCCAACGTGTTCGGTGTAGGCATCGTCGTATTCACGCCGTTTCCGACGCACTTGTCCAAACACGCAGTTACTTTTCCATCCGCATCCTTATCGCACTCGCAAAAGTACGACAAACCGTACGGCGGGTGAATGTACAAATCTCCCATCATCGGAACACCAAAAACGGTCGTTTCTTTAGAGCTCGCAGCGGAAACGTCCACGTTACTCCACCAATCCGCGTTCCAGTCCGAAGTGTTGACGCCGTATTGACTCGTTGAATTGTCGTTCATGATCGGAAAACAATCCAACTCGGGATCGCTGGCGTAATCAACCAGTGTGTGGTTATTCGCAAACGTTTGGTTCAAAATCAAAACAGTTGCGTTGTACACGGTTGAGTTGTACCAACCGCGAATATTCGCCAGGTTGTAACTCGCGCCGTAATCCGGTCGTTCGATGACAAACTTGTCGCTGTGCGCAACCTTCAAGTTTGTCAACTCCGTCTTGTGCAACTCATCCAATTTTCTGTGTGCGAAGCCCTTCCCCAAATCCAAAAAGTCCATTCGTAACTTTTCCAAGATTTGCCTCTCGTGCTTTCTCGCCACGTTCGCGTAGTGGTGC
>Ga0181599_1004967_pt1 | contig 10494 bp, 6 predicted proteins | sample 041ome_3_FD_148658 | JGI IMG/M metagenome (GOLD analysis project Ga0181599, IMG submission 148658) | Coastal salt marsh microbial communities from the Groves Creek Marsh, Skidaway Island, Georgia - 041405US metaG (spades assembly) | ecosystem: Environmental > Aquatic > Marine > Intertidal zone >...
TGGTACAAGGTGAGCGCAAGCAAGCGGCGCAGAATAAGTCGCTTGGCCGCTTCGACCTGGCTGATATTCCGCCTGCGCCACGCGGTATGCCGCAGATTGAAGTTACCTTTGATTTGGACGCAAACGGTATCTTGAACGTGTCTGCAAAGGATAAAGCGACGGGTAAAGAGCAGTCGATTCGTATCACGGCATCAAGCGGGTTGTCGGATGATGAAATCGAAGCAATGGTGCGTGATGCAGAAGCGAATGCGGAAGCAGATGCGAAATTTGAAGCGCTCATCTCTTCGCGCAACGCATGTGAAGGAATGGTGCACGCCGCCAAGAACACCCTGAGCGAAGGAGGCGAGCACGCGACTGACGAGGAGAAGGCTGCCATTGAAGCCGCTATCGCGGAAGCCGAAGAAGCCTTGAAGGGCAGCGATAAAGAGGCCATCGATGCGGCGGCAACGAAAGTAACCGAGGCGACCAGTCCCGTGGCGCAGAAGATGTATCAGGCTCAGGCGGCTGCAGGCGAGCAAGCCGGCGCGGGCGCTGATTCTGGCGCTAATAACGCCGACGACGTCATGGACGCTGAGTTCGAAGAAGTTAAAGACGAGAAGAAGTAAGGCGTCTTTTATCGCGCTGAGCGAAACGAGCCAGTGTACAATGCAATAAATCAGCGCGGGTCTTTGTGCCCGCGCCTTTGTTTAAGAACGTGTGAGGGCACAGCCCCCAAAGAGCGAGAGCGAAGTTAGCCTAATGTCTAAACGCGATTACTACGAAGTGCTGGGCGTAGCGCAAAATTCCGACGAGAAGGAAATTAAAAAAGCCTATCGTCGTATTGCCATGAAGTATCATCCCGATCGAAATTCGGATGATCCCAAAGCCGACGAAAAATTCAAAGAGGCAACCGAAGCCTACGAGGTTCTGACCGACTCAGAGAAGCGATCGGCCTACGACCGTTTCGGTCATTCCGCGGTTGACGGATCAGCGGGAGGCGGTGGCTTCTCTGAAGGTGGCTTTAGCGATATCTTCGGTGATGTCTTTGGTGACATTTTCGGGGGTGGTCGTGGAGGTCGCTCCGGCCCTCAGCGTGGCTCGGATCTGCGCTACACGCTCGATATATCCCTTGAAGACGCGGTCTTCGGTAAAACGGTAGAGATTAAAGTCCCGACTCTGCAGGCTTGCGAACCTTGCGATGGCTCGGGTGCCAAACCGGGTACCAGCCCCAGAACCTGCGATACCTGTGGTGGTGTTGGCCAAGTGCGAATGCAGCAGGGTTTTTTCCAGGTTCAACAAACCTGCCCGAGCTGTCGTGGTCGGGGTAAAACGATCGCTGATCCTTGCAGCTCGTGTCGCGGTCAGGGGCGGGTTGAAAAGACTAAGACACTGTCGGTCAAAGTACCACCGGGTGTTGATACGGGTGATCGCATTCGCCTGTCAGGTGAAGGCGAGGCGGGTCCCAATGGCGGCCCGAACGGCGACTTGTTTGTTGAAATGTCGGTACGCCAGCATCCGATTTTTGAGCGAGACGGTAAGCATTTATACTGCGAGGTTCCTATTACCTTCAGTGACGCGGCGCTGGGCGGTGAGCTTGAAGTTCCCACCTTGGAAGGGCGTGTTAAACTCAAAATTCCTGAAGGTACGCAGACCGGTAAACTCTTCCGTTTGCGCGGCAAAGGCGTAAAACCGGTGCGCGGCGGCACTGTAGGTGATTTGCTCTGTAAAGTGACAGTGGAGACGCCCGTCGAGTTAACTAAGCACCAAAGAGAGCTTCTGCAACAATTGCAGGAGAGTTTAAGTGAGGGCGGTAAAAAGCAGTCTCCGAAACAGAACTCATGGTTCGAGGGTGTGAAGAATTTTTTTGATGATATGAAATTATGACGATAAAGATCGGTGTGATTGGCGCGGCCGGGAGAATGGGGCGCACCTTAATTGAAGCTGTTTCTCAGAGCGATGGCGCGCTGATACTGGCCGGCGCTACGGAGCGCCCCGGCAGCTCCTTGATTGGTGCCGATGCCGGTGAACTGGCGGGTCTTGGTAAACTGGGCGTAAGTATCGCTGACGATGTGGCGAAAATTGTGCGCGACATTGACGTGTTAGTCGATTTTTCGTCGCCGGCCGCCACTATTGAGCACATCAAAGCCTGCGCGGCTAACGACACTGCGATTGTGATCGGTACTACGGGTTTTACTGCCGAGCAAGACGCGGTTATTAAACAGTCTTCCGCTCAGATTGCCATTTGTAAGGCCTCTAACTTCAGCACGGGTGTAAATCTGTGCTTCAAGTTGTTGGATATCGCCGCTCGTGTGCTAGGAGACGACGTCGATATTGAAGTAATAGAAGCTCATCACCGCCACAAAGTGGACGCACCTTCGGGCACGGCCCTGAGTATGGGGGGTGTTGTTGCTAATGCACTCGGGCGTGATTTGGCCGAGGTGGCTGTCTACGGTCGAGAGGGTCAAACCGGTGCTCGCGAGCGCGACACCATCGGGTTTGCAACAGTACGAGCAGGCGATATCGTAGGCGACCACACTGTGATGTTTGCGGCAGATGGCGAACGTGTTGAGATCACGCACAAGGCATCAAGCCGTATGTCGTTCGCGCGGGGCGCGCTGCGCGCTGCGCGTTGGGTGACAGAAAAACCTGCCGGCATGTACGACATGCAGGATGTGTTGAATCTGAAGTAGCAAACCGCTGGCCACTGGACCAAGAGCTGCGATGAGAGGGTAATCATGAGTAATTACATTGCCAATATCGATGAAAGCAATGCAATGGCACTGCTGATAGATGAATCGCATCAGCGTCCCGTTGTTGTGGATTTCTGGGCGGATTGGTGTGGCCCTTGTAAAACGCTGATGCCCATTCTTGAGAAGTTGGCTCACGAGTACGCTGGTGCATTCTTGTTGGCAAAGGTCAATGCGGATGAGCAACAGAATATCGCAGCGCAGTTTGGTGTTAGAAGCCTGCCAACAGTAATGGTGATTCAAAACGGTCAGCCTGTTGATGGTTTCGCAGGTGCGCAGCCCGAGCCGCAAGTACGTGAAATGCTTCAAAAGTACCTTCCAAGCCCCTGGGCGGCGGCGATGCAAGAGGCCGCGCGTCTCGTGGAGGCAGGCGAATTACAGCAGGCTTTAACGCTGCTTCGCAAAGCGTATGATGAATCAAATCAAGATCTCGACATTGCATTAAATCTGGCTCATGTCTTGATTCAGTGCAATCGGTTTGCTGAGGCAGAAACCGTGCTGGAGAACATTCGCTTTGTTGATCGCGACGCGCGCTTCGAGCAGTTGATGGCGGACCTTGCTTTGAAACAAGAGGCATCGAAGTCACCTGAAACAGAGGCGCTAGAAGCACGACTCGAAGCCGATCCTGATAACCTGGATCTGCGGGTCGACTTGGCCGTTCAATACTCTGCGGATGGGCATCACGCTGATGCGCTCGAGCAGCTCATGGTCGTATTGCGTCAGAATCGGGACCACAACAATGGCGGCACTAAAAAACGAATGTTGGACATTATAGCGAGCTTGGGTAAGGGTGATCCTATTGCGGTGGATTACCAACGCAAATTGTTTGGTTTGCTTTACTAATCAACCTTCGTAGATATTATCTGTGAAACCGCTGGGGCGATAAAAAGCCTTATGTTCGCGTCTGACAAGTCAATGCCAGAATGGCATCGCCCTTGGCCTTAGGTCTCTCGACCCTAAAAACCGCGTGTTCGTTTGATTCCATAGCGTTATTGAGGTCTTTAGCGCTGTTTTTTTGTTTCCTCTAAACTTCGGTGCTCCTGCTGAGCACACCGTGCTGCGTGGCTTGCGTAACCCGAAATAGCGATTGACTCGGCTTGTGAAAAAAGCCCTTTATGCTGGTTGTCACTGTCAACTTGCTGTGATAGTTTGCTCCTTGTGCAAAAAACCTACTCCAAGTTCAAATTGGGATAAACGACGTGTTGCGACAGACATGTGCTGCTCTAATCTCACTCGCTCTTATTGCGTGCGATGCACGCGAGCCCCCGAACGTCTCCGATTTGGAGAGAGTCGGCGGCGCCGCCGAGCTTGAGGCCCACAGCGCCGTATTCGAGCAGCGCATCGAGAACCCGGCCCCTGGTGTCTACGTAGCGATTGGCTATGCACTGGCCAATAGCATCTGGATTGAGGGCGACGACGGCGCCATTGTAGTCGATACAACCGAATCACGCGGGGCGGCTGAGTCGGTGTTGGCTGCGTTCCGGAAAGTTTCAAAAAAGCCCGTCGTAGCCATTATTTACACGCACAATCACGCCGATCACATCATGGGGGCCTCGATATTCTCTGAGGGTCGCGATGTGCCCGTCTATGCGCACGAGACACTTCCCAAACACGTGCGCCGGGTCATGAGTGTTATCACACCCACCATCGAAACCAACGCAATGCGGATGTTCGGCGAGAAGCTGGCCGAGGGCGGAGAACGTATTGTAAACGATGGCATTGGGCCTGAGTTGCGCCAGTTGAGCGCCAGTGATGGTCTGGGCAGTCGGGGTTATCTGCCGCCCACGCAGGTGTTTGGCGATCGACTCAGTGTAACGATCTCCGGAATTGATTTAGAACTGATTCATTCGCCCGGCGAGACTGACGATCAGCTGGTCGTTTGGTTGCCTGAGCAGCGAATCCTGCTGCCGGGTGACAACATCTATAAGGCCTTCCCCAATCTGTACACGATTAGAGGCACACCCTATCGAGACGTTCGTAAGTGGTCCGATAGTGTTCGTGCTATGGCGGAGCTCAAGCCTTTGGTCATGGTTCCGAGCCACACGGAACCTGTTTTTGGTGAAGGCGAAATTGAACAACTCTTGAACGACTACGCGGACGCGATCCAGTTTGTGCACGACCAGACGGTACGCTTGATCAATCAAGGCGCGCGCCCTGATGAGATTGTTCAGGTACTGACGCTTCCAGCCAATCTTTCGAATCACGCTTGGTTGCGGCCATTTTATGGCACTGTAGCTTGGTCTGTGCGTTCGGTTTACACAGGTTACCTAGGATGGTTTGACGGGGACGGTATCGATTTGTTCCCCACGCCCCAAGCCGAACGCGGCGCTAAGCTGGTAGCACTGATGGGCGGCGTTGATCGTGTCTTGACCGAAGCTGAGATACAGCTCACGGAAAATCCACAGTGGGCAGCGGAGCTTGCCTCTCTGGCGCTGTATGCGGAGTCTTCCGACGAGCGAGCGAAATTGCTAAAAGCGGCCGCACTCAGGACTATGGCCGCGGATATGATCAATCCCAATGCGCGCAATTGGTACCTTACAGAAGCGCTAGAGCTCGAAGGTAAAATCGTTATAGAACCGCGGCCCGGAGACGATGCGCGTCTAAAGTTTGCGCAAAGCTTCCCTATTGAGAACATTCTGGAAATGATGCGGGTCTCTCTAAATCCCGCGAAGACCGAGGGGGTAAATGCCACCATGGCCTTCACTTTCCCCGATCAAAGTAAGCGGTTTCTGCTTACAGTGCGTAACAATGTGTTATTAATCGACCCCATCGACGAGCTACCCACGGACACTGTGGAAGTAGAGTTAAACGCAACTGATTGGGTTGCACTTATTACTCAACACGATTCTTTTCCTGCAGCTCTGGCGAGCGGGAGACTGAGGGTTGTGAATGGGGTAACAGATATATCGGCAGTGATTCGATTCCTATCGATGTTTGCAAATTAAAACTGGAAAGAAAGCGAGGTAAGTAAAGTGGATACACGATTTTCGGATGAAGATCTTGCGTTTCGAGATGAGGTGAGAGCCTTCTTCAAAGAGGAATACACCGAAGAGCTGACGCAGCGCATGAAGGATAAATCGACTTTCAAAGCAGCGGTTGTCGAGTGGCAAAAGAAGCTGCACGCCAAAGGTTGGATTGCGCCCGGCTGGCCAGTCGAATACGGTGGTACGGGCTGGACTCCCACCCAAAAGTATATCTACGACTCAGAGCGTGCCTCAGCCGGTGTGCGTGATAACGTGCCCTTCGGTTTGACCATGGTGGGCCCGGTCATCTATGCCTTTGGCAACGATGAGCAAAAAGCACAGTTTCTGCCGCGTATCTTGGCAAGCGATGACTGGTGGTGTCAGGGATACTCGGAGCCAGGATCCGGTTCTGACTTGGCATCTTTAAAAACGAAGGCGGAGCGTGACGGTGACGATTACATCGTAAATGGCGCCAAAATCTGGACCACGTATGCTCAGTACGCTGACTGGATTTTCTGTTTGGTGCGCACCAGCAATGAGGGCAAGAAGCAGGAAGGCATCAGCTTTTTGTTGATCGATATGAAGACGCCAGGCGTTAAGGTGAACCCCATCGTCTCTATCGACAACCACCACAGCTTGAATGAAGTAGAATTTAACAACGTCCGCGTGCCCGTCAAGAACCGCATCGGTGAAGAGAACCGAGGCTGGCACATCGCGAAGGCCTTGCTTGCACACGAGCGAACGGGTATTGCGGGTGTTGCGGACTGTAAGCGGGCGGTATCTGAGATTAAGCGACTTGCTTCTGCCGAAGTGAATGGTGGTAAGCGACTGATTGACAACCCGAATTTCCAAAGTCGCCTGGCCGATATCGACATTGAAATCATGGCGCTCGAGTACACCGAACTGCGTGTCCTAGCTAGCTTGTCTTCGGGTGGTGCACCGGGCCCAGAATCATCCATGCTGAAGATCAAAGGTACTGAGATGCAGCAGGCTACTCAGACTCTGCTTATGGATCTGGCTGCATACTACCAGGGTGTATTGCCCACCGATTTATCTGAGGATGTGCTGGGTCATTCCTTTGGAAGCCAAGCGCGTCAGTCCTTCATGTACGGTCGCGCATCCACAATCTACGGTGGCTCGAACGAAGTGCAGAAAAATATCATCGCGAAAGCCGTATTGGGCTTGTAAGGGTACGAGGTAACGATAATGAATTTTGACTTTAGCGAAGAACAAAACATGTTGCGCGATAGCGTAGCTAAATATGTACAAGACGATTACGACTGGGATACCCGAAAGGCAATAGCGGCGACCGATGAGGCCATGAAGGCTGAAAACTGGCAGACATTTGCGGAGTTAGGTTGGCTATCAGTTCCTTTTGCCGAGGAGTTCGGTGGTTTTGGCGGTGGTCCTGTAGATGTGATGGTTATGATGGAAGAGCTTGGTAAGGGCTTGGTTCTTGAGCCTTACTTTGCCACCGTAGTGCTCTTTGGTGGGCTTCTGCACAAAGGATCTAACGACGCATTGAAAGAGTCGGTGATACCCAGTGTCATTGAAGGCTCTTGCTTGGGTGCTTTTGCGTATTTAGAACGGCAGAGCCGCTTTGAACTCAACGATGTGTTAACCACCGTCACGACCGATGGTGAAGATCGAATCATCAACGGTGAAAAAGTGGTTGTATTAAACGGCGGCAGCGCAAGCCACTTGATCGTATCGGCACGCTCCTCGGGTGCGCAATCGGATGCAGAGGGTATCTCTTTGTACTTGGTTCCCGCCGATGCGGACGGTGTTGAAAAAACGACTTACCGTTTGATGGATGGACAGGTTGTTGCGAACATCCGTTTTAACAACGTTAAGGTGCCAGCTTCGAGCGCTGTGTGTGTGGAAGGTGAAGCGGCTGCACTGATTCAGTCGGTGACCGAAGACGCGATGCTGGCTTTGGGTGCGGAGGCACTCGGGGTCATGGGGCAACTCAATAGCAAGACAGTTGAGTACACCAAAACGCGCGAACAGTTTGGCGTGAAAATATCTAGCTTCCAAGCACTGCAGCACAGAATGGTCGAGACCTTTATGGCCTACGAGCAAACTAAATCCTTGCTATACCGAGCTGTGTGCGATTTCGAGGCTGACAAGCCAGAGAAACGCGAGTCGTTATTGGCTCTGAAGATTATGATCGACAAGGCGGGTAAGCGCATCTACAGTGAGGCCATACAGATGCACGGTGGCATGGGTATTACCGACGAGCTGGATATCGGTCACTATGCAAAACGTTTGATGATGATTGGCACCACCTTTGGCGACGCAATGCATCATATGAGCGAATTTACGCAATTGCGTTACGCAAGCTAGACTGGGGGGCGTATGGACATCAAAGGCGGTATTGTTGTTGTCACCGGTGGTGGCAGCGGCATAGGCAAAGCGCTGTGTGAGCGGTTTTCTAGGGAAGGCGCTGCTCTGGTGGTTGTGGCTGACCTGAACAAAGAAGCGGCTCAAGCGGTAGCCGATTCAGTTAGCGGTGTCGCCTTTGGTATTGACGTGCGCGATGAAACCCAAATTAAAGCGATGGTCGATGCGCTGGTGGAACAGTACGGGCGCATCGATTTATTCTGTTCCAATGCCGGCATCATCGCCGGCGATGGCCCTCAATGGTGGGCGACTTCCGCAACAAATGCCACCTGGCAAGCTATGTGGGAAATTCATGTGATGTCGCACATTTATGCAGCAAGGGCTTGTTTGCCTCACATGATTGCGCGCGGCCAAGGTTACTTTGTTAATACGGCTTCTGCGGCTGGCCTTTTAAGCCAAATTGGCGATGCGGCCTATTCCACCACCAAACACGCCGCGGTGGGGTTTGCTGAATCGCTGGCGATCACTCACGGCGATGACGGTATCAAAGTAAGCGTACTCTGCCCGCAAGCGGTCGATACCCCGATGATTCAAACGGTAGAGAACGGTGGTGTCGCGGGTGTTGACGGTGTTGCCACTCCAGAGCATGTAGCGGAGTGTGTGGTCGAAGGTGTACGCGAAGAGCGATTTTTGATTTTGCCGCATCCGCAGGTCGAACAATATCGTGGTGCCAAGACGGCAAACTATGACAGATGGATCGGCGGTATGCGAAAATTACGGCGAGCTTATCCTAAACCCGAGTTGTAGATGCAAAAAGCCATTACCCCTGACGTTGAGGTGCAAGAGCGCTTCGCTCGTACCATTTTCAACGGATTTGAATCTTATTTTGCTGAATTCCAAAATATAACCCTGGCGGCGCGCTCAAGATTTGAGAGCGCCGATTGGCAGGGGATGCACAAGGCTTCGACTGAACGCATCGATTTGTACAAAAAGAAGATTGGCGAGATAACGCGATACGTCGATATCATTGCGGGGAACAATCGCAACGATTACACCTTTTGGCGTGCGGTAAAGCAATTCTATTCTGGTTTGATTGAGGGGCATTCGAATTTCGAGATTGCCGAAACCTTTTTCAATTCGGTCTACTGTTCGGTTTTCGAGCATAGACTCATCAAAGATGATCATACCTTCGTTTTTTCGACTCAAGGCGATATGCCGAAGTCGGATATGACGCAGGTCTATCGTGTCTACCCGATTGACGCGGACTACAAAGAGACCTTCCGAGGGTTGCTGAAAGATTACGAATTTGCCATTCCCTATGAAAATTTGGAGCGCGATCTGGCCTCAATTGATCAGTTGCTCCGGACGTATCTGCCGTCGCGTTTCAAAATCCTTGAGGGTGAGAGCGAAATTCAGGTGCTCGAGCATCACTTTTTTCGGAACAAATGCGCCTACATTGTAGGGCGGTTCGTGACAGGCGATGACAGCATGCCGTTTGTGGTACCGCTGCTCCATAGTGAGAACCATGAGATCTACATTGACACGGTGTTGTTTGGCTCGGATCGTGTGAGTGTTATCTTCAGTTTTACGCGCTCTTATTTCATGGTCGACGCGAGTGTCCCATCAAAGTATGTGCGCTTTTTGCAGCACTTGATGCCGGCTAAACCCATCTCTGAAATCTACAGTGCGATGGGTTATAACAAGCACGGTAAAACTTACTATTACCGCTGTGCGACTCGGCACATGCAGACAACCAGCGATAAGTTCATTATTGCGCCTGGGATTAAAGGTATGGTCATGAGCGTATTCACGCTGCCATCCTATGACTTCGTGTTTAAGATCATCAAAGACCGTTTCACCCCGCCGAAGGAAATGACACGCGAGCAGGTTAAGGCCAAGTACCGGTTTGTGAAACGCGCCGATCGTGCCGGCAGGATGGCCGATACGCAGGAGTTTAATCAACTGGTGCTAGACCGTAACCGCTTTTCCGATGAGCTAATGGAAGAGCTCTACGAAGTGGCGCCGTCGATCATTCATGAGAAAGGCTCCGCCCTTATTATTGATCACGTTTACGTAGAAAGACGAATGACGCCGCTCAATCTTTACCTGCAGGACGCGACGGATGAGCAGGTGCACGATGTGATGGATGAATACGGCAACGCCATTAAACAGTTGGCGTCGGCGAACATCTTTCCCGGTGATATGCTTCTTAAGAACTTTGGTGTGACGCGTCACGGCCGCGTTGTGTTCTACGATTACGATGAAATTGTGCCTCTGGTCGACTGTAACTTCCGTAAAATTCCAGCGCCGCGAACGGAAGCCGAAGAAATGGCCAGTAAACCTTGGTATACCGTGGGGCCTAACGATATTTTCCCAGAAGAATTCCGTCTGTTCTTTTCAGGCAATCAGCGCGCCCGTAAGGTCTTTGATCAAATGCACAGCGATTTGTACGAAGCGAGTTT
>Ga0181599_1004975_pt1 | contig 10479 bp, 7 predicted proteins | sample 041ome_3_FD_148658 | JGI IMG/M metagenome (GOLD analysis project Ga0181599, IMG submission 148658) | Coastal salt marsh microbial communities from the Groves Creek Marsh, Skidaway Island, Georgia - 041405US metaG (spades assembly) | ecosystem: Environmental > Aquatic > Marine > Intertidal zone >...
ATAAGCCTATAATAAACATGTGTTTATTCATATGATCTCCGGTGAAAGCTGCTATCTGCTTAATTTCGTCTTCATCATTTACTGAGGGTAAAGTCAATCCACTCTGCATCGAAATAAACCTCTAGCAGTTTATAAACAGCCAGATGTTCATGAGTAAGCAAAGATCAGGAATCTATCTGACAGTGGGCAGAATACCTTGTTCTCTCATCCAGTCAAATAAGCGTGGTCCCCACAGTTCTACGGTCATCGAAAAATTGGGTACTTCGTAAACATGCAGCTCGACAGGCTGCCCCGCATCTTTCCAGATGGAGAATATGGCCAGCAGGCCGTCTGTCACCGGCCCATGATTGGCCTCCGTAACCAGAAAAAGTGGTGCTGCATCGTCGGCCGGTGCCTGTATGTCCACCAATGAGGGTCCGAATATCGACACGAGAAAATCGGGCTTTTCCTCCTCCGGCGCATCCGCCATCAGCGCGCTGAAGCCGACACCGCCTCCCGCGGAAGTGCCGATGACACCAATCCTGTCCGGGTTGATTTTCCACTGCTGAGCATTCTCGTGGACGAGGCGCAGTGCGGCATGTGCATCCTCAGTGGCCAGGCGCAGGACTTCATTCAATGCCGGATCGTCCGGTGAGGGGTTAGCGTTACCGTTGCGAATCTCCATTTTTGGAAATACGGTGGGGGGAGCATCCGCCGGAGGTGGCGTACTGCGCCTTTCAACCTCTTCCGGTGTCATCTGCAGTGTGCGGTATTCCAGCAGAACCACTGTAATACCCTGGGCAAGCAGAGTCTCTATTTGGGCGCTTCTGTCGGCGCTCACAGTAAGCCAGCGCATGGCGCCGCCTGGCAACATGACGACTGCGGCGCCGGTTGCGTTGTCAGACGATGGCAGGTGCACTTCATAGACGGGTTCTATGGTGTTGTAGATGGTACGTTGTTCGCCGCTCTCTATCACCTGCCGCTCGTATATCCAGGATTCCGATCCCTCGGCAGGATTATCATACAGAGGTTGGCTGGAAATGTATGTGGATCTAGTTTGGGCAGCAATTAGGGTAGAATGTGTCAACAGTGTTAGCAGTATTCCAATGGCGAAAGTATATACACCCATGAAGTTCTCCATATTAGAGCGATTGATGTTTTGCCTGAGCATTCTTATTAACCTGATAAAGATACACTATTTGCTTTTATCAGCAATCTTCATTGAGGATTTAGCGATCATGCCTGTCGCCGAATCAAAAGTAAGAAGGCGATGAGCCTCCAGGCCTGAACGATTTTGACGCGCTCGAACAATCGGTGGCGTTGCGACGTGACATCTCAAGGGTGCAATCGCGCGTAGCTTTAGACGTCGACGCATTGCGGCATCTCGAACAGCATCTCCAGCAGTTTGGCTTGGTCGGTTTCACCTCAGAGATGACGTGCACTTACGATGATAAGCACACCCAGAAAGTGGCGTGGTTCGGCGTTTTCACCAAAGCTCCGGTGGGGGCCTAGAAAATCAAGAAATCAAGTAACCTGACCCCTTGATTCTTATATTCCTTGCTTGCGGAGCAAGATAGATGCTAACTACAATCTGGTGTGAAGACGTAAACCTGTAACTGGTGCCAGTTAGATTGGACGGCATAACCATCGCAAATATTGGAATTTTTCAGAGGAAGCTCGACGAGGTTGGAATACCTGTTTATTCTTACCAGACACAAATTGTCCGGATTAACGGACTACTTTCCCCAGCCGGGGTAATGGAACAGAAAAGGGCTAAAATACCCGCAGTTTGATTTTCCTTGTCTTGGCTTGTAGGTGATGCAATGAATAGAGCAGTCAACGTGCTGTCTGTAGTTCTTTCCATATTGATCGGCTGGAGTCCTCCAGCCATCGGTGGTGATGAAGCACCCGTGAGCGGGGATATTAATCACACAGGATTTGAAGCGTGGGCAGGGAATAGTGATCGGGAACTGGAAGTCCTGGAGCAATACTGCATTGAATGCCATAACTCTTCGGATTGGGCGGGAGAGGTAGCCTTCGACATTATGTCCTTGCAGGACCTGGATTACGACGCGGCGATTTGGGAAGAAGCGATACGCAAGCTTCGTGCGGGGCTGATGCCCCCCCAGGGAAATCCGCGTCCGGCGCGTGCGGTACTTGATGACATGGTGCAATGGCTGGGAACGGGCCTGGATCTGGCCTGGGATATGTCGCCCAACCCGGGTGCAGAACCGGTTTCACGCCTCAATCGCACAGAGTACGCAAACGCGGTGAGAGATTTGCTGGCCTTCGACGCGGCGGAACTCGTGGGCACGCTTCCCGCTGATGCAACCGCTGGCGGGTTCGACAATATTGCCCAGGCTCTCAGCATGTCGCCGACCTTGTTGGAGGGCTATCTCTCGGTGGCTCGACAGATCAGCCGACAAGCGGTAGGGGATATGGCTACTGCACCGACACAGATCGAGTACCAGGCGGGTGGCAGGGATACCCAGCAAGCTTATGTCGAGGGACTTCCGCTCGGCACCCGCGGGGGCATGAAAGTCGAGCATTATTTCCCGGTTGATGCGGAGTACGATTTTCAGGTCGCGGCCAATATCCCCATCGCCGGTCGGGGCAACGATACAGGGCGGATGATCTGGTGCGGCGAGACCACAATGGAAGTCATGTTCAATGGCGTTTCAATCCCGGTGCAGGATCCTAAAAGTTTTCGGCTTCAGGTACCCGCAGGTACACATGAAATCGCCATGGCGCTCATTGATGAACAGCGCTGTGTTGGCGCCGGTGAGCTCTATCTCGCCGAGATCAGTGCTTTGAGCGGCAGCGTCCAAGGTCTGGAGATTGATGGGCCGTACAATATTAGCGGACCAGGGGACACGTCCAGCAGAAGGGCAATTTTTGTTTGCCAGCCGACACAGACTCAACAGGAACAGGCTTGTGCCCGTCAGATATTGAGTAATCTCGCCACACGTGCCTATCGGCACCCTGTTGGTGACAATGATCCTGAAGTGGATACCTTGATGCGCTTCTATGCGATGAGTCGCAGCGCAGAAGATGGCGATTTCGAGAGTGGCATTCAGGGCGCTCTGACGTGGTTGTTGGTAGACCCCAGGTTTCTGTATCGGTTTGAGGAAGAGCCGGTGGATCTGGCTGCCGGGGAGGTCTACCGCATTAGCGATTTGGAGTTGGCTTCCAGATTGTCTTTTTTCCTGTGGAGCAGTATTCCCGATGCGTCCTTGCTGGATTTGGCGGCGCAGGGAAGGCTGAACGATGAGAACGTGCTGTCGCAGGAAGTGCAACGCATGCTGGCGGATCCACGGGCCAGGGCCTTGATGGAAAACTTTGTCGGCCAGTGGTTGAATTTGCGCGAGCTGGAAGAAGTGGTGCCACAGGATTCGGCATTCGATGACACCTTGCGAGAAGCCATGCAGCAGGAGACCTTGCTCTTTTTCCAGAGCCTGGTGCGGGAAGACAGAAATCTGCTGAGCCTTCTGGACGCGAATTATACCTATCTGAACGAACCCCTCGCGGCGCACTACGCAATAGAAGATGTGTGGGGCGGGTATATGCGCAGAGTTGAATTAGCAGAAAACAGTCCCCGTCGAGGACTACTGGGGCATGGGAGCATACTTACTGCGACGTCGGTACCGGATCGCACTTCCCCGGTGATACGCGGGGCATGGATCATGGAAAACATACTCGGGGCCCGTGTGCCAAGTCCGCCACCTGGTGTCGAGACTAACCTCGAAGCGGCGGCACCCGGCCAGCAAGTACAAGCTGATACGCTGCGACAAAGATTGGAGATGCATCGTGTTGACCCGGCATGTGCGTCTTGCCACAAGATCATGGACCCCGTCGGCTTTGCATTGGAAAACTTTGATCTGGTTGGTCGCTGGCGATCACTCGACAATGGACTGCCAATCGATACCACATCGGAGATGGTCGACGGTACTTATGTCGATGGCCCCGCTACACTGCGAGCCGCCTTGCTGGCCCGGCCGGATGCCTTCATGGCTTCTATTAGCGAACGCTTGCTCACCTACGCACTGGGCAGGGAGTTGGAGCACTATGACGGGCCTGCGGTGCGAGGCATAGTGAAACAGGCAAACTCTGAAGGGTTTACCATGACTGCATTGGTGAAAGCGGTTGTGATGAGTGCCCCCTTTCAACAGCGCATCAAGCTGGAGCCAGAGTCTTCAATCACTGCGCAAAATTTGTCATCTCAGCAATAGCGGTAGACAGGACAGAAAACGGAGCAAAGCATGCATTTTTTAACAAAGAAACATTTATCCCGCCGCAAGCTACTTCGCGGCGCCGGCGTTTCACTGGCCCTGCCGTTTCTGGAGTCCATGATTCCCGCCGGAATGGCACGCGCTGCTGAACTGGGCTCGCCCAGGTCGAGGCTGGCCTGTCTCTACGTGCCGCATGGGGCAATTCAGGACCGGTGGGAGCCGTCGAAGGTTGGCAGGGATTTTGAATTCACTCCGACACTGAAAGTCCTGGAGCCATACCGCGATTACATCAATATCGTCAGCGGTCTGGATTTACCGGTGGCCTATGAAGGCCCTCCCTCGGCTGGTCAACATCACAATCGTTCTTCCCAGTGCTGGCTTACCTGCGTCGCACCGGGAACCGGCCCGTCGCCGACATCGATGGATCAATTGGCTGCGGATTACATCGGTCAGGATACGCAGCTGCCGTCTTTGGAACTCGCGCTGGAAGCTCGTGCCTCGATATCCTACCGAACGCCGAACAATCCGATGCCCATGCAGGTCAATCCGCGCGTGGTTTTTGAACGGCTGTTCGGCGACGGCAGTACGCCGCAAGAGCTTGCCGCACGTCGGGCACAAACACAGAATATTCTGGATATCGTGCGGCAGGAGATCAATTCATTACAGAGCACACTGCCATCGGGCGACCGGATACGCATGGAGCAGTACCTGAACGATGTCCGCGAAGTGGAGAGGCGTCTGAGCCTGGAGACGGACACCATGCCGGCTAAGTTGGACTTGCCGGACAGGCCGGCGGGCATTCCGGAGAACTTCGAGGATCATGCGAAGATGATGTTCGATCTGATGGTGCTTTCCTGGCAGGCCGACCTGACGCGTGTGTCCACGTTCATGTTGGCGCGAGAATTGAGTAATCGAGCGTTTCCGGCAAGCGGTGTGAATGAAGGCTTTCATAATTGCTCGCACCATATGGACGTTGCAGAGAACATGAATCGTCTCGCGCAACTGAACGCGTACCATTTACACAACACCATGGGCTACTTCGTAGAAAGACTCAATGCCACACCAGATGGTGACGGCACTTTGCTGGATCATTCCCTGGTGCTTTACGGAAGTGGGATGGGAAATTCGCAGGATCACAATCATAGCGAGCTACCGGTCGTGCTTGCGGGCGGGGCATCCGGAAGAGTAACTGGTGGAAAGCACATACGCGTGGACAGCGGTACCCCGATTTCAAATCTCCTGGTGACCATGCTCGATAAACTGGACGTGCCTGTCGACGGCTTTGCGGACAGCAACGGCATCGTGCCACTTTAGAATTTTGAGAACAGAAAATAGAGAAGAGGCGGTAGTGAAAAAATTGCAGGGAAAGGTTTCATGTTACTCGCATCAGTTGGGCGAGGTCCTGGTGATCTGCGCGATCGTGCTGTTTGGCGAGCCACTGATTGCCCAGCCTCTTTCTGTGCCCAGACCTGATCAGGTGCAGGCATCGCCAGTAGCCGAAGCTGCCAGGCAAGGGGACCGACAAGCAGTACAGGCTCTTCTCCGACAAGAGCTGGACGTTAACGGCCTGGGCCGGGACGGCACACCAGCATTGCACTGGGCAGTACGCGTCAACGATCAGGAACTGGTCGACTTGCTGCTCGATGCCGGGGCACACATAAACGGTGTCAACCGGTATGGGCAAGCCCCGCTGCATATTGCCTTGCAGAGCCGTCATACAGACATGGTGCGGCGGCTACTCGACGTTGGCGCTGACGTGGAACAAGCGGATCTAGGTGGCGAACCGCCACTGCTGTTGGCAACACGGCTGGGTGATCCCGACATGGTGGAGGTGTTGCTGGAGGCCGGGGCGCAAGTAGATACCCGGGACCTGAACTATGGACAAACAGCACTGATGATTGCCGTACGAGAGGAACATGCAGGGTTGGTAGAGCGACTTCTTGTGGCCGGCGCCGATGTTAATGCGCAGAGTTTTGCCGGTGAGGTGCACAGAATGGTTTTGCCCAGCGAAGTTCCCGTGGGTACGTCGCAGGGCGTGGGTATCAATCGGTCCGGATTGCCAGATAGAGGGATGCGTTACCCGATCACCGGTATGAAGACCCCGCTTTTGTATGCGACCCGGCAGGGCAATTTAGAACTTACACGCCAATTGGTGGAAGCCGGGGCCGACATCGAAACTGCGGATGCCAATGGCATCACGCCACTGATCAATGCGATTCTTAATCACAGCATCGTCAACGTGAATCGCTCCGGGCAAAGTGATCATCTGAAGATTGCGCAGTATCTGGTCGAGGCAGGGGCCAACGTCAATGCCCAGGACTGGTATGGACAGACAGCTCTTTGGGTCTCCGTTGATACTCGAAACCTGGAATTTGCAGTGACAGAAACGACCAATCGGGTGGACAGAGAAGGGGCCTTTGCGCTGATAGAGTCCCTGCTTGCTGCGGGTGCGGATCCCAATCCACGGACAAGGGAATTCCCTCCCGAAAGACGCTTCATCGCTGGCACCGGTTCCAACGGTTGGGTCGATATGACAGGACAGACGCCATTTTTGCGCGCCTCGGTTGCGGGCGACCTGCGGGTTTTACAACTGCTGCTCGACTACGGTGCCGATCCCAATATAACTACCTTTGATGGGACTAACGCGTTGATGCTTGCTGCCGGCATCACCTGGGCTGTCGCGGAAACTTTCGATGAAGGTGCTGATGCTCTGCTGGAAACGGTGAAGCTGACACATGCCCTGGGCAATGATATCAACGCCGGAAACTCGCTGGGTCTGCGCGCGATTCACGGTGCTGCCAATCGAGGATCCAACGACATCATTTCATATCTTGCTGAAAACGGTGCGCTGCTGGATGTGGCCGACAATGAAGGCCGTACAGCCATCAATTGGGCAGAGGGTGAGCTCACGGGTGCGCGTGCACCGACGCGAAAGCCGGAGACCATCGCCTTACTGCAGAAGTTGCAAGCCAGGGCTGCGCCAGAGTAAAAAATTAATTAGTTTTAAGGTCCTCTTCTTGGTCTGGCCGAAAGCATAAAAAGGGCATAAAAAGGGGACAGATTTATTTTATTTTATGAAAAATATATCTGTCCCCTTGATTCGCAGTGGCCATTCCTCCAGGACCAGTAGTCGTAATAGTCGCAAGCTTGCTTGTATAATGTCGGCACATCATAGCTACAACTTCATACCAAGAAAAATTACAGGGGCACACCATGATTTTCGTTTCCGGAGCGAACGGGCAATTTTCCCGTGCAGTGATTGAATCCATCCTTGCGGCCGGGCGGGGGAATGAACTCGCTGTGGGAACGCGTAATGTGGATTCCCCTTTTGCACAAGAACTTGCAGCACAGGGTGTTAGTGTGCGGCATGCTGATTTCCTTGATCCGGATCTCATGCAAAGCGCACTTGAGGGCTGCGCCAAGGCGCTGTTCATTCCCACCTACGATACCAACGATGTCCGTCTGCAGCAGAATCTCAATGCACTCGAAGCAGCGCGCGCCGCAGGTGTTGGTCACGTGGTCTACCCCAGCTTCATTAATGCGGAATCGCCTCTGGTCGAGCACAGCCGCCTCGTGCACCTGCCGACCGAGCAGGCGATTCGCGATTCTGGCCTTGCATTCACCATCCTGCGGCACGCGCTTTACGCGGATGTCATGGTAAGCGATCTGCAGGACACGCTCGCCACTGGTGTGCTTCATCGACCTGGTGGTGAGGCACGCTGCGCTTACGTGGCACGCGCGGATCTGGGGATATCTGCAGCACAGGTGCTGATGCGCGACGAGCCCTCGGGACGAACCTACTCCGAGACCATGGAACGCACGTATTCCGGTAGTGAGATAGCAGACATGATGTCAGAAGTTTTCGGCAGACCAGTACGTTACCAATCCATCGCAGCAGTCGACTGGCCGCACTATGTGACAGAGCATTGGGGTGTACCACTGGAGATCTCGAAAAGCATGGTGGGCACTTCACTAGCCTTAGAGGCCGGGGATTTCGACCTTGTCAGTCCAGACTATGGCGAGATTACCGGCCATCCTCCACGTACGATGCGCGCCTTTCTGGAATCGGTGCGCGACGGCGGAAACTGAAGGCAAGAATCAAGGGGTCAGGTTACTTGATTTCCTGTTAACTTACTCCGGCGCGAGAGGAGGCGCTGGTTGCTGGGGCGTGTTGGGTGCGCGCCACGGCTCGACGTTCACGGCAGGGAAGTAAGCTGACAAGCGCTGTTTTACCGCTTCCAGAGCGGGATCATCGGCCAGATTGGTCCACTCGTTGGTATCGTTTTCATGATCGTAGAGTTCCTCGGCGCCATCGGCATAACGGGTGTAGCGATAACGCGGACCTCGCACTGAATGATTGTTCTGGCCCCAGGTACTCAGCACAGCGCGATCCCACTCCATGTCCGGATTCTCCAGAAGAGGCATCAGGCTGTCCCCACCTTCCAGGTGATTCGGTGCCTCCAGTCCCGCCAGGTCGACCAGGGTCGGGTACAGATCCATGGAAGACACGGGCACATCGGAACGGCTGCCTGGTGAGGTAACCCCGGGAGCAACAATAATCAGTGGTACCTGCAGCGCTACTTCCCACAGGGTTTCTTTTTCACGCTGGTTCTTTTCACCAAGTTGGTAGCCGTGGTCACCCATCATGATAATGATGGTGTTATCGGCACGCCCACTCTCATCGAGAGCATCCAGCAGTCTGCCCACTGCGGCATCGGCCACGCTGACACTGGACAGGTAAGCCTGCACCGCTTCTTCCCAGGCGCCGGCTTCCATGATGGGTTTCATACGCTCAGTGGAGTGATGCGCCGGATCAATATCATCCAGGTCATTTTCAAGATAAGGCGGTGTCTGCACGCTTTCCAGAGGATATAGATCAAAAAATTCCTGCGGGTTGTACCAGGGGGCATGGGGTCGATAGATGCCGGCGCCGATAAACCGGGACTGGTTCAATGCATTGGTCTCTCCCATGCGTTGCACAACATAGTTGCTGGTCATGCCGTCGATGGTGGCTTCGTAATTGCTGACCACGGGGCCCCAGTTGAACTGCAACTGGTTCACAGCAGCAGGTTTGATCTCATCAGGTAACTGCCAGTCCAATGCTGGCCAGAAGTCATCCCAGGCATTCACATCATTAAACCCGGGATGCCCGCCAGGAAAAAACGTATGGGCATGGAAAATCTTGCCGGCTCCAAAACTCATATATCCTGAATCCCGGAAATAACGGGGCAGGGAAGCATAGTTTTCAAACTCGGGCATTTGTCGCCAGTCCTGGCCGTTGTTGTAAACCCCGGAACTGGAAGGCCGCCTGCCAAACAGGGCGGCTGTACGAATGGCATTACATTGTGGCGCAATGGTGTGCGCATTGGTAAAAATCATTCCGCGTGAAGCCAACTCGGTCATGTTTGGTGTGATGGCCTGCGAATCCCCCATTGGCGCTATCATGGTATTGAGGTCATCCACCATGATCAGCAGTACATCCGGTCGCTCACCCTGACCTGCAGCCGGGCGAATCAGTGTCGATTGCACGGGCGAAGCGTCTGCGTCAGTAACTGATTCATCCATGTCCGGTGTCTGACCACAGCCAGCCACCAACCCGGATAGGGCTATAGCCAAACCTGCATGAAAATACGCTTTCTTCATAATATGTCCCCGTCTGGCTTTTGTTTTTATTATCTACACCTGGTTTTAATAGCGGCACCCGAAGCATAAATCAGTATAAAGGGATACCCACTTCTCAAGCAATTTGCTGTTTTCCGAATTTGGAATGAATCAAGTGTATCAAGGCGCAACTATCAAGGGGGCAGAGTTCTTGATCCCCGTACTCTTTACCAGAATGACCGGGCTATTTCTGATATTTTTAGAATTATAAAAACCAGAGCAATTTTTTTATTATCTAGAACTCTGACCCCGTGATTGCTTTATTAATATACCGGGCCGATGGTATCGTAACCCTTATATTGTTAACGGATAACGTCATGCAGGCGATGCTTTTGCCACAAGCCAATGCCCCCCTGGAACTTGTCGACACCGACAAGCCGCAACCCGGAGCGGGAATAGCGTCCCTATTAGACATGAGCATTTTTGCAGTAAAGGTCAGCAGGGACTATATTACCGGAACACTCTGAACCAATTTATCCAGAGATTATCTGCAGTTCAGGGAGTCGATGAGGGAAGGGCATTGAAACCAATTACTGTAACATTAATGACGTGCATGCTTAGCGTACTTCTGGTTTCACAGGTGCCTGCCGCGACCGCAGCTGAATCTTCA
>Ga0181599_1004977_pt1 | contig 10476 bp, 8 predicted proteins | sample 041ome_3_FD_148658 | JGI IMG/M metagenome (GOLD analysis project Ga0181599, IMG submission 148658) | Coastal salt marsh microbial communities from the Groves Creek Marsh, Skidaway Island, Georgia - 041405US metaG (spades assembly) | ecosystem: Environmental > Aquatic > Marine > Intertidal zone >...
ATCAACCCCTATTTCTCTGAGAACTGCGATTGATGCATTTCTCATTATTTGATATTCCTTGTCAGTAAGAGTTTGGGCTGGAGCAACAGTTATTGAGTCGCCAGTATGAATACCCATAGGGTCAAAATTTTCAATTGAGCAAATAATTATGCAATTGTCTTTTTTGTCTCTAACAACTTCCATTTCAAACTCTTTCCATCCAAGGATTGACTCTTCAATGAGCAATTCATTGGTTGGAGATAAATCCAGACCTCTCTCACAGATTTGTATAAATTCTTCACGGTTATATGCAATCCCTCCGCCACTCCCCCCCATGGTGAATGAGGGTCGAATAATGGTTGGAAAGCCAACTTTTTCTTGAATCTCAATTGCCTGTTCCATGTTATGAGCAACCTCTGACATAGGCATTTCTAGACCAATCTTTAACATAGCCTGTCTGAACAAATCTCTATCTTCAGCTTTATCAATTGCCTCTTTATTAGCTCCAATCATTTCAACATTGTGCTGCTTTAACACTCCGTGCCTATCAAGGTCCAAGGCACAATTTAAAGCTGTTTGACCGCCCATTGTAGGAAGAAGAGCATCTGGCTTTTCTATTTCAATAATTTTTTCTAAAGTTCGCCACTCAATTGGCTCAATATAAGTTCTATCGGCCATTTGAGGATCTGTCATGATTGTTGCTGGATTTGAATTAACAAGAATAACTTTGTAACCCTCCTCTCTGAGAGCTTTACACGCTTGAGCACCGGAATAATCAAATTCACAGGCTTGGCCAATCACAATAGGACCTGCACCAACTATCAGAATGCTTTTTATATCAGTTCTTTTTGGCATAATTAAAAATTCTAGAAATCTGAAGAATTATTTTGTTTAATACCATCATTGACATCATTTCTTCTTTTCTGCAGATATGAAGATCTCATAGTTGCATATGGATCAAATGATCGGTGTATTAAGTCAGTTGCTGGGAGAAGCTCGACTCTTTTATCAACTGTCTTCATTGAAGTAGCCGCAATCTCAGCATTTGTATCAAGATTGTTGATAAGATTCACATCAGATGTCATATCAACATATAAACCTGCTGTATCTCTCAAAGTTGAAGGACCTAGGATTGGAATTACAAAATATGGCCCCTCTGGAACTCCCCAGAATCCAAGAGTTTGACCAAAGTCCTCATCCTTCTTTGTTAACCCTAATTCTGAGGCTGGATCAAAAATACCGGCAAGACCGATAGTAGTATTTATAAGAAATCTACTCAGTGTAATAAAGCTATCTTCAGCCTTGAACTGTAAAATTTGATTTGAAAGTGTACTAACTTCACCAAGGTTAGAGAAAAAATTACTCACTCCCTTTTTGATTGATTCAGACGTGTTATCTCTATATGAAATTGCAATAGGCTCTAAAAGATTTTCGTCAAGGGTCTGATTAAACTCAAATATTGGGCGATTAAACTCTTCCAGAGGGTCAACATCATCAAGATATACATTTATCGGCCCTATGGCAGCCTTGGAAGGACTTATAAACAAAAAAAGAATTAAAAAAAACTGACTGATCTTAATCATTGCAACATATCTTCCTTAAATTGATCAAACAAATAACTTACATCATGAGGACCTGGCGATGCTTCAGGATGACCCTGGAAACTAAATGCCTTCTTATTTTTAATTTTAATTCCTTGGATTGAATTATCAAACAGTGAGCGATGGGTAATAGCAATATTGTCCGGGAAATTTTCATCTGAGACAGCAAAACCATGATTCTGTGAAGTAATCATGACACTTGAAGTCTCAAGATCTTGAACTGGATGATTAGCCCCATGATGGCCAAATTTCATTTTTTCAGTCCTAGCTCCAGATGCAAGGGCAAGTATTTGATGGCCGAGGCAAATACCGAAAATAGGTATCTCCTTATTTAAAATTTCTTTAACATTTACTATCGCATAATCACATGGCTCTGGATCGCCAGGACCATTTGATAAGAATATACCATCCGGTTTCATGGAAATTACTTTCTCTGCTGGAGTCATGGCATTAACAACTGTTAACTTACAACCTCTATCAACAAGCATTCTGAGGATATTTTTTTTAACTCCAAAATCATAAACTACTACATGGTGTTCTTTCTTTAACTTTGAGAATCGTCCGTTGCCAAGGTCATAAGATCCCTCAGTGAAGACATATTTCTCTTGAGTAGAGACAATTTTTGCTAAATCTTTATTTTTTAACCCCTCGAAATCTTTTGCCATTTCAATAGCTTTTTTTTCATCGATATTCTTTCCAGAGGAAATACAACCTTTCATTGATCCATTGAGTCTGAGATGCCTAGTAAGCGCTCTAGTATCGATACCCGAGATACCAACAATTTTTGATTTTTTTAAATACGAATTCAGAGAGTTTTCACTCCTCCAACTGCTAGGGGCTAGTGTTTCATCTCTGATGACTAATCCTGATAAATGTAGTCCATTTGACTCTTCATCTATTTCATTACAACCGGTATTACCAATGTGAGGATAGGTTAGAGCAACTATTTGATTTTTATAAGAGGGATCAGTTAATATTTCCTGATAACCTGTCATAGAAGTATTAAAAACCACTTCTCCAACTGAAGAGCCTACAGAGCCAATGGCTTTGCCATAGAATATCGTTCCATCTTCCAATGCTAGAAGTGCACTTTTTGACACTTTGACTCCCTAAAATATTTTGAGAATTTTATCATATTTAATAAATTTTCCTTTTGGAAATTTGTCATAAAATAGACTGATAAGGAAATATTTAAAGAACATAAGAAAACCAAAATGAAGGTATTTTTAAACGGTAAAGAAATTAAGGTTGGTAATAACTTAACTGCTCAGCAACTACTTTCTGAGATGGGCTATCAAGATAAAAGAATTGCTCTCGAGATTAACGGTGAAGTAACCCCCAAGTCTGAATACTCTAATAAGATTATTGTGGAAAATGATAAGGTAGAAATTATTGTAGCAGTGGGCGGCGGTTAATAAATTTCCTGTTTTTTAACCCTAAGAACTAATGCTCCGATCAATAACAGGACTATTGTTGGAATAAAAGGTCCAACAATAGATGTGCTACTTTTTGTGACTAAAACTATTGAAGTTATCTTTGTAATTAAGTGTGCAAAAACGGCAATTGAAATTGATATAAAAATTCTATTGCCAACTGAAGCAGTTCTTTGAGTATTTAACACGAAAGGAATTGCTATTAAAATCATCCCAATCAGCGTAAAAGGTTTGATAATTCTACTGATAAGCTCTGTATAAAGTTCTTGATTATTTGTCCCGGCATTCATTGAATTTACCAGAGCCAAAGCCATCTCAAAAATAGACATTTCCTTTACATTCTTGTTAAGAAATTCCAATTGATTTGGATCTAGCTCAATTCGATTAAGGCCTTCTTTATCTTTATTGTCAATTAAATAAAAACCCCCTTCACTCCGAATCTCAACTCTTGTAGGTTCAACTATATTAACAAAACCATCAGAGAACTTGACATCCTTAGCATATAAAATATTTTTTAGAGTAGTGATATTCTCTGTATCAAATACTTTGATAGAGTTATCGGAATTATTCTTCTCATAATGAATATATTTCCCATCTTTCTTCAGCCATACTTGGCCTGATTGACTCATTATGGGCTTGCCTTGGGCTTGTTTCTTTATCTGATCAGCTAGCTTTGAAGTATAAGGAGAGATAATTTCTAAAACAATTATCAGCGTCACCGAAATAAAAAAAGTAAATTTAATAGATTTGAAAACAATGTCTTTTTTTGAGATAGAGGCTACTTGAAAAATTTGGAGTTCCTTATTCGAGTTTAACTGACCTAAACCAAAAACAACTCCAATCATTACGCCTAGAATCAGCAATAAATTAAAAAATGAGGGAAGAAGCAATGCTATATAGTTAATCGCAATACTAATCGTATAACCTTTCTTTCCTACATCATTCAATTCCTCCAAAAACTGGAAGAAGCTAAATAACACCACCAGTCCCAACAGTACCGAAATAGATGACTTGATAATAGAGGAAAAAAGATACCTATCTAATAGTTTCATAATTCAATGTTTTAATAGTTCTATTAAGCACCATTTATTTCTTTCTTTAACATCTACTATAGTACAAAATTCTTCATAATGTTTTGAAACTTCCAGAAGCTGTTTCTTCATAATTCCAGATATCACTATTCTCCCATTAGGTTTAATTAACTCAATGAATTTATCTCTAAGAGTCATTAATGGATTTGATAAGATATTTGCAATCAAAAGATCTACCTCTTTATCAGCAAGACTGTCAGATGAAACAATACTTATTTTCTTATCAACATTATTAATCTTAGCGTTTTCTTTTGTGGCAATGATTGCCTGAGGATCAATGTCAACTGCTATGACATTTTTGGCCCCTAATAACAATGTAGCTATACCTAAAATACCACTACCACAACCATAATCAATAACAGTTAATTCCTTTAAATTCGATGAATCGAGGTATTCTAAACATAGATGAGTTGTCTCATGAGAACCGGAACCAAAAGCCAATCCTGGATCCATTCTAATAATGGTTTTGTCATCAAATTTATTGCTTTCCTCCCATGAAGGAATAACATAGAGATTTTTTCCAAACTTAATTGGTTGAAAGTTTTTTTGATAAGACTCAATCCAATTTGTCTCCTCAAGTTCTGAGATTGATAAATTAGAATATTCGATTAAATTCAGTGCTGAGGCAATATCTTTTTCTAAAATCTTTTGTTCAAATAATGCACTTATATTTATCAGCTCCCATAAAGGAGTTTCTCCAACTCCTGGTTCATAAATATCTTTCTTGCTTTTATTGGTCATTGAAATAGAAATTGCGCCAATAGCTACTAGAATTTCCTCTATAGTACTAGCATTTGCTCTAGTACCAGCCAGTTCAACCTTATACCATCTCAAAATTAAAGACTTATTTGATTAACTCTTGAACAGAATTAAGAGCATCTTGAAGATTAGAGATATCACTACCTCCACCTTGTGCCATATCCGCTCTTCCACCGCCTTTACCATCTACTTGAAGAGCCACATGTTTTAAAATATCGCCAGCATGATAAGTATCTGTAAGGTCTTTCGATACTCCAGACACAAGAGAAATTTTGTCATTCTTCACTAATGCAAGAACAACAATAGCGTTTTTTAATTTATCTTTTATCTTATCAACAATGTCTCTCAGATCTTTAATCTCGACATTCTCAATTTGTGAAGACAATAAATTGACCCCATTAATTTCTATAACATCTTTCAATAAATCATCAGATTGATTGCCAGCAAGCTGTTTCTGGAAAGTGCTAATTTGCTTATCAAGTTTCTTTTGTTGCTCGATGATTTGTATAACTTTTCTAGTAACCATTGATCGATCAGACTTAAGCAAATCTGCAATTTCAATCATTTGCTTTTCTATTTCTTTGTCAAATTGGTATGCTGTAAAACCAGTTATAGCCTCAATTCTTCTGACTCCTGATGCAATTCCTGTTTCATTCGTGATTCGAAATAATCCAATATCTCCCAGTCTGTCAACATGAGTTCCACCACAAAGTTCAACAGAGAAGTCATCTTTACCCATGGTCAGAACTCTAACAGAGTCACCATATTTCTCGCCAAATAACGCCATAGCTCCTAACTTTTTAGCACTATTGATGTCTGTCACTTGCGAGTGAACTTCGGTATTACCAAGGATTTTTCTATTGACCATTGACTCAACCTCATTAATCTCTTCAATAGAAAGAGGTTCGTCATGCGAGAAATCAAACCTGAGCCTCTCTGAGTTTACCAATGAACCTTTTTGGGTTACGGTCTCTCCTAAGACTTTTCTCAGTGCAGCGTGTAAAAGATGAGTTGCAGAGTGATTTCTGGCAATTCTTTTTCTTCTGGTAATATCAACTTTGGCAGTTCCAGTATCATCAATTAGTATAGAACCAGAGACAACCTTGCCATAATGTTCATAAGCTCCTGAAACTTGTTTTTGAGTATCACTTACTTCGAATGATCCATTCGTAAAAATAATCTCACCAGTATCACCAACTTGACCACCAGACTCGCCATAAAATGGCGTATCTTCCAAGACAAGGATTGCATCATCTCCTTCGACAATTTTTTTAACCTTCGTACCATCTTTAATTATGGAACTAATTGAGCTTTTACCGCTTAAATTTTCATAACCGATAAAGTTTGTTTCAAAGTCTATTGAAATCGTTTTTTGTGAAACAAAATCACCTGACACCCTTGCCCTATTTCTTTGTTTTTCCATTTCGATTTCAAAACCTTCCATGTCAAGAGTTAAACTTTTTTCTCTTGCGACATCTCCGGTTAGGTCAACAGGGAAACCAAAAGTATCATAAAGCTTGAATATAGTTTTTCCATCAATTTCCGAACCAGTAAGATTCGCGATACTCTCCTCTAAGATTGTCATACCTTGGTCTAAGGTCTCTAAAAATCTATCCTCTTCTCTCCTAAGGGTCTTTTCAACTATGGCGAGATTTTTCTTAAGTTCCGGATAAATATCAGATGTTTGTAGAGCTAAGATAGGTGCAAGTCGATAAAAGAAAACCTTATCAATACCTAATTTGTGACCATGTCTTATCGCTCTTCTAATGATTCTTCTAAGTACATATCCTCTTCCCTCATTAGAAGGCGTTACTCCATCTGCAATCATGAAAGCAGTGGAGCGAATATGATCGGCAATTACTCTAACAGATGGATCACTTTGAGTGATATTTAGTTTTTTATCTGATAGATTTACAATAGCTTTGGTTAGCTCCATAAAACCATCAGTATCATAATTGTTATTAACATGCTGAAGAACTGCGGCCAACCTTTCAAGACCCATACCAGTATCTACACAGGGGGCGTCCAGTGGTTTTAAGTAACCATCTTCTTGTTTATCAAATTGTGTAAAGACCAAATTCCATATCTCGATATATCGATCTCCATCTTCATCGGCATGTCCAGGAGGGCCACCTGGGATTGACTCTCCATGATCATAGAAAATTTCACTGCAAGGACCACAGGGTCCTGTATCCCCCATTTGCCAAAAATTATCTTTGGCACCACATCTAGATATTCTATTCTTAGGGAAGCCAATATCATTAACCCAAATATCTTCCGCCTCATCATCATCTTCAAAGACACTCACCCATAATTTCTCAGGAGGTAATCCTATTTCTTTGGTTAAAAACTCCCAGGCAAATTTAATAGCGTCTTTCTTAAAATAGTCACCAAAAGAAAAATTACCAAGCATTTCAAAGAATGTATGGTGTCTTGCGGTGTAGCCAACGTTCTCAAGATCATTGTGCTTTCCGCCTGCTCTTACACAGCGCTGGCATGATGCTGCGCGCTTGTACGGTCTTTTTTCTGCACCACTGAAAACATCTTTAAAAGGAACCATGCCAGAGTTGGTAAACAATAGAGTTTTATCGTTATGCGGGACAAGACTAGAACTAGGCTCTATTGCGTGATTCTGTTTTGCAAAATAGTCAAGAAATTTTCTGCGAATTTCAGCTGTTTTCATTAGCACACTTGTTGAATTAAAGCGACATTATATAATACCTCATTCTAATATTAATGAAGTATCTCCAGCCCCCTTTCTTAATACCTCATAGGGGTTTTTTGTAAAATCTATTACGCTAGTTGGAACAGCAGGACAATAAGCCGAATCAATAATAACATCTACCTTATTATCGAGAGCCTCAACAACATCCTCCGTATTTAAAAACTCATAGCCCTCGATAATAAGCGAAACACTGATGATTGGTTGAGAAAGCTCATGAAGTATGTCTTGAACAATTGCATTTGAAGAAATTCGAATTCCAATGGTTTTTTTCTTTGGGTGAACTAATCTGTTAGGTACTTGTCTAGTTGCTTCCAAAATAAAAGTATAGGCACCAGGTAAGACTCTCTTCATTAACCTAAAGGCATCATTATTCATTTTTGCGAATTCACCGATATGACTAAATGACTCTAACATTAAAGTAAAGTCATGTCTTTTTGAAAGTTTTCGAATCTTTCTGATCCTATCGATGCCAGTTTTATTATCTAAAGAAGTAGCTATTGAGAATCCTGAATCAGTAGGAATTACTATCACCCCTCCTGAAATAATTATCTTGACTATATGGCTAATCAACCTTTTTTGTGGGTTATCGGAATGAACCTGAATGATTTCTGTTTTCATCTAAAGGTAATTGAGAACAAATTTTTTCCCATAATCATACAAAGGAATCTTGCCTAATTCTATACTTTGATTAGGCCATCCATGAAAGTCTGATCCACATGAATAAAGTAATTCATACTCATCAGCAATTTTCTTAGATTTGGCTATGTCATCAAGACTTGAAAATGAATTAACAATTTCAATCCCATCCAAACCAAACTCCTTGAGTTCGCCAACAAGTTTTTTCATTTTGGTTAAAGAAAGCTTGTATCTTAAAGGATGCGCTAAGATTGCCAGACCTCCAGATTGATGAATCCAATTTATCACTTCTACTGATGAAGCCCAATCAACTTTAACTGCTCCAGGTTTGTTACCAGTCATATATTTCTTGAAAACTGAAGACAAATTATTGCAAATCTTTTCTTTAATCATCATCTGGGCAAAGTGAGTTCTTGTAATGTATTTCGTTTTGCTTAAACTCTTTGTTTTTTCATAGGCATTTTCTATGCCTGCATGAGCTAAACTCTTTCCAATTTCCTTGGCTCTGTCAATTCTCAACTTATTATTCTTCGTGAGTCCATCAAGCAAAGGCTTGTTATATGGATTTACACCAAGCCCAACAATATGAATTGACTGGGACAAATGCTTTGCTGAGATTTCAACGCCCTGGATAAAATTTAAATTAAGATCTTTTGAATATATAAAAGCTTCCTCAAGCCCCTCTACAGAATCATGATCGGTGAGTGATAAAAAATGACAACCGGCATTTAACGCTTTCATTACAATATCTTTAGGCGATAATACTCCATCAGAGTAATAAGAATGAGTATGTAAATCTACGATCATTTTTAAAGATAAATATTCTTTAGTTTTTTAGAAATTATAAATTTATGTGTGGAATTGTTGGGGGAATCTCCAAAGACAATATAACACCTTTTTTAATAAAAGGTCTAAAGCACCTCGAGTATAGAGGCTATGATTCAGCAGGTATAGTTGTTAACTCAATAAATGGTTTTGAGAGGCAACGTGCTGAAGGCAAAGTTGCCAACCTTGAGAAGAAAATTCTTGAATGTGATCTCTCATTTAACAGTACTATTGGAATAGCCCATACTAGATGGGCAACTCATGGTGCACCTTCTGAGAGAAATGCTCATCCTCACATATGCAATCAAAGTATTGCTGTAGTTCAGAATGGCATTATTGAAAACTTTGAAGCTTTAAAAGAAGAGCAGTTAAAACAAGGTTATATTTTTACTTCTGATACTGATACTGAGGTTATTGCTCATTGTATTTATGAAAACCTTAAAGACTCTAAAAGCCTTTTAGAGGCTTTTCAAAAATCTATCAAAAGATTCATGGGTTCTTTTGCTATTGCAGTTATATCCAATAAGCATCCTAATGAGATTGTAATTGCAAAAAAATCAGCACCAATGGTCATTGGTTATAGTGATAAAGGATTGTTCTTTGCATCTGACCAATTAGCACTGATAGACTCTACATCAAGATTTACCTATTTAAAAGATGGGGATGTCGCATCAATAAAAAATAATGAGATTGAGTTTTATGATGAGAATGGTAAAAAAACCAATAGAGAAATAGTAACCTCTAAGCTTAAGCCTGGGCAAATCTCTAAGGGAAATTTCCCGCACTATATGCTAAAAGAGATCTTTGAACAGCCACAGGCTATCAGGGACACACTTGAATCAAAAATCTCACATAGTCAAGTTTACATAGAATCTTTCGGTCCAAAAGCTAAAGAAATTTTTTCGGAAATTGATCACGTAAAGATAATTGGGTGTGGAACTAGTTTCAATGCCGGCATAGTGGGTATGTACTGGTTAGAAGATATTGCAAAAATATCTTGCTCTGTAGAAGTTTCAAGTGAATATAGATATAGAAATTCAGTAAACCCAAAAAATACTTTATTTGTAACCATCTCACAAAGTGGAGAAACAGCTGATACTCTCGAAGCACTTAAAATTATTAAGACTCGATACCCAAATGCGCATACTCTTTGCATTAGCAATTCAGCTGAATCCAGTTTAACTAGAGAATCTGAAATGTTATTTTTAATGAATGTGGGACCAGAAATAGGAGTTGCTTCAACCAAGGCATTCACTGGACAATTAGTCAGTCTTGCACTGCTAACTGTTGCCATAGCAAAAGCAAGAGGGGTTATTAGCAAAAAAAGAGAGGAAATCATTGTAAAGGGATTAAATAGACTACCAAGCCTAATTGAAGAAGTTTTAGGGGTTGAACCCATTATTAAAAACATTGCAAAAGAATTTATT
>Ga0181599_1005036_pt1 | contig 10388 bp, 6 predicted proteins | sample 041ome_3_FD_148658 | JGI IMG/M metagenome (GOLD analysis project Ga0181599, IMG submission 148658) | Coastal salt marsh microbial communities from the Groves Creek Marsh, Skidaway Island, Georgia - 041405US metaG (spades assembly) | ecosystem: Environmental > Aquatic > Marine > Intertidal zone >...
GCCGCGCTTGCAAATGCGCGCGCTCTGTCCGAACAAACGCTTATTCGTCCGCGCGATGCTGCAGCGATGTTGGGCATTAGCCGTAAGCACCTATATGACTTGGCTGAGCAACCAGACTTCCCACAACGCATTTATATCAGTGATCGAGTGGTTGCTTGGCGCGTCCGTGATCTGGAGGAATGGATTAATAGTCGGTCCCAAACTGACGCTTCTAAAAAACAAGGAGGCAGTCATGAGTAGGTCAGAGACTTATGCTGCACTTGCACCGAAGCTATTGGATGCTGGTTATGAAGTTTTGCCAATTGTGCCCAACCAGAAACGCCCGGACATAACTGGTTGGACTGACATTAACTTTAGAGACCCAAAAACGGTCGACCAATATATCAGGCAATGCCCGAGTTATGGTGTTGGCCTAAAGACTGGCGATGTAGTGGTGATTGATATTGATTGCCCACAAGAAGATCTTGCAATCGAATTCCAAAACCGTTGTTTTTTACTGCTTGGTGAAGCGCCTGTCCGAATTGGCAAGGCCCCGAAACGGGCACTTTATTACCGTATAGATGGGAAGCCTTTAGATAAGAAAGCCACGCAGAGGTATTGCGCTGATGGCACATTCTTTCAGGTAGAGGTTTTAGGAGAGGGTCAACAATGTGTAATCTACGGAGTGCACCCTGATACAAATGCCCCCTATAATTGGGTGGGTGATAGCTTGGAACATTTGCCGTTTGACCAGCTTGTTCCCGTTACAGAAGAGCAGATCGATAAGCTATTGCGCGAGTTTTGTGGTCGGCTTGGGCAAGTGTTTGGCAAAGAATTGATCCCTTCATTACAGGAACCATTTCAACCCCCCACCCCCTTGCCAAATAAGCTATCGAATGAAGACCCTCTTATTGATGCGCTTGGTTACCTTGACCCTCAATCTTATGAAATGTGGATTTCTGTTGGTCATGCGTTGAAAGCATCAGGACGTAAAGATGCACAGGAACTCTTTCAGAATTGGTCTGCTATACGACCTGACGGATCAATACCGTGTAATTACCGAGGCGCAGAGGACGTCTTGAGTAAGTTTCAAAAGTTCAAACCTAACAGGACAAGCTTGAACGCCATTTTCACAAAAGCTTCCCTAAATGGTTGGGCTGAAGCAAATGCTCTGTTTGATGGAATAATAAGTCACACATCAATTGCCCGCCACCTAATCAAGACGCTAACTGAAGACGCACCAAAACCGGTGTTCGATGAAGGTAAATTGTGGACGTATCAAAAGCCACAATGGCAGCCAATGAGCGCGTCAGAACAACGGCTCCTCGTTCAAGATCTTGACGGGATGAGAGTGGGTAAAAAGGTAATCGTTGCCAATAAATCATTTATTGACGGTGTGATTAATGAGTTATGGTCTATGTGCAACCGAGAAGGGTTTTTTGCTGCTCCGGCCATTGGTGTAAACCTTACAAATGGTTTTGTGAAAATTAATAGCGATGGGTTAGCTGAACTTACCGAACATGACCCAAGCCACGCCAAACGACATACAATAGATGCGGTTTGGACTGGCTCTCCTACCAATAGTCCAACAGGTACATTGCAACAGCTTCTCGATGGATGCTTTGGAACAAGTGATGAGTCAGAGCGGATTAAACGTCTGTTGTTCCAAATCATTGGTGTTGCATGCGCCTCAATGGCAACAGATTTAACTGAACCAAAGGCTTTTGTCTTTTATGGCCCCACTGCGGCAAATGGTAAGTCGCAAATCCTTGACTTGATAAGATACCTAATGCCTGCAGAAGCCGTGACTAGTCTGCCACCTAGTGACTTTGCTAAGGAGCAGTTTGTTGCAAACCTAATCGGAAAAAGTGCAAACCTTACAGATGAATTGTCATCATCAAAGGCAATTGCATCCGACAAAATGAAGCAAGTCATTACTGGTGATATGATGACCTGCAAGATAGTATATCAGCCACCATTTGCCTTCAGACCCCAAGCATTAAACATATTTGCTACCAACACACTTCCAAGCTTTCAGGGCGGTGTGGATTCTGGTGTCGAACGGCGGTTGGCTGTAATACCGTTTGATATGACCATTCCCAAAAGTGATCGTGTAGTTGGGTTAGGTCGCAAAGTTGCAGCAGAACACACAGATCTCATCATAGCACTGGCCATTGAGGAGTTAGGGACTGTACTCAGCCAAGGTTACTTCGATCTACCAACCACAGTTGTAGAGGCTACGGAGCAATGGTTTCATGATGCAGACCTTGTTCTTATGTGGCTGGATGATGGGGGACTAGAGCGTCATGTAAAAGAGAAACCTCTGGCTTGTCTGGAACTGTTCACGCGTTTCAAAGATGATGTGCGGGATATAACAGACGGCGCTTTTTTGCCGGGACATAAACGCTTTGTGGAAACACTGAGAGGAAACTTGAAACATGACCCTGAATTCGAACTGGTACGTTTGCGTGACGGGAACACTGTTAGGCGGCGGTTGCTAGTGTAGGAGTGTAGGAAGTTTTTTATCTTTTATTTCGCATTGCGCCGATAGTAGTTGATTTTCTTGTTTCTGGTATTTTCTCCTACACTCCTACATTGTGAAATGAAAATACACCGCCCTGACTGGGGATTAAAACTAACATCCAAGGACACAGATCCGCGGTTAAAGCGTCTCGGACCACGATCCTCTGGCCAAATCTGTTGAACTGGTTTTAGCTTTTATTATCTTTAACCCAACTAAGGCATCAAACAACTTCACTATTTATTTAATAGTTTAGAAAATATGAGCCATTGCAAGCTGAAGCGAGCGCTCGTAGCATTGTTATGGCGAGGAAATAGGGAGCTCAATTAACGATGCTACCAATAAAATTGCGTAACTGACGCCGCGACCATTTACCTCGACCAAGAGGAAGACATTCCTGCAGCGTCTGTCGAAATTTGCGGGGGTCAGTCCAAAGTTTGACCATCATAGTAAATTCCGTCATTGCGCTGAAAATACTGCCGCGCCAGCCAGCTGCACATACCATCCAATCCAGGGAATAACACTCTTTCAGTGATGTTCGATTGATCAAGTTTGTCACGAATCTCCCATTTAAGATCCGCAGGGATCACGATTTTCCTCCAGATATCGGGCTTTTTATGCAACCAGTCCGTCATCGGCTTGCAAGCGCCAATTTGCACAGAAAAGCATGCAAACTGGTTCACAATCCTTGAGCTAATTGAAGGGGGTTCGAAAAAAACGACCTGCTCTAATCGTGACGGATCGCTGACATTTTCCAGTGATTTTATGACGCTGGACAGCATTTCGTCCGTGAAGACGTGTGCGCCTTCGCGAAAAAGTCGCTCTTTCAAAGAGGCCTCCAGATGATCATGGGCCCGATGATAGTCAACCATCCAGATTGCGCCATCATGCTCCATGGATTCTAGATTGGCGCATGCGAAATGCGCCGAGATCAGCGGCGAATACGTCCAGTCAAGAAGCCGGGTCGGGAGGCCGTGATGCTGGGCCAACGCAATCCAGTGCCAAAAGTTCTTGGGTTGGTCCTCCGACGCGCCCAAATGCGATTTGGCATACTTTATGAAATTGCGAAGCAGGTGCTTCTCCAGATTGACCTGTTTACCGCTGTTTCGAGACAGGCTTGGTGACAGCTCGTACTCGGCTCTGGAATGCCCCCTGAAAAGGTAGTGTGACCGGTGCCGTCTTATTTGCTGGTTCCAAGAGCTGTCGTGCAGGGCTTCCAGAAGCTCAACCCAAGTAGTCACCGTGACCGTACTTTCAGATAGCGACCGATTTAATATTATGTCTTCACGCGCTGGCCTGTTGTTCATTTCGGTTCCCCAAAAAACAGTTGCGATTTTTATAATAGCCTTGTCCTAGCAGATAATCTCAACAGAACAAAATTTTTGACACCTGAACCCTAAAAAACAAGTTGACTAGCCACCAAATTATGTTCGTATACTAACAAATAAAAAGTAAAATAGACAGCTTCAGCAAGGAGGAACACCATGATTTTAAAGCGTAAGTTAACCATTGGCGCACTCGCCGCGGCGGCTCTATTCGCGGCTCATCCGGTGAGTGCAGCATCGAATATCACCCTTTGCGGCGGCAGCCCCGGAGGCCTTTGGTCGCTGCTCGGCGCGGGCCTTGATGCCGCCGTTCGCAAAATCGAGCCGGACACGACAGTTACATATCAGACATCCAGTGGTGGCTTTGCGAACATCGTTCAGGTGGCGCAGGGAAAATGCGACCTAGCCATTGTGCATGTCGCTGAAGTGGTGATCGCACAGCGTGGTGAAGAGCCGTTCAAAGAGCCGACAGGTGGCGTTGAGGCTGTTTCGATGCTCTATGACTGGGCTCCCATGCAATGGGTTATAGACAAAAACTATGCTCAGACAAATGGCCTAAACTCCATTGCCGACCTTGCCAGTTCCAAAGAATCATTCGATTTGGTAGTGAATCGGCGAGGTATTTTGCCATCGATTCTGGCTGAGAAGTCACTTGCCGATGTTGGCGTCACGTTTGACGGCATCGAGAGCAAGAAAGGCAGTGTGCAATTCCAAGGTTCCGGTGGCGCATCCAAGATCATGCAAGATGGCAAGGCAGATGCCTGGGTTAATGCGACGTTCATCGGTAGTGGACAAATCAGGGCCATTGCCGAGAAACGTGAACTCACGCTGTTGTCTGTCCCGGACAAAACCATCGCGATGATGCAAGAAAAATACGGCTCTAAGGCTGTTACGATTCCGGCGGGTGCTTACCCATGGCTGGACAAGGAAGTGAAAACTTTCGGCGCTTCGGCCGCTCTTATAGCGGCTAAAGATGCAGATCCTGCCTTGGTCAAACTTGTGACTACGGCGATCTTCCAGAACCCCTCAGAGATCCAGGGCGTTCACAAGGCGATGCGCGCGTTCAACGGTGAACTGGCTGCATCCCTCAGGTCGTTCAAGTACCATCCAGTTGCTGCAGAAGTCATATCCGCAGCAGGCTTCTAAGCAGACACCCATATGCGTCAGCCATGTTTCTGCAATGGCTGACGCAACACACCTTACCTTCTTGACAATGGAATAGGCCTGATGGGTAGTGTCTTAAGTCTTCTATTTTCAACGGGACCGCGACGGCATTTGACCGGGTGGCTTTATTGGCCCGTTCGTATTTACACTGCTCTCTTCACGGTTTGGGTCCTTTGGGCCGCGGTCTTTTCTCGCACCGACGCGTTGTCGCTGACCGTTGTGTTCCTGTCTTTGATCTTTGTTCCGTCTTTCCTCCTTATTGGCGCAACGGAACGCGCAAACCCTTGCAAGCCCGGCGTCATTGACTGGCTCTTGTCCGCGCTGGCCGCAGTGTGTGCAGCCTATTTCATTTATTTCATTCCTGAGACCGCCTCTCGCATAAGTCTGCTTTTTGATTTGCGAGTGGATCAGTTTGTTATGGCGGGCATATTAATCCTGCTGACACTTGAAATTACACGGCGAACAGTTGGCGTGTTTCTGATGATGATTGTTGTGGCATTCATCTTGTATAACCTCTACGGGCACCTTATCCGTGGCCAACTTGGGCATGGGTATATTTCGTTTTCGCATTTTATCGATATTAACGTCTACACAACGGACGGCCTGTTTGGCGTGCCGGTCCGCGTCGCGGCTACATATGCGTTTCTCTTCGTGATGTTTGGAACATTCCTGGAGAAGGCAAAGGGTGGTGACTTCTTTTTCGGGCTTGCGGCTGCGCTATCAGGTCGTTCGGTAGGCGGGCCTGCCAAGATTGCCGTTTCGTCCTCTGCTTTGTTCGGCACGATGTCCGGCAGCCCGACTTCAGACGTTGTCGCGACTGGTTCAATTACCATTCCGATGATGAAAAGGCTGGGATACCGACCCGAACTTGCGGGTGGTGTCGAGGTGGCGGCCTCGACAGGGGGAAGCTTGCTACCCCCTGTCATGGGCTCGGCCGCGTTTATCATGGCCGAGATGACCAATCTTGACTATGGAGAGATCGTGCTGGCAGCCTTGGTGCCTGCGCTTCTCTACTATCTCGGTATTTTCATCCAAGTACACCTCAGATCGGTTGCGCTGGGCCTCGCGCCTCTGGATGAAACAGAGGTCCCAAACCTTGCAGACACATTTCGGAAGGGGTGGATATTTCTGGTTCCACTTGGTGGCCTTGTCTCCCTACTTGTTGTGGGATATTCCCCAACAATGGTCGCGGCCGGTAGCGCGTTTCTGGTTTGGCTGGTCTCTTTCTTAAGGCCCGAAACCAGATTAGGATTCAAGGGCACCATTGAGGCGCTGTCGGAAACCACGATACGCATGCTGGCCGTAACAGGGGCCTGCGCGGCCGCAGGGCTTGTCATAGGCGGAATCACGATGACCGGGTTGGCGGCGAAATTCTCTTTTGTCGCCTTTTCATTGGCTGGTGATCAGGTCCTTGTAACGCTTTTTCTAAGCGCCGTAGTAACAATCATTTTAGGGCTTGGTATGCCAACGCCCAGCGCTTACGTGCTCGCGGCTGTATTGGTGGGTCCAACCCTTGTGAACGACTATGGCTTTCAAGAGTTGAATGCCCATCTCTTCCTTTTGTATTTCGCGGTTATGTCCGCCATGACACCACCAGTGGCTGTCGCCGCTTACGCGGCCGCTGCGATTTCGGGCGCAAACCCACTGAGAATTGCGGTTATATCTATGCGATTTTCTATCGTTGCCTTCATTGTGCCGTTCATCTTTGTGCTGAACCCCCTATTGTTGACCCCAGTTGCAAGCCCCCAAGCGATTGCAGTGTGCTTGGCAACAGTTCTGGCCTGTACTCTGATCGCAGTAGCTTCGGAGATATGGTGGCTGGACAAGTTATCTGGGCCCATTCGGGCTGCAATGGTCTTGGCCGCCTTGGCACTGTCTGTCCCCTACATGAGTTGGAAACTTCTTGGAGCGTCAATTGGTCTGGGGCTGCTTATTCATTGCTACCGAGGATATCAAAACTACCGGTTCCAGTAATGCGATCTTTCCGTTGCAATTGCTTTAACCCCCATTATAATTGTTAGTACACAAATGAAAGGAAGCTAACATGTTGCTTGACCTTCGCAAGATCAATAATTTGATCGACCTGTGGCTCGACGAGGATGTTAATTACTATGATCTGACAGCAAAGATCATGGTAGAAGACGAGGCCGTGGCCAATTTTGGTATGAATGCGAGGGAGCCCATTATTCTCTCAGGCCTAAAAATTGCAGAAATGGTCTTCAAGAAAATGGACCCCGACTGCAGCTTTGTAACAAACCATAAGGACGGCGACAGGGTTGAAAAAGGGGAGACTTTCGCAGTCGTCACCGGCAACGCACAGGGGCTTTTGACGGCAGAGCGAGTAGCCCTCAACCTGATTCAGCGTATGTGCGGGATTGCTGGCTTAACCGCACAATATGTCGACGCCATAGATGGCACCGGCGTCACATTAATTGACTCACGCAAGACAACACCGGGTCTGCGGATGATTGAAAAATATGCGGTGGTTTGTGGCGGTGGCCGCAGTCATCGGCTCGGCCTGGATAATGGGATCATGCTGAAGGACAACCACATTGCCGTTGCCGGCAGCATTACGGCGGCCGTTCAGCGCGCTAAAGCCTATGCGCCAATTCTAACCAAGATCGAAGTCGAATGCGATCGTCTGGACCAGGTCGAAGAAGCATTGGCAAGCGGCGTTGATGTTATCATGCTTGACAACATGAGCAACGAAGACATGGCAAGGGCTGTTGGAATGGTCGACAAACGAGTTCCGCTTGAATGCTCCGGCGGTGTGCGGCTTGAGACAATTCGGGCCAAGGCAGAAACCGGTGTGGACTACATCTCGGTTGGGCGCCTCACCCAGTCTGTAGCTTGCGTTGACATCGGCTTGGACGAAATCTGAAGCTCAATTCTCTTGATTGGGGAGAGATCTAATGCCTGGAACACTGTTTCTTGTGGTTGGGCCAAGCGGCGTTGGAAAAGACACTTTGCTTCACGGAGCGCGTGAAGCTTTGGAGGGTAGATGGTTTCGTTTCCCGCAACGGGTCATAACGCGCCCCGCCGACGCAGGAGGCGAAAACCACAAGCCTGCGACGGATGCGTCTTTTGAAGACATGGTTTCAAATGATGCCTTCCTGCATTATTGGAAGGCTCACGGACTCAGATATGGCATCCCGCGCGATATCATTGGTGATCTTGAGGCGGGCGTCAATGTGGTGGTTAACACCTCCAGAATGGAAGTCGAGGCTTTCCAACGCAAAGCGCCAAGAACGGTCGTAATTTGCATAAATGCGGCTAAGGACGTAATTGCGGCACGTTTGAGAGTACGTGGAAGGGAAACAGAAGATGAGATCAGCCGCCGCCTCGAGAGAACTGTTGAGCAATCCGCTAATATCGAGAGTGCGGTAGAGATATTCAACGACACAACCGTGCAAGAGGGGACCGAGAGGCTGGTCGAGGTCATTGCTGGCTCTTGCGACCTTTATGCTGAAGCAAATGAGTTTCCCGGAGATTTCGCATCAAAAGCGCTTTGTTTGTTGCATTCTGAAAATCCAGTCGCGACGCGATTGCTGGCGGGGACAGAGAGGGTGGCCATTTATGCAAACGGCAAATCGATAACGGCCGATCTGGGGTGGACTGAAACCGCGTCATTTGTGAAGAGGGACATTTGTGCCGTATCTGAGAAGGTTCTGTCCACCTTAGGCGTTGAGCCAGGTCACCCCGTGAGAATCGAACGGTCACCCGCGCCCGAAAGTCGCGCTATTCTTCAAAAGAAGGTGCGCGGTGGTGAGTTGAACTCGAATGAAATCCACAGGATAGTCAGAGATCTTGTGGATGGAAGGTTCAGCGCTTCTGAAATTGCCGGCTTCTTGGTGTCGGCTTCGCGCAACCTGACAATTGACGAGGTCGTCGAATTGACAAGAGCGCGTGCACAATACGCACATAAACAAAAATGGAACGCGGGTATTGTTGTGGACAAGCATTCCATGGGCGGCATTCCAGGCAATAGAGTCTCACCGATTATCATTCCGATCATTGCGTCTTTTGGACTGATCATGCCAAAAACATCATCTCGGGCGATCACTTCAGCGGCCGGAACGTCCGATGTCATGGAAGTACTTGCGAGGGTTGACCTTACCCCGGAACAGATGGCACAGGTTGTCAACAAAACCGGCGCTTGTATCGCCTGGAACGGCCGTCTGACGCACTCACCTGTTGATGACGTGATGAATTCCATCAACGGCCCTCTGGGCCTTGCCTCGGCGCTATTGGACACTTCCTCGATCTTATCCAAGAAACTGGCTGCGGGGTCGACGCATGTTCTGATCGATTTGCCGATCGGACCTCAGGCAAAAACGGTTTCACGGGAAGACGGCGAAAGCCTGAAGCAACTTTTTGAAACGGTTGGGGCTGGTGTTGGGCTTAAAGTTCATACCTACCTATCGGACGGGACAAAGCCTGTCGGCCGTGGTGTCGGACCTGTACTGGAAACGATTGATGTGCTGAAGGTTCTGTCGAATGAAACGGATGCCCCACAAGACCTTCTGGAAAAATCGGTTCAGTATGCGGCACATATTCTTGAATGGACCGGAGCAGTCGACAGAGGCCAAGGGCATGGCAAGGCTATGAGCATTTTAACAAGCGGTGAAGCCTACGAAAAACTGCAGGAAATTGTGCTTGCTCAAGGCAGCCAAGCAAAAAAACTAAACCCTGGGCGATTTACATTTGAAATCGATGCGGACAGAAGCGGCACTATTGAAGAAATCGACATTCAGACGATCGCCGCACTCGCCAGAGCGGCCGGCGCACCGCTCGACAAGTCTGCGGGGGTCTACCTTTGCGCAAATGTCGCGTCGACAGTTGAAAAAGGCCAAACATTATTACGCATTCACGCCTCTAGCCAAAAGGCACTTGAAGAAGCGGTCGCTAAAGTGAATGAAATGTCGTCGATTGTTCGAAAATGGTCTGAAGCGTCTTGTTAGTAGCGGAGGAAGGACTCGAACCCCCGACACGCAGATTATGATTCCGCTATTCCAAACAAAATTATCCTTCACAGCCTCCGCCAACCCATCAAGCTCCGAGGTCGAAGGCGCAACATCCGGCCCAATCTAGACCCCACCCCTCTAATCAAGTCCAAACCTGATTAAGAAACATCCTCAGTAACCCCCGTTCAAGGACCGAGGGCGGAGGTTCCAGTCGCTATGTTGGAGAGAGTTGGCTCGTGAAACTCGAACCTCGGCTGTTAGCCAAACTGTTAGCCAAAATAAGGCGTTTGACCTTACTCTTTATTTTGCTAAGCTATTGATTAGATTGAAAGTCAGGACTGAAGTGGTACCTGAGCAGGGCATCGAACCCCCTCATCCGGCACCACCTTTAAAGCTACACCAAAGCTTACCTATTGATCTTCAAGGATTCTTTTG
>Ga0181599_1005041_pt1 | contig 10381 bp, 10 predicted proteins | sample 041ome_3_FD_148658 | JGI IMG/M metagenome (GOLD analysis project Ga0181599, IMG submission 148658) | Coastal salt marsh microbial communities from the Groves Creek Marsh, Skidaway Island, Georgia - 041405US metaG (spades assembly) | ecosystem: Environmental > Aquatic > Marine > Intertidal zone >...
CCAGTACCCCCAAAGACTGTTTGCGAATAGCGGACAAGGGATGCCAAAGTGAGCGGCCTTAAACGGTTGAAGTCGGGGCAGCGCCAAAGGCAGCGTGCAGGGTGTACCGACAAAGCAAGGGTTGGGACCGTGCTGCCAAGCTTTAAGGGTGTAAATGCGTGCAGCTGAGAATTCGGCGCTTGCCGGCCATCCAACTTACCAAAGATTAGGAGTGTTGATGTCGTACCTAAAGGACAAAAGTATCGTGATAACTGGTGCCGGCGGTGGCTTCGGCGCCTTGCTAGCGAGAAAGTGCTTGCAGCGAGGCGCGAAAGTGACAGCGATCGACCTTAATCTAGAAGGTTTACAGGAGACGCTGCCCGAGGATCCTGATTGCCAATTGATTGCTGCTGACGTCACCGATCACAGGGCGATGAAAGATGCGGCAAAGCAAGCGTGCTCACGTTATGGCTCGATCGATATTTTAGTGAACAACGCAGGGGTGATGCCGCTTGCTTTTTATCAAGACCATGAGCAAGCCATTGATGCCTGGCATCAATGCATCGACGTGAATATAAAAGGGGTCTTAAATGGCATTATCGCTGCTTTTGACATCATGATGGCGCAAGGACAGGGGCATGTGGTTAACCTGTCATCGATATATGGTAATGCTGCTGTGCCGGGGAGTGCGGTCTATGGTGCCACCAAGGCTGCCGTCAACATGCTGTCCGATGCGCTGCGATTAGAGTCCACGGGCAAGATTAAGGTTACGACGGTGAGGCCGACAGGGGTGCCGGGCACGGGGTTAGGTCAGGGGGTGCTCAACCCCGAGGCGATTTCCGGCATCTTGGGCAGCCACTACCCAAGCTACCTTGAAACTATGATGGCGGTCATGAACGGCACGGCATCCGAAGACTTAACCTCCAGCGAATCGATTGGTTATGCCGCCCTTGAACCCGAGCGATTGGTGGAACAAATACTGTATTCGATCGATCAGCCCTGGGGGGTCGTGATTAGCGATATCACGGTTCGCGCTGCCAATGATCGATACGTGATTTAACCTTCGGGCGCTGTATAGCCCTCGGCTTGATCGACTTCTGAACCGGAAAAAAACAAAGTTCGTTGCTCAGTGAGATAGCGACGATGGCTCTTGTCCATCATATTAAGGTGCTTTTCATTAATCAGCATCGTTTGCAGATCTTGCCACTGTTGCCAGGCCTGAGCGGAATAGTCCTTGAAAATCTCCTCGCCTTTGGGGCCAGGGAAGGGTGGGGCAGGCAGCCGGGGTAAGGTTTGTTTCAGTAATTTGCAAAAAACGGTGTCGGTCATAGGGCGCCTCTTCAGTGGCCTTTAGTATGACATGTTCCCGACAGGTAGCCCACGGCTGACCCAGTCGACAAGACTCTGCCGATTAGTGTCCTTGATTGAGTAAAATTTGCGCTGGTCGACATAAGCCGTAGCGATCTTGCTCATCAGGGGTGATCCAGATGTCTTCAGCAAGGCTAGGTATTTGTTGCTCGTCAGCCACAACTAACAAAACGGGCTCGATAATCAAATGAAAATGCGTGAAGCTATGGGTTAGTTGAGGCAGTCGGACAGGGCTTGCTGGTACACTATCTAAGGCACTAGGTAGGGCGTCTTCTTCGATTTCCGGAAAGCAGTAGAGCCCACCCCAAATACCCTGCTCCGGCCGTCTGCTCAGTCTGAAGCGACCCGCTAGGGTTTTCACAATCAGCATGTGGGTCTTTCGAGTCGGTTTGACGCGCTTTGGTTTCTTTCCGGGGTAGGCATCAGTACTACCTTCTGCATAGGCTAAGCAATGCGTCCTCACCGGACATTGTTCGCACTTGGGCTGTGATCGGGTGCACAGTGTTGCCCCGAGATCCATGATGGCTTGGGTATAGTCACCAACGCGAAGGGTCGGTGTTAATGTTTCTGCTTGAGCCCAAAGCTTGGCGGCGGTCTCCCCTTGCCCGGGCCAGCCGTCAATCAAAAAAGCTCTCGCCAAAACGCGTTTGACGTTGCCGTCCAAGATAGGCGCATGGACGCCAAAGCATATCGCGGCAATCGCTCCTGCAGTGGATCGACCGATGCCTGGTAAGGCGTTGAGTTCAGGCAAAGTATTGGGAAACTCCCCTTGATACTGGTCGCGAATCAGGCGGGCGGTTTTATGGAGGTTTCGAGCTCTGGCATAGTAGCCAAGACCCGTCCACAAGCTGAGCACTTCATCAAGGTCGGCATTGGCAAGATCGACCACGGTGTCAAAGCGGGCCATGAACCGATTAAAGTATGGAATAACCGTAGCAACTTGCGTCTGCTGCAGCATGATCTCGGAGACCCAAACGGGGTAGGGGTGCAGAGACGCCTGCCAAGGTAGGTCGTGTCGGCCATGGGCATCAAACCAAGCCAAAAGGCTGGTTGCAAAAGTGGTGGTCACGTTCCCAAGAGCCCTTTGAAGAGATCTTTGAGTTTGTCTGGCGCCTTGTCCTCCAAAACTCGATCTAAAAGTGTTCGGCTCTTGTCCTTAAGGGCTTTTTTCGCCATGTCAGCTAAAATCTTTTGGGTTTGTGTTCGATCGATTCGACAGCTGCTGGGTGAAAAATCTGCAAAACTGGCTTCGCAGCGAGCGGGCCATGGAACGTCAGTGAGTGGGCCTTCGAGTTTCAGTGGACCGCGAGCGTTGGCGGCAATGGTCAGAGCCACATCAAAGCCAAGGGTCTCGGCAAACCAATCGAAGCCACCGTCAGCCTGAAGCGTCATAGGGGAATATTTCAGGCCGGCATTCTGACCGTCGTAAATGCCCCGTCGAAATTGGTGCTGCCCGGTCATTTCGTCAAAAGCGAGCTGATCCGGCCAAGCGCCAACGCCGGATTGGGTGCCGCCCAGCTGATCGAGGACTTGGACTTTCTCTTTCACGGCCCGAAGGTCAATAAGACCATCACGTAGCCAGAGATGAGTCTCCCCTCGGAGACTATTGCTCAGCGCACCCAGGGTGGTGCCAGTGAACTCAAGATGTGTATTCAAACTCAGGCGACCCAAGGTCTGGTCAGTAAAGATTGAATTGAGATCGACATCACGCGCTTGGATTGCAATATTGGTCAGCGCCTTGGTGTCGTAAGCGCTTGAGATATTTGTACTCAAGTTGCCGCTGTTAAGGTCAGCTTCAAGGACGCCATTAGCATTACCCTCGCGATTGATCAGTTTTACCGAGATGTTGTTCAGGGTTAACGGGTTGAGGCTAAGGCGATTCACTTTGAGTGCGATGTCAAGATTTAAAGGAGCCAGATCTGCGACAGGGATTAAGACCTGGTCTTTAGCGATAGGATCCTGGTCCGCCGGGTTAGGCCCGGCGTCAGTCTTTAGTTCACCAAGATCAATGTCACCCAGCTGTAAGGATACGCTTACTTTGTTGAAATCCTCCGCAAAGCTGCCCTCGCCTTTAAAGGTAGTGCCATTGACGATGCCGTTGATATTTTTGAATTCGGGCGATAGGTCGCTGCCGCCGACTGCCGCTTCCAAGCGAAAGGCCCGCAGGGGACCAAGCCCTAAGTCTTCGACTGGCGCCATCTGATTTAGGCGCTCAGCGTCTATCAGCGTAGACTCTAAGGCGAGATCCAGAGCATAAGCAGGGGTTGTGAGGTGTTTTATGACCCCTGTGATCTGTGTCTGAAGGCCTAAAAACTCGAGTAAAGCTGGTTGTAATGTTAAGGCATCCTGACCAATGTGGTAGTCCCCGGATAAGATCGCGCTGAATGGCGTCTCCTCGCTCAACGGGGTGGATAGCTTGCCATCAAGTTTGAACTCGTCAAAGGCAAGCTCGCCTTTAACAATATCGATCACTTGAACGCCTTCGAGCCTCCCAAGGAATCGGATGGCGAGATCAGTATCCTCATAGGCCGTGGGGCCTGCAGATTGCAACGTCAGTAGGTTATCGGTGAGGCTACCGCTCACCTCCTTCAAAGAAAGGGTGATGTTGCCGTCAATCTTTTCGTCGAAGTATTCAATGGTTAAGGTCTCGACGCTCAGAACGGAGAGCGAGGCAGGTAGATTATCGGTCGGCGATGTTGGGCCCGCAGCGACATCCTCCGATGTCGAGCTATCCATCGGCGTATAGTTATTTGTCCCATCAGCCCGCTCGAGCAGGCGGACAGTAACCGCGCCAAGCTGAATAGCATCGATCTGCAGTGCTTGATCAAGAACCATCGGTAGCAGCGCCACCTCTACAAAAATCTCGTCAATGGTCAGCAGTGGTTGGGGGCCTTGAATCGCCTCAACCTTGAGGTCAGTAAGGTTGATCGCAAGATTGGGCCAGAGCTCCCATGAGAGATCTGTGAAGGCCACGTTAAAGCCAGTGCCAGCCTCGATTTGGCTCGTAATGATCGGTCGAAATCGTTCTGGGTCAGCAAGTAGCGTGCGGATTCCCATCGACACTGCGAGCACGAACACGACAAGCGCGGCAACAAAGATCAAGGTGGTTTTTTGAATGCGACTCATGATCGCTTGACCTTTCAATGTGGTGGCCGCTAGTTTACGGATTCTCGGGTGAACGGCCAATCCTCGTAACCATTGTCTGTGCTATGACGGCTTATTCTGCTATCTTTTGGCCGTGATTATTTAAATTGGAAGAAACTATGTCTGACGTTGGAACTCAATCAAATCCGCTGAGGGTTGCGATCATTGGCTCTGGGCCTTCTGGATTTTATACCGTGAGTAACTTACTCAAGCAGACCGGGTTAGTGGTTGAAATGGACATGTTTGACCGATTGCCAACGCCCTATGGTTTGGTGCGGGCAGGGGTTGCGCCTGACCACCAGAAAGATAAATCAGTGACTAGAGCCTATGAAAAAAGTGCAAACACCGAGGGTTTTCGGTTTTTTGGTAATGTTGAATATGGCACCCATATCCATATGGCGGATCTTGAGAAGCATTATCATCAAGTCATGTTTACCACCGGCAGTCCTTTTGACAGAAACCTAGGTGTCCCAGGGGAAAATCTTGGCGGCAGTCATTCAGCAACCGAATTTGTTGCTTGGTATAACGGCCATCCAGATTTTGCTGATAGAACTTTTGACTTGAGCCAAGAAAACGTCGTGGTGGTGGGTATTGGCAATGTTGCCATGGATGTTGCAAGGATTCTGTGCAAAACCGTTGAAGAGCTTAAAGTTACCGACATCGCTGACCACGCCTTAGAGGCGCTGGGTCAAAGCAAGGTTAAGAATGTGTATATACTCGGTCGTCGAGGGCCAGCACAAGCTGCTTTTACGCCGCCAGAAATTAAGGAGATGGGAGAGTTTGCAGAGGCAGATGTCAACATAATACCCGCTGAAGCAGCCTTGGATCCCCATAGCCAAGCAGCCCTTGATGAAGCCCAAGATAAAAACGCGCTCAAAAATGTCGAAACGGTGAGCGCCTATGCCGAGCGAGAAAACCAGGGCAAGGCTCGACAATTGCACATCCGGTTTTTAGTGTCTCCCACGGAATTATTGGGCGAAGCAGGTCAGGTGTCTGCGGTCAAACTGGTTCAGAACGAGTTGGTTTTAGATGATCGGGGTCAACTCAAAGCGGTCGCAACTGAGCGTGAGGAAGTCATCCCTGCAGGCTTGGTGTTTCGATCGGTTGGGTATCGGGGACAACCCCTACCGGACGTACCTTTCAATGAGAGCTGGGGCACGATCGCGAACGAGGCAGGGCGGGTTGTCGATGCTAATGGGGAGCAGGTTGTTGGCCTTTACACTGCCGGTTGGATTAAAAGAGGGCCAAGCGGTGTGATAGGTACTAACAAGACCTGCGCCCAAGAAACCGTAGCTCAGATGATGGCAGACCTTGAGGCGGGACGAACGTTCGCGCCAGAAGCACCAAGTGCTGATGCCGCGTTGGCAATGATCAATTCTCGACAACCTGATTTTGTGAGTTTTGCAGATTGGAAGAAAATCGACGACGCGGAAGTAGCGCTCGGTACGGCCTCAGATCGTCCCAGGGTCAAATTTACTCAAGTCGCCAAGATGCTTGAGGTTGCCCGCAACTAGGCAGTCTCGGCGCGAACCGCGGGCATGATCTCATTAAGATAGCAATTCAGCGCATCTGCCTGCCAAGGGGCTCGTAGGGCAACGTTGATGAGTTCAGCGCCCTCGGCGTGATAGGCAAGTATTCGGTCGATGGCCTCATTGGGTCGGCAAAGTAAAGATCCGGCTCGAATACGACTGGCGCCGGGCCCCCAGTCTGATGCAATGCGATCTTCCTCCCGGGCAATATCCGTCTGAGTTAAGCCTAGATGAAAGCTTAAATTCACTGATCGACGAAGGGTACTAGGGTCACGGCCCAACCGGCTGCACCAGTCATTGAGTACGCCATTGAGTCGACCAAATTCTTTTGGGCTGACATAAGCAGCATTCCAGCCGTTGGCTTGCCTGGCAACAATCTTGAGGGTACGTTTTTCGCCCAACCCGCCAATCCAAATGGGTAAGGTAGCTTGTAATGGGGTCGGCAGGTTACTGACATCATTAACGCTAAAGTATTCACCTTTGAAATCGGTTCGAGGTTGGGAGAGCATGCCTCTCACGATCGTCGTGGCTTCGTCGAGCATATCAAGTCTGGCACCAATTCCAGGGAAAGCATAACCATAGGCGTGCGCTTCTTGACTGTGCCAACCAGCACCTAAACCCAATTCGAACCGCCCGTTCGATAGGTGGTCCAGCGTGGTCGCGATCTTTGCGAGGAGCGCCGGGTTTCGATAGCCCACGTAGAACACCAAACAGCCAATCCTAGCATTGGCGGTATCGGCAGCTAGCGCGCCAAGGAGGCTTACAGCCTCAAAATGATCCTGGGTGCCATTGGCTGGCGGTGCCTCGTAGAAGTGATCCCAAAGTGAAATCCAATCAGCGCCGCGTTGATCAAGATCCTGCCACAGTGTTCTTAAAGCGGGTAGATCTAAGTTTTGTTGACCGATGTGAAATCCGAGTTGCAGTGTCATAAGCCCTTCTTGCTTGACTAGTCTTGGTGGTTTTTTAGCGCGGCGATCAAAACGCTAAGTTCAGGCACTTCAGTCCAATCCTTGAATTTCTCGAGCTTCTGATAGACCTTCGAGGCTGCCTCATGAAAGCCTGGTTCAGCGCCCACTGCCCTAAAAGTCTCGGCAATTTCCTGCATCTCACCTGAGAAGCGCCAGGCCTTGGCGGAGGTTGCGCGTAGGCTCTGTTGCCAGTTTTGTGTTGTTGATGCTCCGAGTTGCTCAGCCAAGGCATTGCTGACGCCGTACTGGCTTGCAACATTCAGTATCTCGGCGGTGAGTGCAGCACTACCCTTGCTGAAGGCGGCAAAGGTCATCTTAAGCGCTGAGGCGTCGCCTAACTGATCGGATACTCGCTTAACAGTTAGGGGTGAGCCAGCGAGCAGAGTCTCTAGGGTCGCTGCATGAGGCCCTGAGAGGTGGAGGGTAGTCCCGCCTTTGGTCTCATCCGGCCACAGCGGTAAGCCTATGACACTGCCATCAGTCAATTGAATCGGACTGCCTGCTAATCGATCACGCATCAGCAGTAACCGTTTTGGGGCAATTGCATTGGCTTCAAGATAATGCCCCTCATAGCCTGACGTCGCGATCGTATCCAAAACGGTGTCGGCAGCATGGGGTGGACAAATACTTACGATCAGCTCAGCTTGGCTAAGTAAATGATCCAGATGCGTTGATGCCAGTAATTGAGCCCGGCGGGCACGATCTTGACTGGCCGCGCTGCGCTCGCTGTTAAGCCAATAGACTTCGTGACCACACGAGCGGAAGCAGGCCCCCAATGCTGCGCCCATAGCGCCTGGATGTAATAGACCAATCTTCATAGGCTCGCCCTTGAAACATCCTCGGCAAAAGCGACACGCTTCGGTTTTAGGTGTTCGTTGCTGGTCTCTAACGGCCAATTTTCTCGTGCATGCCTCGTGGTACCGAAATCCTGACCTCCGGTCAACAGCAAAACTGGGCTTAGGTATTTAGGCAACCAATCGTTCACGACGACGCCTCTTTATGATACTTCAGGCGCGGTTAATGGCGCTCGCGGTGTCACCATCGGGAATCGCCGCTCGAATTGATCGAATAGGCCTCGGAAAGTCATCAAGATCTCGATATCACCGGTTAGAGTAACCGCTCCCGACTGTAAAAGTTCAAGTGGTTCTCGGAGGCCTAAAAAGAGCTGTTTAAAGGCGGCTTCCGTCGCGTCAATGGTTAACGGCGCGGTCGAACTTATTCGGTCAAAATGGGCGTGTAAAACGCCATTCTCAATCTCAAGGAGAATGTTAGGGCCTTCGCTTAAGCAGATATTGATCGAGATCTGATGTTCTGCAGCCCTTGGGCCGTTCAGCCGAACCCCCATTGCTTCAAATAAATTTGATAAGGGCATACCTTCAGCCATGCCTGAGCTCGGTCCATAACGACTACCCTTGGGTAAGCCTGTTCTTAGCTCAAAGGCGCCGCACAGATAGAAATTCCGCCAAGGTCCGGATTCTGCTTGATAGCCCATTTGTTCAAAGGTGTCGGCGAGCAGGGCTCTGGCCGGTAGATGGTCAACGTCAGTGGTAACAAGATGGTTAAGCACTTCCGCTACCCAACGATAATCACCCGCTTCAAAGTCTTTCTGACAACGACTCATAATGGCCTCGGCCCCCCCCATAGCTTCTACATACCGTTGCGCTCGAGCCCTAGGAGGGTGTTGATCAAGATTTGCAGGGTTACCGTCAAAGTAACCCAGATATTTCACATAGACTGCCTTGGCATTGTGTTTCACCGTGCCATAGTAGTCACGGCAGTGAAATGATTGCGCGAGACTTGGCGGTAATGTGATGGCCTCAGCGATCTCGTCGGGCCCATAGCCTAGGTTGGCTAGGCGCAAGGTTTGATCGTGAATGTAACGATACAAATCGCGCTGCTTTTTAAGATAGGCAACCGCTTCCGCCTGTCCCCAAGTTGGCCAATGATGGCTCGCAAACTCTACTTCTAAACGATCGCCAAAACGATCGATGGCCTCTTGGATTTGGTTTGACCAAGCCATGGCATCTCTGACCTGGGCACCTCGAGGCGTATAGACATTGTGTAAGTGATGCGTCGTGATTTCTGACATGCACAGGGCTTTGAATTGGGGAAAGTAAAACACCATCTCTGCGGGCGCCTCTGAACCCATGGTGAGTTGGAACTCAATCTCGATGCCATCAAGCAAACGAGTTTCATGATTTGTTTCGATGATATCTGTGGGGAGAATAAAGCCAGTAGTTCCAAGCGCAAGTGCTGCCCCCAGTCCCGTAGAAACAAAGCCGGTCGGTGATGGTTCGAGTAAATTGCCGTACATATAGGTTGCTCGACGACCCATAACGTTGCCTGCCAGCACGTTCTCATTGAGGGCTTCATCGACAAAATCTAACGGCGCGAGGATCGAAACTTCTCCCGATGCTACCGCCTCTCGCGTGGTGACCCCTTCGATGCCCGCAAAGTGATCCACGTGGCTGTGAGTATGAATGACCGCAACGACCTTGCGATGGCCCAGGGTCTCATTGGCGATATCAAGCGCTGCTTTAGCAGATTCGACGCAGGTAAGTGGGTCAATAATAATCCAGCCAGTTTGGCCTTGGATCAGCGTCATGTTGGCTATATCAAATCCTCGAACTTGATAAATACCTGGGACGACTTCAAACAAACCATGGTGCAATGCGGTGAGCTTTGCTTGACGCCACAACGATGGGTTTACGGTCCCAGGGCTTTCGTCTTGAAGAAATGCCAAGCGACTGAGGTCAATTACCGACCGGTCATTATGTAGATGCGGAATACGCATCGGCTCAAGGGTCCCTAGGAATCCTCGTCTGGCATTCTCGAAACTGGCCTGATCATCAAGTGATAAAAACTTCGTAACTGATGCTTGATGGGAGAGGGTGTGCGGCGAAGCCGGTTTAGGTTGTTGGTCGATTGGGTTAAGGGGTTGATAATCGGTCATGGTGGCGGCTGTTTCCTAATTTTGAGGACTAAGAGGTCATGGCGGTAACATATCTAGATTGATGGGCTAGGTCGAGTCTCTTAGATCGTAGAGGAAAGCGCCGGTATCTCTTGTACGCTGGTAAATTCCTGGGATACGCCGGCTAGCCTGAAATGGTGGGTGCTGTGCCGAAAACGCAGGGTCCATACTGATGCTAATGAGGACACAACATGACTGATAAAATGCAATACGTCATCGGTATTTTAATATCGGTTGTGATGGCCTTTGCGTATCTTGGGTTAACCGAAACCGAAACCGAAACCGAAACCGAAACCGAAACGCAAACAAAGCGCCAACAAGCGCTTGCTGACCCGTCAGTGCAACAAACCTTTAGCGCTGAGGCTTCAAACCGCCGATCCGTCGGGGAAGCAGCCCCTGCTAGGAACCTGCAGGCTCCCGGC
>Ga0181599_1005055_pt1 | contig 10360 bp, 5 predicted proteins | sample 041ome_3_FD_148658 | JGI IMG/M metagenome (GOLD analysis project Ga0181599, IMG submission 148658) | Coastal salt marsh microbial communities from the Groves Creek Marsh, Skidaway Island, Georgia - 041405US metaG (spades assembly) | ecosystem: Environmental > Aquatic > Marine > Intertidal zone >...
CTTCGTTTTCCTCGTTTTGTCACCCCCACCCTAAACACCAAAGTAAAAAAAAAAGAGACCGCGGCCAATTTCTTTAATCATCTCCGCAATATAAATAAGGAGCAACACGCGCACTTCATTCACTCCTACAAAAGCAGACAGAGTGAATAAAAGAATCGTCGTCGTCGTTCTTACGTCGTCGTCGATCGAGCGAGTGTGTATATAATTAAGCATAAATAAAGAATCGTCGTATTCGTAAAATCGTCTCGTAAACACAAAATTCGTGAAGGACAAAAAGAACGCGAGGATGGCTGAAAAGAAATCTATAACCCAAGGCGCGTCCACGTACGGGACCGTGAGCAAGAGTAACTCGAACGACAACTCGTTCGAAGACGACGATGCGTACGATCCGTACGCCATGCGTTCATCAGGGATTGGTCGTGGTTCGAACAACGGCTCGCCGTCCACGAAGTATGGTGGTGACGCGCACGACGATTCCACCAACAAAACGTTTCCTTTTCGGAGGAGAAGGCTGGTGGACCATTTGTCTAAGTGGAGATTAAACGCGAAGAATAAACGGAGCGAGAGAAGTGCGTTAGCAAACTTCGTCATCGATTGGACCTTGCCTATTTTTGCCTGCTACATTGGCATATCGGTGGTTATTCTGATGACGGATCCGAACGAACCGGCGTTTAGTGGTTCCTTCGTGAAAGCGTTTTACTTCGTCGCTGTAACCATCATGGCCATCGGGTACGGCGATTATTACCCAGTCTCCGACGGCGGTAAAATATACATCATGGTTTTGATATTTACGGGAATTGTAATCGTTGCTTCTGTATTTGATCGTTTGACGATGTGGTTTCTCGTCAAGGCGAAAGATGTTCGAGGGAAACTCGAAGAAAAGCGTAGCCGCGAAATTGAAGAGGACTTGGTCACCTTGCGAGAAGCCATCGTCTCGTCGCATAAAATGAAAGGTACGGAAGAGTACGAACCAAACTTGTTGCAAAAAGGCAGCCACGAAAAGTCAACGCAAAAAGTGAACGAAGATATCCAAAGCATGAGAAAAAATTCTGTGTGGTACGCCGTAGGAATGCTTCTCGCGGTGGTGATTTCCGGAGCAGCGATTTTCCACGCCATCGAAGGACACACGTATCTCGATTGTATTTATTGGGCTGTTGTCACCACAACAACTGTTGGTTACGGGGATATCTATCCCGTCACCGACCCCGGTAGACTTTTTACGTGTGCATATGGCTTGTGCTCGATAGGTTTGGTGACGTACTCGTTATCGTTGATTGCGAAGAACACGTTGTACCAATCGTTGGAGGATGAGTCCGCCGTGGAATCTTTTCAGCTCACTGCGCAAACGCTGATTGATATCGGTGGAAAGAAAGGGTACGCGAGCGAATTCGATTTCCTCGTCGCCATGTTATTAGCGAGCGGTAAAGTAGATTCAGAGGATGTAGAAGAAATTAGGAGAAAGTTTATGCGTTTGGATATCAACGGCGATAAACAGTTGGATTATAGAGATTTGTTAGGCGGCGACCTATCTTCTCAAGGTGGAGCGACGACGCTCAGTCGTGCGGCGCCGCGTCCAGGAACGCCTGAAAGAAAGCTCATTCCAAAAGAATGAAGAAAATGAAGGAGAAATAGTGTCTGTTCGCGTTGAATAATGATATCGAAAATGCCTATCTGTACATGTACGATTAACAAAATATATAAGTTTCGATTCATACCCTCTCCTTGTTGTTGTGATTTGTCTGTCCCCCTCGCGCGTTTTCCTCACTCATTCGCGCTCTCATCTTTACTAAAAATTACTCGCGTATTTTTGTTTAGAATGAGCGGCGGAGCGACTACAACGACCACGAGTCGTTCACGAACGCTCGTAAATGACATGCCAGGGACCATACGGAAAGGCACACTCTGCGTCGATCGCGCTCGTCAATCCTCGCTTGTTCTCGCGGGAACAGAGTGCGGCCACGTTTTCATCACCGACTTGCGTTTATCAACTGTCTCCCGAAACAAAGACATTGAAGGAAAAGAAAAACAACAACAACAACAACAACAACAACAACAAAAGTGGAGATTCAAAGGCGAGGAGATTGGAGCGTGTTTGTTCGATGCAATAGATCCGGAAAGATACGTTTATTTTGCCCGTAACGCGGTGCTCGAAATGCACGACAGACGTAAAACTACTTCCTCCTCCTCCTCGAACGACGACGACGTACAACAAACAAAGTCAAAAATATTTTCGAGAACTTTTTCAGACGATGTTAGTGCGTTAGCGCTTGATGCAAAGTGCCACAGGATGGCCGTAGCTGACGACAGTGGTGATGTAAACGTAGTGAGTTTAGCGATGAGAGAAGATGGAGGAGAAGAATTCCCACTCATGCAAACGTTTAAGAACGCGCACGGCGACGCCTCGAGCGGGTGCGCCACGGCTGTGAGCTTTCGAGCGCACAAACCTGAGGAGATCATCTCTGCTGGATACGACTGCACGGTGAAAAAATGGGAGATTAATCGCAAGAACAAAGAGCTAAACGTGTGGAAAATAAAAGAGGTGCAATCGGCACGAAAAGGAAACGAAGCGTTCGTTGAATCGACGTCTACGGCGTTCAATCCGCCGTTCATAAACTCCATGAAATGTTGGGAGGAGGATACGTTCGTTGGTAGTAATAGTATTAATAGTAGTAGCAGTAACAGCAATATTAGCATTGGTAGCATGAAACGTTTGTGCGTTGTGGCAAGAGGTGATGGTATTGTCTCGGTATTAGATTTAGATGGTAAAACAGGTTCCTCAAAGAAGAATACGTCCAACGGCAAAAAGAAGAGCGGCGGCAGCGCCATGCCTTTACAGAATTTCTCCGCCATACACTTAGGCGAGGCGATGAAAGAGGATGGTTCTCGATTCGGTCACACCCACGCGTGTTCTTACGCGCAATTTTTGCCTAGACACGAGGGATCGAAAATCATCTCTGGAGGTTTGGATGGAAAAATAGTCATCTGGGATTGGACGCTCGAACGCGAAGAGAGTGCCAACAAAGTGCTCGAAACAGGAGGCGTTCTGGAAACAATCGAGCACGGTTTGAAGGTGTCTGCGATAGCCACGGGTGATTTCGTCGACGACTCCGTTGTAGTTATTGCCGACGTCTCAAAGTCTATATCCGCGTATACGTTAGAATAAATAATAGTACCGTGCATAGAATCAGTTGAAAAAAGAGCCTCTGCATCACAGTATGTACTCGTATAGCCGCCATAAAAAAAAATTATCGCATCGAAAAGAAAAGATGATGGAGGCGTAGCCCTTTAAGAAAACGAAACAGAATGCCACTCGGTCTTCACGCCGAGCGGGCCTCGCGCAAACTCAAAGGAAACGTATCACTATTATCATCATCATCATCATCATTCCAACGTCGCGAAGCCTTAAACTCAGTCGCAATCTTGGCGGACGAATTGAGGAAGACGGCTAACTACCACGAATTTATTGACTCGACTTTCCTTATGAACGACGACAAAGACTGCTCTAAAGAGGTGGCGGAATGGTTATTGAAAAGCAGCGACGAGGATGATGATAATTTGACGTTCGAGAGATTCGCTCGCACCTTGATTCGCGTGTATTGGCATCTCCCGCAAAACTTTGCTTCGAGACACAAAAAATCCATCCTCCTCGGTTTCAGTCGGTATTTCAATATCGACACCAAAAACAATAATCAAAAAAGCTCATCATCATTATTGTCACCACAAGCGGTCTCTGTTTCGAACGTACTCTGCGAAGAGACGCGAGCGTATCTCGATGCATTTCTAGAGAAACTTGAGGATGTGAGCGCTGATGCAGCATTGGAGTACGTGCCTGCGGTTTCCATGCTTTTGTCCTTGTACGCCAGAACAGAACGCCGCCAGCGAAAGAAAGATGACGACACTACTACTAAAAATAGAGTAGTACCAGTATTCAACGCTGCACTCGATGATAACGCACATTTGATGATACGACTATGCAAATGGATTCTTGATACAGTCATGAAAGATATTAAGAATGGGAGAAACGTGTCAAATGTTGCCGCGTGTACAGACGTCGCCACGTTGACGCAAAGACTATTGAGAGATTTTTGTCAATGCGAAGGTGCTGAAAAAGAAAAGAGGAACGCTAACAACAGAGCGATTATAAAAGAACGAATCGTATTGAATACACTTTTTGATGCGTTGGAATTCAATATTTTTGGCGGAACTTCTATTGGAACCGCGCTAGCGGCACATCTCTTGGATAAAATAAGCGATGACGATACGGGCGAGGAGACTACGACGAGTGAGCAGCAAATCGCGGCGGCGTTTGGATTCTCTAGTACTAAATACGGAGACACAGCACATGTTGGCAATGTGAGCATGTCGTTACAGTTTTGTAATCACGTGGAAAAGCAATCGAATCTAGCACTCGCGCACTTTCTTAGAGGATTTGTCGTCGCTCTTGCTCCAGAAGTGTTATCGTCATCGACTTCTCGTCTCGCTAGGGATGTTTTCTTTCCATTGGTGCTAACTATTTTAGAGCGCTGTGAAGATCCACACGCGATATTTCACGCAATAAATGCAATCACGACGTTATTGCAGAGACTTATTGACGCTGAAATTTCTCGAGACGACTCTTTTTTTGCTTTGCTACGTCGCGTTTCGCAGGCTCTCCTTTCACGATGGGACGACATTAATACAACTGCTTCGACTACGAGAGAGATTGCGTGTGCGTTTGATGCTCTGTGCGATTGTGCTTTCGGGACTGACAAGAAAAAGTTTGACCCAAGCGGCATGCGTTGGGGTCTGGAAACCTTTCAGAGCATATTAAATCTTACTTTTAATGCGAATGGTGGCGCGAGGAAATCACGGTTCAAACCACTCTCCGCGCTCGCAAAACGGCTCGGATCGCGCGCCATAATGGGAATGCGAACGACAATACTTTCAGATGTTTTGGATGTCATGTCAAACGATGATTCGCTCGGCCCATCCGCATCCTGGCTTCTCATTGAGCTTTCAAAGTCATACCGCGTCGAAGAAAGATCATTTTCCATCAGCTGGAAAAGATGGTGGACTGACGCTTTGTTTCCGTTTTTTATTCAGCCTGATGGTAAGAAAAGGAGAAGCGTTGCAACGCACGCTCTCTCGATCGCTTTTCAAGAGGAGTACGGTGGAGATTCTTCTTTTGCCGCGGAGCTCGCTCGAGAAGTTTTGAGTTTCGGCGACGGAAGCAAAAGTTTCAGTTCTCATCTCAGAGCGGGCGCAATCGTCACCATCATGAGAGCAGCTCGAAACGCACAACTTTGCGACCCAAAACTTTTTGGTCGCATTCGCAGCAAAGTTGTTAAAAGCTTGAATAACAAGAGAGAACGCAAAAAGAAACGAAAAGAAACATTATCCAAGGGCGAAACGCTGCACCCAGAAACAAATAATGCACGCAGTTACGATGACGAAGAAGCTGATGGATCGTTTTTTGACGTATCTCACTCGATGATTGAAACCGCAGCGTTGAGTTCGTGCGAAATTTCGCGCACGGATGCAATGGAACTATTGTGTTGGGAAGGGAAGGGAAGTTCTCAAACACTCCCAGGCGCTCAGGAGTTGGCACTTTTGAAGCGAATATTACCGCATCATCTGCGCGGGTACGTTTTGAATCTGATTTCCTATATTTTCAGTACAGCGCGGTGACGAAGATTTTTTTCGTTAAGTCGGCTGATTGACGAAGTCTTTTGACGGCGTCTTCCCTGAGGCTTCTTAACCTCCTACTCATTCTGAGCGCTTTTCTCCACCGTGTGAACATTCGATGTCGCCTCACTCTTTATTTTTTATTAACACATTCATACTTTCTTTCAACGTACAATACAAACAGGGAAAGTTCAGCACAGATGAATTCGTTGCGATCCGCAATCTCGCGATTATTCGATAGAATTCATTTCGGTTTGCTCAGAAAGAAATACATTGACGACGAGCATAGGATCGCATCTGAGGACTTCATTAAATGGCTTTTGAAAAAAAGCGTCCTTAACTTGTATCCTGCTGCCCCGTACGAGCGCAAGGCGACCGCAATTGAAATTTTATCGTGCGCACGAAACGTGACATCTTCACCACAAGGAGAAGGAATCGATAACGGTTACGCAAGAATACTTTCTGAGGAGCTCTTGCAAAGTGAAGCTGCCACCCGTGTGTTATTGAATGCATCACTGGATTCTTGGGACAGACTAAGAAAATCTGCTTTTGATATGCTCAGTGCTCTTCCTTCCCCGTTGCCTGGTGTTGAAACTGGTGCTGAATTGCGTAAGCACTTGACTTGGGCAAAATCAATGATTCTATCTCCAATGATAAAAGAATCAGACGCAGCAGCTTTGCAAGTGCGGTTATGGATTAAGAAATACGTATTTGAATTAAAGTGGAGTTTTACGCTTGTTCCAGAAGTCTCAGTATCAGTTCCAGAGAAATTGACTGACGCGCAATCGCCTCCAGTCTTTTCTTTACTCGGTGAGTTTTAGGGAGGTGTTTGGAAAGAAGCTCTTCTTTTCAGCTCGTATTTTTTTTTGTAAATGAGTTGTTCAGTGATGCCGACTACATTGCTAGTACTGTATGAGTGCACTACCAATTTAGTGTGCTGTGAAACTTTGCACGTCAGCCTGAGAACTATCATTTCTTTCTTTTTATTACTACGCGACATACGGACGCATCCGTCCTCTATCAATATTATATACGTATTGACCTTATCCTTTGTTCTTTTTTTCACAGATATTTTGAACGACTTCATAGAAGTTCAAGTTCAACTGGCAAGCATTGATGTGTTGGCCGCCTGTAAAAAGTCCTTAGCTCACGGACCTTTACTCCTCGCAAGGTACGATTGTTTTTTTTCGACAACGCAAAATTCTCTCGGAGAAGACACGATGTAACATTTGCAAGGAAATCTTGAACGGCAATGAAGAGTCATAGCTCCCTCTCCTGTACTCATTTTGATGAGAAAAGCTGGCTGAATCGAACCATAATATACCCTGGCCAGGACTGAGTCGTTCAACAATTGCATTCTGTGGTTACATCTTGGTCTCATTTTCTTTTATTTCTGGCTCGCATCGCGACATCTTTTCCTCTAGATCTGTATACTAAGAAGATTATGTTCTCTTTGTCATCTCTCGAATGTTACGCAGATATGCGCTCGAAGAAATTGATTTTAATTCGATTCAAAGTGATTGTGAAAGCAAGGAAAAATTGAGAAGAACGTTTGACAAACTCATCGATTTGATTATTCGTGTGACTTTATTAGCTCGTGATAATATTTCGACGCCCGATATGTTAGGAGTGTCCGCATCTGAGGTTGCTCGTGGTAAAGATAGTTCAAAAGTATCTGGCTCTGCTGTCGTCGCTGCAAATTCTGCAGTTGACTTTGACAATGAAGAGACAGAAGATTTCTTATCTCCAGAAGCTCAAACGATTGTTACGGCATCGTGGCTAACAATGAAAGAAGTCGGTTTGCTTGTCGGTGCATTGTCCTCGAAAACAAAGCACACAGATCTTCTTTCCGGCGACGCGCTAAAACATTTGGGTGAGCATCTCATATCGGTGATGCTCGAGGTCAAACACGCCGGTGCAATAGACAAAACACGCATTGGTCTCACCACGCTATGTGAGCGCCTCCTCGATGATTACGATGTTGCGGAGAGGAATCTTTCAGCTTTGCCTATGCGCTGGCTTACGATTTTGTTGAATGAAGAAATTGTGAACAAAGCAAAATTAAGCATGAAAGATCGCGTTCGCCGCTCTGCAGGTATTCCTTTCGCGTTCTTAGCTCTTCTTCTTTCAGAAAAGAGTTCGTCAATGCGACCAATGCTGAAATACGCCATTGAGGAACTTTTTAAGGTACTTCAGTTAGAACGGGAAGATGATGAAGAGTTATTTTCTACTCAAATACACGCATTTAACGTTCTTCGCGTCATATTTAAAGATCGAGATTTATCTCTTGCAACGAGTATTTATGCTGCTCAAGGAGCGGAGCTATGTATTAATGGAATGGGCGCCACGCCGCAATGGGAGGTGCGTCCTTACTTTATTTTGACCTCGTTCGAACTTTTTTCTGCAACGTATCTTTTTTACACTTCAGTTTTCCATCGCGTTAACAAATGTACATGAAACGCGCTGGGCAATCGTTACCTTAGTTCTGTTTACGAACGCTAGAACTACTATGGCTTGTTATCCCAGCAACAGTAAATCGCGTGTCGTGGGTCAGCCCGTGGATTCCAACTTTCTTCGGTTCGCTCGCTTCGCGCTAAATTTGTTTTGCTTCATCCATCGCTTCTACTTTGTATATATTGATTGATGTTTATCTGTTAACGCTGACTTTTCGTTTCATTATCTCTTCAATACTAATAGGTTCGAAACGCTGCGACACTTTGCTTCTCATCGCTCGTTCAGAAGTTGACAGGGATAGCGAATGCAGATTATGAAATTACAAGCATCAAGTCTCAGTCGAAAGCACTGCACGCGAATGATTTCTTCACGAAGTATCCAAGCTTGCACGCTTTTTTCGACCGCGAACTGGAGCTTTCGGCAATAGACGAGGGAGATGAAACGTGTGAAGTGGAGATTCGTCCGTCTTTAAATGCGATTTTAGCCATTTTGACGCGATTGAAGGTGAATACTAATTATGAAGGATTAGGAAACGGTGTTGGAGATGGTGGTCCTTCTGTATCATCAGCACTCGATCCTTCCTCATTTGTACCGCACTTAGAAGCATGTTCGACGTCAAAGTATATGTCGATACGTGATAGATGTGCTACGGCCATTGCAATTGTTGCTCGTCCATTTGAACGTTCGCGAATTTTGACGCAGGCGCTGGATGAAGCAACTTACTCAGAGAGATATTCGAATCGCACGCACGGTGCTTTATTGAGAGTAAAGAGCGTTCTCAGGATAATTATGGACGAATCGTGCGATCGTAGTAGTGCCCGTAAAGCGTGCGATGAGTTTACAGAAGAAATAACCCGTTGTGCCTTACGTGGACTTTTACAGTCCAGCCATCTTTTAAAAAAGATGGATAAGAATGGTGACCCAATTGTACCAGCGTTACTCGCTTCCACGTGGCTTGAGTGTGCAATAGTAACGTTACAGTTGAGCGATGTCTTACTATCGTGCGCATCTTCTCCTTCTCTCTCATCGTCTCGTCTCGCATCGATGCCCTCGGCGCTTTTAGAAATCGTGGATGTGAACACATCAAGCGTGGATGCCCTCCGAGGTCAACTCGATCAAAGATACTCGAGTGAGCCAGGACTAAGTGATCTTACTTCGTTGATATCTAGACGACTCGTGGAGTGGAGCATCATAAACGGAAATGATCTTTCTACCGTTTCTAGAGTATTGACTGACGATGGAGTCCCGTACGAAGGAAAGGAGGCAATTATGGAGACTTTGTTGGCTTGCGTGCTCGCAGACGAAATTTCAGATGTGGATGCGTGCACTCTGAGTTCGTGTATCTGGAACTATTTACACCGCATGACTTCTAGCTTCGACGGGGTTGTGCGCGACTGCGAGGGCTCGTACGCGTCTTTGAAACTTGCCTTGCAGCTCCTCGCGAGATTGGATCAAACAGGCGCGACCCATTCAGAGCATTTGAATACGCTTTGTGCTTTATCACAGCGTGTGCGTAACGAAGAATGCAGAGTAGAAGCAATGCGAACTTGGGGTGTTTTGCTATCAGTGAGCGAAAATGGGAGTGACATTGCTGAGAATGCATACGAGTTTGTCACTCTGCTGGATCGGGAAACTATGGATTGGCAATGTGCGTCTACGGACGTTCGTCTCGCCGCAGCAGATGCATTACACAATTCTGGGCTATTAAAGTATGTCTTTAAAAACGGGGAAAAAGAAGGTTTAAAATCTTTATTTGTTAATGATGAAGCGCATACGAAACTAGTTAAAATTAGTTTCCTGATTTTAGAGGATGAAGATGACGACGTTCGCAGGTCGGCGTGCGTGGGCGTCATGAGTGCTATCAATGGAACAACAACGATTAAAGATTTACCACAGACAGAATGTGTTCTCAAACTCGCATTTCGCGCACTTTTTGATGGTCGCACAACAATGGAACCATGGTTGGCAGATTCTTTTGCCTTGCTTTTACCAGAAGTTTGCGAAAGTACCAGTACAATACTATTAACTGCGTTTTCTGAGCAAAAAATTAAGAGCACCACTCGAAATCATCAAAAGTTATTCGACGAGGAAGAACATCCGAGGAGGGAACCGATGCTTCTCGCACAAATGGCCGCACATGCACTCAAGCGCGCTATGATGGAAAGCAATGATTACGCAGATACCGTAGTCAATGCGCTCTCTGCGGCTCGCGTGACTATTGAAGGTTGCGTCCACAATCTCG
>Ga0181599_1005056_pt1 | contig 10358 bp, 5 predicted proteins | sample 041ome_3_FD_148658 | JGI IMG/M metagenome (GOLD analysis project Ga0181599, IMG submission 148658) | Coastal salt marsh microbial communities from the Groves Creek Marsh, Skidaway Island, Georgia - 041405US metaG (spades assembly) | ecosystem: Environmental > Aquatic > Marine > Intertidal zone >...
AGCAATCGTTAATGAGCTTTGGCTTTGCGCTTGCTCGCGCTGTCTTGAGAAGTGGCGTTGACTTAAGTGGGCAATTTCGTGAGTAAGTACTGCAGCAAGTTCGTCCTCGGTCTGAGCTTGATGAACCAAGCCGTTGTGAACGCCAATAATGCCGCCGGGTACTGCGAACGCGTTTATCGTTGGGTTGTCGACTACGACTAATTGGAGCTGTCGGTCTCGTAGGTCGCTATGGAGCACAAGCTGAAAAATCAAACTCTCGATGTAGTTGTAGAGCAGCGGGTCGTCGAGTATCGGTGCTTGCGCACGAAAAACTTTCAGCCATAAGTTGCCCAGCTTTCGCTCGTACTCCTCAGAATAGAGGCTCGTACTGGAGGCACCCAGATTAGGGATCTTTAGATTATAGTTTGCCGCCAACGCCTCAGTCAGGCCAACGGTCATCATCGCTGTCACGATACAAATAAGAAGGCGCTGAAGGAGGGCTCTAAGCATGGTGTGACTTTAACTGACTTTGGTGCTCGTGGGTGCTTATGCTGTGACAAAAGAACGGATTGTTGGTTCCTAATGAAGGTATACTGATGGACGGGGGTATGGGTTTTTTTATGTCAGATATTCAGACCATTGATGCGCGCGGGAAGCGATGTCCACTGCCGGTGTTGATGGCAAAGCGTGCTATTAAAGAAGGTCTGTTGTCGGAAAATCTAGAGATCTGGGTTACGGACAGGTCAGCCCCACAAGATTTTGAAACCTTCGCTCGACTAGAAGGTCATACCGTCACTTGGGAGCAGAGGGATGAGATGGTTGCCATCACACTGAGATTGAAATCGCCTGCGTCGGGAGCGAAGCCATGATTGACACACTGAGGCAGTGGTACGAGCATCATTTGACACACAGAGAATCGGTGATTCTCGTCATTATCATTGCGCTAACGTGTTTTCTTTTAGCCACAATTGGCGACGTGTTAATGCCGGTTTTAGTTGCTCTGATCCTGGCTTATCTTATGCAAGGTGTTGCTGACGGATTGGTGGGTTGGGGTTTTAACAAAACCATTGCGCTATCAGGGGCAACGCTCCTGTTCTCGGGTGTGTTTTTGGGGTTCACGGTTGGGGTCGCGCCACTCGTCTGGCGGCAGCTCGTTGGTTTGATCAGAGAGGCGCCTGCGATGGTAGAAGCCGTGCAGGCAGAGGTGGCTGGTCTTATTGCGAAGTACCCCACGATGATCGAACAGGCGCCGATTGACGAACTTATGTCGACGCTGCAAGGTCAAGCTGCATCCTTCGGACAAGCGGTCTTAGGGTTCGGGCTTTCATCCATTCCCGGCGTCCTTACCTTTGCTATTTACATGGTCTTGATTCCGCTCATGGCGTTCTTTTTCTTGAAAGATCGTGAAGTTATTCTCCGATGGGTGCTCAGTTTTCTACCCGATGATCGTCCACAGCTCGATCAAATTGGTAGATCGATGAATGTGCAGATTGCGAATTACGTTCGTGGCAAGGGCATTGAGATCACTATTATCGGCGTTGTGAGCTATGTGGCCTTCAAGGCGTTTGATTTAAACTACACCGCCCTGCTTGCGCTATCGGTAGGCTTGAGCGTGATCGTCCCGTATATCGGGGCATTTCTGGTGACAATCCCGGTAATTCTTGTGGCGCTTTTTCAGTTTGGGTTAACGGGCGATTTTTATTGGGTAGTCGGCCTTTACATGGTGATACAAGTTCTCGACGGGAATGTACTTGTTCCACTTCTGTTTTCGGAGGCCGTAGATCTTCATCCCGTCGCTATTATTATCGCCGTTCTGGTTTTTGGTGGTTTGTGGGGAGTGTGGGGTGTGTTCTTTGCTATCCCGCTCGCGACACTTTGTAATGTGTTGCTCGTTTCATGGCCGAGTGCTGTCACTAAGTGAAAGTTTTTAAGGGAGAAGCTATGCAGTTTCGGTATTGTCGTCGCGTTGGCATTGGCGCCGTCTTGTTAATTCTTTTGGTTGGTTGTGGTGCGAAGGTAGAAGAGACCACTGCGCCTGTTGTAGTGAATAAGAGTCCTAACGACGATCGTACCTACGCAGCAGTGACCTTAGATAACGGCCTCAAAGTTTTGATGGTGTCGGATAGTGAAACTGAGAAGTCCGCCGCGGCCTTGAGTGTGGGTGTCGGTGCTTTTTCTGATCCAATGGATTTTCAAGGTATGGCTCACTACCTCGAGCATATGCTCTTCATGGGGTCTGAGAGCTTCCCTGAGCCCGACGGTTACATGAATTTTGCGGCAGAAAACGGTGGTAGTTCAAACGCTTACACATCGAGTGAAATCACGAATTACATGATCACTATAGAGAACCAGGCGTTCCCTGAGGCGTTACATCGGCTCTCTGAATTCTTCTCTGCCCCGATCTTGGATCCGGAGTACATTCAAAAAGAAAAGAATGCTGTTAACGCCGAGTGGTCGATGCGTCGTGAGTCGGAAGGCCGATCCATCTACCGACTTCAGCGTGAACTGCTTGGTGATCACCCGGCCAATCGATTCACGATAGGTAATCTTGAGACCTTGGCCGACAAAGAGACACGTCAGCTTCACCCGGCGACAGTCGAGTTCTTCGAGCAATACTACTCAGCAAACCTTATGGCGCTGGTGATGATTAGTCCGCTACCCGTTGCGGAGATGGAAGCTTTAGCGAGCGAGTACTTCTCGCTCATTCCGAATAAAGAAACCAACAAGCCCGCCGTGAAAAAAGAGCTCAACTTTGGCGAAGTTGCAGGCAAGTTGATCCGCTTCAAGCCACAGCGTGACCTTCGGGAAATGCGTATCAGCTACATCATCGACAACAATCAGGCCGAGTGGCGTAGCAAGCCGGGTGATTATCTTGGCTATGTGATCGGCTCCGAAATGCCGGGTGCGCCGGCTGACAAACTAAAAGCCCTCGGGTTGATTAGTGAGCTGTACACATCCAGCTACGAATCGCTTTATGGCAACTACGGCACTTTTGAGATTAGCGTACAGCTGACACCTCAGGGTATGAAGCGCCGCGAAGAAATCTACGATGTGATAACGGGTTACATCGAGCTACTTCGCCGAGAGGGCGTTGACGATCGCTATGTTGAGGAGTACCGCCAGTCGCTCCAGAATCGGTTCACTTTTTTGGAGAAGACCGATGACTTTTCCTACGCGGCGAGCTTGGCCGCAGCCATGCAGGATTATCCAATTGAAAACGTGATCGACGCACCTTACCGCTTCGATGGCTTCAATCAGGAGGCGGTTAACAGATTGCTAGGGCAATTGGTGGCTGAGCGATCCAACGTTTGGTTTGTCTCCCAGGAGGAGCCGACAGACAGAGAACTCCAGTTTTATGTCGCCCCCCACTCAGTTGAGGAATGGGTACCTCGAGACTCGGCTGCTGCGCTCGCACTGGTTGATCGCTTGGGCTTGTCCCTGCCCAGTCAGAACGCACTACTGCCTGAGCGGTTTGATATCAAGACACCGCCGGCGGTTGCAACGCCTATTGAAGTCGCCGACAACGTCACCTTCTGGCTAAAAGGCAGTGAGCATTTTGACGGGCTCCCCAAAGGCTTTGCCAGAATTCAGATCAACAATGCAAAGGCCTTTGATAATGTTGACGGCTATGTTTACCTGTCGCTTTGGGAGTCGCTGTACAACCTAAAGCAGGCTCGGCTAGCGACAGAGGCCTCGGTTGCCGGTATGTCGTTATCGATGTCTGCAGGTAGTGGTATATCGCTCACGATGTCAGGGTTTACCGACAAACAGCCAGAGCTTCTATCACGTGCTCTGTCTGGTCTCCGTGTCGAAGCGAGTGAGCTTGAATTTGGTCAAGCGGTGGAGCGTTATCTCCGTTCCATTGAAAACGCGAAGCGGGCCTTCCCTTACACTCGGCTTTCGCCGCTATTGGGCCTTCTTACTCGTGAGGGGCAGTACACGGATACGACACTCGCACTCGCGGCATCGCAAGCCACACTATCTAAACTTGAAGCATTCATTGATGCCACGCTGGCGGACAGCCATCTTCGAGGTCTGTTCTTTGGTAATTACGATGAGGCAGACGTGATTACTACCTATGATCGAATGGCAGAGGTGGTTACGGCAAGTTCCACTGCGGCCTATGCCCGGGCTGACGTCTATGATCCTCAGCCGGGTGCTACGTACATGATGAATCGCAATGTCCCGGTCGAGGACCTCGGTATGCTCTACGCGTTTGCTGCACCTGAGGCAAGCGTAAAAAACCGTGCCCTGAGTCGAATTCTAGCCAGGCATTTACGCGTTCGCGCGTTTGAGACCTTGCGAACAGAAGAGCAACTCGGTTATGCGGCAGGTGGTGGTTCTCTTGATCTTTATCAGCACCCCATGGTGATCTTCTATATCCAAACACCTGTGAAGGGTCCTCAGGATATGTTGGATCGCTTCAATGCGTACACGCTGGAGTATCGAGAAGAATTAGCCAACCTGTCAGATGATTCATTCGAAAAGTTCAAGGCAGGTGTTCTGACATCGCTGACCGAACCACCTAAGAACCTATCAGCGGAAGCGGGCCCTTTTGCGTCTGATTGGGCTATCGAGAATTATGATTTTGACTCCCGAGAGGAGCTGATCGCGGCCGTCGAGGCAGCCACACTTGATGATGTGCGGGCATTTTTTGACGATACCGTTTTTTCTGAGGAACGTTCGAGATTGGTTATTCAGCTTCGTGGCAAACGGTTCTCTGACGAGCCATTCGCGACGCTTGATGGCGCCGTTGTCGTTGAGGATGTAGACCAATTCCACCGCGATATGCCGGTACAGGCTAGGTAGGCTTTTTCAAACGTGGTTTTCCCGTGATGGGGTTCGTGTGGTGAATGAGTTATTACCTCTCAGGGCTCTTATGGCGGCGCCCAGACGAGCTGGGCTGCTGCCTCACTACACTTTTCTCGGCTGCGCTGCGCTGCTCATTAGACTCGGGTGTGGGTCTTGGTTTCAAAATGATATCTGCGACAGCCATTTTCTAGGTATCTAGGTCTTCTTTCGGGGAGAGGGATCGCTGCGAATATTCCTACGTGGGCTGGCTAAGCGCACTCTCAACTGGTATCGACAGGCTTCCGAGTGGTTGTGCCGGATGCGCTTATCTCTTTTTTTTGTTTCTCCGCGCTTTCTTTTTTCCAAAATCACCCTAATAAATTCTAAAATAGAACTTTATAGTAAAAATTGGTTTTATTGGTTATCCTGAAAATCGGAATCAATAATTAATAAAGTTCTAAAATAGAATCTTATAGTAGGGATGTGATGAATACGCGGCTAGATCCAGTTGAAGCACAAGAGTGGATAGATTCATTTGATGCGGTTAACCGAGTTAACGGAAAAGGCGCATCCAGTGAGTTAATCGGCAAGTTGACAGATCATGCGCGGGAGCAAGGGGTTAGTCTTCCTGCCGCCATTACGACGCCCTTTAAAAACACCATTAACCCGGAGGACGAACGTGTCATGCCGGGTGACCTGTTTATGGAACGCCGAATTCGGTCACTGATCCGGTGGAATGCAATGGCGATGGTCATGCGGGCCAATGACAATGAAGATGGACTTGGCGGTCACATATCAAGTTTCAGTTCGAGCGCAACGCTTTATGACGTGGGAATGAACTATTTCTTCAGAGGTACGGCTAACGGTCATCCGGGAGATCTCGTGTTCTATCAGGGACATAGTGCGCCGGGTATGTATGCTCGCTCGTATCTAGAGGGCGTTTTTGACGAAAGTCATCTAGAGAACTTCCGAAGAGAGGTGTCGGGTAATGGTCTTTCTTCCTACCCACACCCATGGTTAATGCCTAACTATTGGCAATTCCCAACGGTGTCCATGGGTTTGGGGCCAATTCAAGCGATCTATCAAGCACACGTCATGAAATATCAGCAGAAGCGCGGGCTGGTTGATCATCGTGATCGAAAGATCTGGTGCTTTATGGGTGACGGCGAATGCGATGAGCCAGAGTCGCTTGGCGCTATTGGTCTCGCTGGACGCGAAGGTCTGGGCAATCTTCACTTTGTGGTGAACTGTAACCTTCAGCGCTTGGATGGTCCGGTTCGTGGGAACGGCAAGATTATTCAGGAGCTGGAGGGTGTGTTCCGAGGTGCTGGATGGAATGTAATCAAAGTGGTCTGGGGTCGTCGTTGGGATCCACTCTTTGAGCGTGATAAATCAGGAATGTTGCTCAAGCGCATGGACGAAGTCTGTGATGGCGAGCTTCAGAACTGTAAGTTCAACGGTGGCGCTTACACGCGAGAGCACTTCTTCGGAAAATATCCAGAAACGCTCGATCTCGTCAAAGATCTGAGCGACGACGACATCATGTATCTCAACCGTGGGGGGCACGATCCATACAAAGTGTATGCAGCTTATGCGGCGGCGTGCGAGGAGACTGAGCGTCCAACGGTTATCTTAGCCATGACGGTAAAGGGTTACGGCACAAGTGAGGCGGGGGAGGCGGCGAACGAAACGCATTCGTTGAAAAAACTCGATATGAAGAGCCTCAAAGCCTTCCGGGATCGCTTCGGCGTGCCGGTCTCGGACAAAGACTTGAAAGATGTTCCTTTCTATCGACCCCCAGAGGATAGCCCCGAGATGCGCTATCTTCGTGAGAAGCGCGCTGCACTAGGCGGCAGTATTCCGGCACGGCGGGCGAGTTCATATAGTCTGCCGGCGCCAGCAAAGTCGGCGTATGCCAGCCAATTGAAAGGAAGCGGTAAACGCGAGATCTCAACAACCATGGCATTTGTTCGTCTCTTGTCATCCTTGGTGAAGGACAAGCAGATTGGTGAGCGCGTCGTTCCCATCGTTCCCGATGAGGCGCGTACCTTTGGTATGGAAGGTATGTTCCGACAGCTGGGGATTTACTCATCCGTAGGTCAGCAGTACACACCACATGACGCGGGTCAGATCCTCTATTACAAAGAGGAAGAGACTGGCCAGATTCTTGAGGAGGGCATTAACGAGGCGGGCGCTATGTCTGCCTGGCTTGCAGCTGCGACGTCGTACTCGGTGTCCGATTATCCGATGGTGCCGTTCTACATCTTCTATTCGATGTTTGGTTTCCAGCGCATTCATGACCTCGCATGGGCGGCGGGTGATAGTCAGGCGCGTGGTTTCTTGATAGGCGCAACGGCGGGTCGCACGACACTTAACGGCGAAGGCTTGCAACACCAAGACGGTCACAGTCATTTGATGGCAACGACTATCCCCAATTGTATTTCTTACGACCCGACTTACAGCTACGAGCTTGCAACGATTATTAGTTCAGGCATGAAGCGTATGTTCGAGGACGGGGAAAACGTTTTTTACTACATCACTACAATGAACGAAAACTACGTTCATCCCGATATGCCTGAGGGCGTGGAAGAGGGCATTGTTAAGGGTTTGTATCCCCTTAAAAAATCGACCGCAAAGTCTAAGAAGCGCGTACAGCTGATGAGTGCCGGTACGATCATGCGTGAGGTCGAAGCAGCCGCTGAAATACTTGAGAAAGATTACGGGGTTGTAGCTGACATCTGGAGCATGACGAGTGTTAATGAGCTCGCACGCGACGGTCAAAGGATTACACGACGCAACATGATGAACCCGACGGAGCAGCCTCAGGTGCCCTATGTAACACAGTGCCTTGAGTCAACCGAGGGGCCGATTATTGCGGCGACCGATTATATGCGTGCGCATACCAATCAGCTTCGGGAGTTCATGCCTCGGTCATTCACCGTCTTGGGTACTGACGGCTTCGGGCGAAGCGATACTCGAGCAAAATTGAGAGAGTTCTTTGAGGTCGATCGTCGGTATGTGGTGCTTGCCGCAATGACGGCGCTCGCGGACGAAGGTGTGATTCCAAGAGCAGAGCTCGCAAAGGTCATGAGTGATCTCGGCATCGAACCCACTAAACCTGATCCCACAACGGTGTAAAGGAGAGAGATCGTGGCGAACTATACGATTTGTGTTCCTGATATTGGCGGTGCCGAGGGTGCCGAAGTGGTTGAGCTACTCGTGGCTATTGGTGACCAGATTACCCTTGAGCAAAGCTTGATTGTTCTCGAATCAGACAAAGCCTCGATGGAGATTCCAGCATCGCATTCAGGGATCATTACAGAGCTTAAGGTTGCGGTCGGTGATGCGTTGTCAGAGGGTGATGCTATTTTGATTCTCGAGCTTGACGACGTTGACATCTCAGCCGAGAGCCAACCGGATACGTCGGCGTCGACTCCTGAGGCAGTCGAGATTGCTACGACCGCCACCTCATTTGATGAGCCGCCTGTCGCACCACCAACTAGCGCGCTGGAAGAGATCGAACTAACAATTGCCGTGCCTGATATTGGCTCCGATGGTGATGTAGAGGTTGTCGAAATACCTATTACCGTAGGCGATGTCTTGGAGGAAGGTGACTCTCTTGTTGTACTTGAGTCCGATAAAGCGTCAATGGAAGTTCCTGCGACCGCTGCGGGCGAAGTGCTCGAGTTGCTTGTTAAGGCAGGTGATATGGTGAAGGAGGGCTCACCTCTAGTACGTATGCGCTCGTCTTCATCCCACGTACCCGCAACAGACTCTGAGGCACCTGCACCTGCACCTGCACCTGCACCTGCACCTGCACCTGGACTGGTAAGCTCTACAAAGGTCAGTGACGCCAGTGGCCTCTACGTGGGTCCAGCTGTGCGAAAGCTCGCACGCGAGTTTGGCGTTGACCTGATAGCGGTCAAAGGATCCGGTCCAAAGGGGCGAATCATCAAGGAAGATGTTCAAGCATACGTCGCCAAACGCTTAGCTGAACTCTCATCAGGCGCGGTCACCTCTGGTTCTGGTATTCCCACAGTTGCAGACGTGGACTTTGCCAAATTTGGATCTATCCGTCGCGAGGATCGCTCGCGCATCGACAAAGTAACCGCGGCTAATATGTCGAAGTCATGGCTCAACGTGCCACATGTCACACAGTTTGATGATGCAGACATTACAGACTTGGAGTCCTTCCGCCAGTCGCTGAAAGCCGAGGCAGAGCGACGTGGCAGCAAGCTTTCGCCGCTGCCCTTCATCATCAAGGCGGTCGCCTTGGCGCTGAATGAAAATCCAAAGATCAAATCGTCCCTCGCTGAACAGGGCGAGGCGCTCATTTATAAGGATTACTGCCATATCGGGATGGCGGTCGATACGCCCAACGGGCTGGTGGTTCCAGTGCTTCGTGATGCGGACAAGAAGTCGATTTGGCTGCTGTCTGATGAGATTCGTGATCTAGCAGCAAAGGCCAAAGACAAAAAGCTAAAACCCGATGAAATGCAGGGTGCCGTTTTCACCGTAAGTAGTTTGGGGAGTATCGGCGGCAGAGGTTTTACGCCGATCGTCAACGCACCAGAGGTGGCTATTTTGGGCGTCAGTAAAGCGTCCACCCAGCCCGTTTGGGATGGTGAGGCTTTTCAACCACGGGTGATGTTGCCTGTGTCGCTCTCTTACGATCACCGTGTTGTTAATGGTGGTGATGCAGGTCGCTTCCTGACTTACTTGGTAGGCTTGCTTAGTGATATCCGTCAGTTAGCGATGAGCTAGATCTCCCTTAACCGGTGCTCAATCAGGGGTTGCAGCGCCGCGTGCATCACCACGACCTGCTTTGGGCGGGCCCTACTTAAACTGGATTGTTGAGGTGCAGCAAAGCTATCACACCGCTGAAGGCATCGTCTGCCGAGTCACAGCCAGGTTTCTGCGAGTCTGAAGAAGCCAAGGGCTGATCCACAGTGACGTTTTCAAGCGCCCAAATGAGTCGCAGGTCCTATTCTTCCAGTTTCAATTTCAGCTCTAGCTCTAACTTCGTGGAGAGCTAATCAAGCCTCTGCTTCGTCACAGCGGTTTCGCTGTTCTAAGCGGTCTCAAATAATAAAACGAGGTGTCAATGACACCCGCAGAGATGGCGCCCTTTGACGCAGTTTCTCTCATTCTTGCAATCAGCCGGTGTTGCGCATGCCTGCCGCAACACCTGCTATCGAGACCATCAGTGCGCGTTGGACCGATTCGCTTTCGTTTTCACGCACACGACGTAACAACTCTATCTGAACCAGATTGAGCGGTGCGGTGTAGACGTTGCGAAGGCCGATTGACTCGAGTCCCCACGGGTCAGAGGCCATGAGCGTATCGACATCAAGTATTTCCATTAGCGACTGGATATCTGCGCTGAGCTGTTGCCGTAAATCACTGCCCAAGCTTCGAAGCTCTTCGCGAACGAGCGTATCGTCATAAAGCGAGTTGATGATGAGATCTGACTTTGCGTAGACCATGTCGAGCATGGATAAACGCGACGCAAAGAAAGGCCACTGATCGCGCATCTCTCTTAGGCGGTTTAACTGTCCGTTTTCGACAGCGCTGGTAAGCGCTGAGCC
>Ga0181599_1005068_pt1 | contig 10342 bp, 7 predicted proteins | sample 041ome_3_FD_148658 | JGI IMG/M metagenome (GOLD analysis project Ga0181599, IMG submission 148658) | Coastal salt marsh microbial communities from the Groves Creek Marsh, Skidaway Island, Georgia - 041405US metaG (spades assembly) | ecosystem: Environmental > Aquatic > Marine > Intertidal zone >...
TGTTCTCTCTCTCTCTCTCTCTCTCTCTAAGGGAGAGAGACTTTGAGACGAGACGAAGAACGATGGAGCGCCTCCTCGTCGGCCGGGGCGCGTCGTACCGGGGGGCAGCGGCGGCGCCGTCCTCCTCCTCTTGGGTCTTCTTCGCGTGTCTTTTCTTTCTCGCGTGTTTCTTCGTTCTGTTGGGGAAAGGTGCGGAAAAACTCGAATCTTTCGCCATCGAAACGACGGGAAGAGACGAGTCGGTGGTCGAATACAACTCGGTGTTGGCGAGAGCGCACGGGACGGACGCGCCGAGGATTTTTTCCGGCGGTGGCGTCGTGGATAAAATAAAAGAGGCGAGGGAGACGTTTTGGAAATCGGTTTTCGTGATGACGAGAGGGAAAGAGGAGGAAGAGGAGGAGGAGGAGAGCATCGATGGAATATCCAAGAAGAAGGCAATGAGACAACAACAACAAGACGAGGATTTCGACGAAGAGGAAGAATCCGCGACGAACGCGGACGATCCTTCGCTTATGAAAGCAGAGTTGCCGAAATCGTACGAGAAGGCGTTGCGGAAAGACATCGAGAAGATGTTGCGAAAGATGCCAAAGTTTACGAACAAGACGCTGAAGTCGTCGTCTGCAGGATGTTTAAGAGACGACGCGTACTCGAAGAGTAATAGTTTTGGGGGTGGTGGCGTGACGAGCGCGAACGTGCCAACGTTGGAGATATTTCCGAATGCGAACGCGAGGAGTTGGCCGGGGGTAAATACGGACGTGGACTTTCACGACGGCAAATTGGACGAAGTTTTAGGCATCGCCGCTTCGGCGAGCGCGAGGAGCGGCTTTTTTAGAACCGAGGAGGATGAGAAAACAAACGCACTTCCGACGTGGTATACGCACGAAATCGGTGACGGATATGCGTTTGGGCAGTTGGAAGAAGTGAATAATGACGCGATTGGATCGTGCGCGAGGAAGATTTCGGCGGCCAAAGCGGTCGAGGTGCACAAGAAAGAAACGGTATCGCAACGAAACGCGGTAAAAGCGAACGATTTTCACGACAAGAATGTTCACGAAACAAGCGGCGGCGACGAGAATAGCGAAAGTAGGAAAGTACAGCGACTAAAGCGGATTGAAAATTTAGCGAACGACCCGTGGTTCATGTTCGTCGGCGACTCGACGACCAGACACCAGTGGAAGACGTTACTAAACACGTTGAGAGATCAAGGCTATCGAGTCGCGGCTTCGAGCGTAAAGTGGAAGAAACCGGCGGACATGGGGAAGAAAGGCGTGGACCCGTCGAAAGAGGCTTTAAAAAATCGCAAGCGAGACCAGGACGTTATTCTCATCGATAGGAAGGACTACGATAACGTCCTCGTTTTGAGTTTACGATTTTTAGTGGGAAACCACGTGGCAAAAGCGGCGGCGACGTGCGCCGATTTCGTCTTAAACCACGACTACGTCGAAGATAGATGGCCGGTGCCAGAGTTTACCGCTGTAAACGACGCAAACTTTGAGCAACAGACGACAGAAAATGAACACTTTGGTCTCGGCGACCACGAGGCAAAGTTCGCGACGCAAGCGCGTTCACTTTTACGCGGTCGCATGCCGGCAGGAACGCAACCGAGCGTCATAGTTTTGAACAGTGGCTTATGGGAACTTCCTTCGATGATTCGTGAACGTCAGTCAGAGTTTCCTTTGAAAATGGGTGGTCGACGAAACCGCGCGCATCTTCAACCAAAATTTACGGAGTACGAATCCGAAATGTTTTACGCCAGTAGGCTGTCGCAACTCATGCGCGTATTTTCGCCATCCGTGTGCGGTTTTTCCAACACACTTTTGTGGAGGTCCACGTTTAACTCGCAAAAGAAACACAAATCAAACGGCGAGTACGTCGCGAGATTTCACGAGCACGCCATGTGCGAAGCGAGGAAGAACGGCGTAAAAGTTATCGACGGGTACGCCATTCACAACAAACTCGGGAACCCAAACAAGATGATTTTAACCGCGAAAGTTCCCAAAGAAGACAAAGTTCACCCATCCGACGACACGCAAAGAGTAGTGAACCAGGCGATGCTTTCGTTTTTGTGTCCCATCAATACGGAAGAATAAAGTAAAGTTTATATAGTATCAGCAATTTAGAATAATAGACGCACGGATACATACTGCAGTAGGATGTGTATTGAAAGCAAAAAATGAACAACATTAGTAACGCTTGCCTAATTCTGAAGCGGGGACAATTTTATACCGATACACTGTCGCGGAAACTTCGACGACAACTCTGTATTCTTTTTCAACTTGTCCAGGCGCCAAACCGGTCGGTAACGCAAACTTTTTCACGCGCTCGAAGAAGTTCAACTCGTCCTCTTTGAACGAATCTCGCTCGGCTCCCCCTCCTCCCCTTCCTCCGTCTACACCGACCGCGTCCTCTTTCTTCGGCGGCCAATCGCACGTCGCACCAGTTTTCTCCGCATCCACGCTCTCATCAACCGGACAATTCGCGTCCGGCATGCACGACGGATCCGTGTTTTCGTTATTCTCCACGACGCCCCACGTGTATAAATTATTCGTTCGCTTCACGGCGACGTACTCGCCTACGCTAAAAGTGTTTGTCGCAGAAAAGTGGAATCTGTAATTATTATCGCTACCAATCCAACCGGCGCCAATTCGTCTACCGTCGATATTCATGCCTAAAATGCTCGTGTTCGTGTTCTTATTCGCATTCTCCTCCTCCGGCGAAGAAGTCCCGACCAACGACTCCGCTTTACTCGGCAACACAGACTTCTGATTGACTGGAACGCTCACCGCGCTAATCGCATCCAACAAAGTATTGCTCGCATCTTTCGGTAAATCCGCGACCCGTTTCTGAATCACTCCGGCATCTGACAACGCCTTCGTCGCGCTTTCGCTCAACACGTCAATCTTAACCACCGTCGCGTCAATCTTCCCCGTCGTGGTATCCAAATTCGCCGTCGTCGTCGTCACGGAGCTACACGCCCTCTCGATGGCATCCGCCGATCGTATCACCGCCTGACACGCGTTCATCACGTTTCTGCACGCAGAAACGACTTCTTTAAACACGTACAAAGCGGCAAAAAAAACGCTAAACACCGTCGCGCAAAACATGGACACGAGGCACAACAGACCCGCTGGTGGGACGAATTTTCCCAAGAGTTGGAACGACCTATCCATATATCGCATGGTCGCACCGTCCGCGTTTTCGTGAAACTGGTACTGTTGTTGATACCTCCTGGTACCGCTCAACTCTGAAACGCACGGAGAGAGCGGATGAGGATGCTTCATGTCCTCGTTTTCCGACCGTATCTTTATCGCTGCTGCTGACTCACATCTTCTTTTCCCCGTGGGTTTGTGTTGTCCAAAACGAACCGCTGGACGAGAAGAAGAAGAAGAAGAAGACGAAGAAGAGGCGAATAAAGACGACATCTGTCGTGGAGTTACTGCTGGCGTTCTCGCGTGTGGTATGCGCGTCGTCGTCGTCATCCTCCGACAAGAAAGCGGTGTGTACTAATACGAGAGAGAAGTAGGGGAAAAATGAAGCATTTGGGGAAAACAAAAGTCAAAAATACTGCAGTCTTTCTCTCTCTGTGTTGCTGCTGCTGCGGAGTATATATACACAGAATGAGTAAACGGGAGCTGATGCAAATCCTCGAGCAGCAAGAGTGGCACGACGCGTCGATGTGGAACGAAAACGGGACGCCAATGAATCGTGTCGGTTCGAAGAGGAGGAGAGTTGAAGAAGAAGAAGAAGAAGAAGAAGGAAAGGAGGACGAGAAGGAGGAAAAGAAGGCGAGGACGACGACGACGAAAGAAGAGGAGGTGTACTTCGAGTGTGCCGGAGAAGGAGAAGAGAAGAGAAAAGACGACGAGATTCGGGAAGAAGACGTCGCGGCGATGCTGAGGAGAGAGATCGTGAACGGTTTTTCAAACGTGCTGTCCAAGATGGCTGCTCTGGAACAGAAGCTGGACGCGATTGTTGCAAACACAACATCGATGAAGAAATGATTACAACAACGAACATTCAAGTCTTCTTCCCTCTGTTCTTTAAGCCCTGGTCTTTTTCTTTCAGCGACTTCGCTCGTTCGCGACGTTCAAGGATGGTTTCTCTGTCCAACGTGACGCCTTCCCGATGTTCTTTGCACGCCCGGCGAATGATATCGCGCTGGATTTTTTTCCGCTCGTTGGATTTTTCGTCCGCAAAGACGAATTTTTTTACGCGCTCGGTGAGATCCAAGTAGTTTACGTCTTGTTCAAGCACTCGACGCAGGTGTTCACGCGTGCGAACGTTTTCTAAGTGTTTGTGTATGTCAAACGGTTCGATCTTTTCGTACGTGACCAATCGTCTCCCCCAAGTGGGCGAAAAATTTTGCAAAGAGTGCGCGACGACCCGTAAACACGGGTGAGAAGGGAAATCCGTTTCCGGATTCGTTTGTTGCACATCCGCGGGGAGGAAGAAGCACGTGCGTCCACCAACCGGTAACGTTTTCGCGGAAAGATCCATTAAATCGTCCATAATTTCGGATAGCGGATAGTTCACCGTGGACGGGATGTGATTGTCGAATCGCTCGCCGATGTTTATCATGTCTTGTTCCGTTTTACCCCGTTTGCCCCCAAACTGAGATTTGCGACCGCGCTCGCGTATACCATAAGGCGGGTCGGCAACTATGCCTTGGAAAGCACCTTCCATCTGTTTGATGCGCTTTTCTATTTTTTCTAAATCTAACGGCGCAAATTTTTCGCCGCCGTCGCTGCTGCCACTAATTCTACACCTACTCTCTACTTCATCTTCTACAACTTTAAGCAGAGGTGATTTGTGCACGTCACCACGAATCAGAAATATCGGTTTGTTGAACCCATAGTCCTTGAAATTGGTAATCACGTCCAATTTCTGCCCCGTTTTCGCGTCTACTTTACCAAACTCCAACACCCTGGGATCGATTTCAAAGCCGCACGTGAAACACCCGAGCTCCGCGGCGGCTAATAAAACGCTTCCGGTTCCACAAAACGGATCTAAAACCGGTCCACCCCTTTCTCTCTCCGCTTTAATCATGTTGCACATAATCAGCGACATGTGTGCTTCCATAGAAGTCGGTCCTAAATACCTCCGTTTCTTCAAATCTAACAAGTTCAAATGTTTCCTCGATTTGTCTTTACCGACGACGCGTCCGAAAAACATCCGCACGCCCTGGAATCCTAAATCTATTTGAACGGTCGATTTCACCTCCATAGATAAAAACTCAACTCTCGGCTGATCTAAGCTCACCTTAGATCGCGGCTCAAACGCCCCGGGTACTAAATTCGATAACCTCCGCATTACCTCGCTCTTCTCGTTGCTCCTCGTCGCGCCAAAGTCGCAACACGTCAACTTATACGTCATCGACTGATCCAACCACGCCTCGTCTTTACCTTTTCTCACGCTCGTTTTCAACTCCTCGTCATTTGTCCCGTACCCCCACAAGTGCACGATGTATTTTACCAGCGATGTTCGCGAAGCGATTTTCTCCGCGACAACGTCGGAGGGTAAATATACCAACCGAATCGGGTTGAATGTGGATTCTTCCTCTTCGTTCTCGCATCTGCTGCTGTGCGCATCATCATCGCCGCTCCTACCACCAAACGACGATCGTATCGAAACCCATTTTAACGGGAGCGTGCATCCACATAAATTCGCAATCGCTTCAAACTCTTGCTCGCTGTTTTGTGTGATTCAAAGAGAGACAAAAGTAAACTGTCAGTACAAACTTCTTTCTAGGTGTTAGTTTTCCCCTAAAATGTAGAGGAACGAGCTTTACGCGCGAGAGAGAAAGAAGAAGAAAGAGAGAGAGAGAAAGATGGAGAGGAAGGGAGAAAAGAGAGGCTGGCGTAAGCGCACCGGAAGTCGAGCAATTTCGTGTGAAAATACACGAGATAAAGACGCCCCCCGTTCTCGTCTGTTCTCATTTATTTTGTATCCGCAGTCAAAAAAATGAAGCAGCGCAGAGGAAAAATCGCACAACAACAACTATTACTATCACTACTCCAACTACTATTACTACATGAATTCAATTACAACAAACGTTCTCTCGGCCAGCTCGAAAAAGCCATCAAGCGTTCTCCTCCATAGTCTCCATCTCTCTCGTTCTTCTCGCTAAATGTTTGACGATGTCGTATCCGATTCGCGTAACCGGCATGAAGTGAACGCCGGAGCTCGCGGCGTGACCGAGCGCGGCAACCGCTCGCAGCTCGCACCGTTCAAAAATCCAGTCCCTGTATAACGCCGTGGTTAGTTCTCTCTCTTTTTGTTCGTATTCTCGAGCGAGTTTGGCTATGGGTGAACTCGGCGAGGAGAGGATTTTGGCGGATTGATCGTCTCCGTAGACGAGCTTGGCCCAAAACTCGACGTCTTTTCTATTCGAAGGCGCGCACGCGCCAATGACTAACGATGCGCTATTGCTATTACTGATCCCGCTATTAGTGGTGCTCAACACGCCTCTCCGGTTTGCACTCTCCACCCACTCGTGACAACGCTCGTAATCAAAAAACGGCTGCGTGATAATCAACTCCGCGCCAGCCGCGACTTTCTCCTCTAAATATTCCGCCGATACGTTCTCCGTATTCGGATTGGCCACGACTGCGAATTTAATCTCGTCCGGAATGTCCCCATCTCGTCTCATTTTCGTCGCAATTTTAAGCATTTTCAATGCGTCCAGCTCTTTTTTCTTCTCGTCTCCGCTCACGAACAACACGTGACTGACGTTCTCGCATCCGAACGACACCATCTCCACCTGTTTTTTGAACTGTTTTTCCGTGTGAAACATCGACGCGCTTAACGTCTGCACGTGTTTCGCTTCACTCCCGAACGCGTTCCGCTCTTCCTCGGCGATGTTCACGCATCGAGGAGGAATAATATCACGATCGCTCTTGCCTTTAATGTCGTCTGAATCGTCATCAAATACCGGTAAATTCGGGTGCACGACGTGGGAAAACTTCCCGGTTTCGAACGCCTTTGATTGCGCGGACCATTTCAAAAACGGAGACCGTTCGAGAGAAATGAACGCGTTTGGTTTGTTGAATGATAACAATTTAAACGTCCCTGTCGTCGGGAAAGATGGCGGCATGATGTGGCAGAAATAGGTGAGTGTTTTTCGTGTGTGGTTTGTGTGCTTGTTTGAGTGAAGAATGTTGTCACAAGTACTTACTAAATAGGTATCTCTCCGCCGTGCATGTATTCGCTGCTATTAATGCTAAGCGTTGTTGGTATTGTTATTATTACTACTGTTATTATGCTCTAACTCAATCGATCTCGGTCCGTCGTCCATCATGCTTTTCTGCAACCCACCGCTCCCGCAGAATAAAACGAACGTTAATACGACGTACGTCGATCCGCTTAAATAGGCAAACGCGACGAGCGCTTCGTGCGTCGCGTCGTCCTCGGACGTCCAGTGTTTCCCGGCAGCTGGTGCGATGAACTCCTCAATCCACGGGTGAATCGATTGGAGGAAGAATCCAACCTGTTGTGAGAGGAAATGCGTGATTTTGTGAGCATTTATGTGCGTGACATCTGTGATGTATTCGCCGAAGTAAGAAAGCGCTCGAGAGAGAGAAAGAGAGAAACGAACACAAATCGTATACCTGAATTTGGTTAAAGAACATCATCAGCGACAGCGCAATCATAAACCCAAACGCGGCTCCGGCACCATTCAGGGCTATAGTTTTCCGTAACAAAATCAGCGCCGTTATGACGAGGTACGCGATGTTTAAGAACACGGAGCAGGAGATGCACGCGATGGCACCGTCGAGCATCGCATTCGCGGATTTGTTGTTGACGATGATCTTGTCGAAGACCGCGCCGTGGGAGACGGCGATGATGGAGAAAATGGACGCGATTAAAGCGTTAAACGCCCAGACGTACCACAAACCTTTGCGGCCGACGCAGGTGCAGCATCCTCCCATTTTGTTTAATTCTTCTTCGGCTCGCGTAGAAAAGGTCAAGGTGTTTAATTAATGTGGAGAAGGTTGCCTCGGCAGTTTTTATGAAGTTTACCGAATACGAGCATCGAGCGAACGTTTTGATGATGTTAACAGTTAACTACTACTCTTCTACTACTACGCAATTCTAACATATTTCTACGCTGCTATATATCTCGTTTTCAACTGGTGGTGGTAAAACGCGTCTTCGTCGCGGCGGTTGACGACAAAACGTTCGCCTTGGCCTCTTCGATTTTTCTTTTCAACTCGTCCATGCGTTTTTCCTCCTCGGGAACTAAACTCTCTAACTCGTCTTCGTGTGATTTTTTTCCCAATACTTTCGTCTCTTGAATGTTCTCTTCGTCCACGGCTAATAACTTGTCGTAACTCGCGCGCATGTCGTCGTATTGGCGTTGGATTTTTTCGCGTTCGTCCGTCGGTTTCGAGCGGTGTTTATCCGGGTGTAAAGCGAGCATCAACTTTCTGTACGCTTTTTCAATCTCTTTACGAGGCGCGCCGAGAGGAACGCCGAGACGCTCGTAATCTGCGGCGTGTCGCAAGTGAAACAAGCGCTTCTCTCGCATCCTCTTCTCCTTTTGCCGATCGCGGTCCTGTTTGCGACTCTCAGTTTTCATTTTCTTGGCGCGAGCGAACAAGTCTTCGAGTAACAGTTTAAACGTTCTGACAGCTTCGTTGTCGCCGTACAACTCCACGCACGTTTTCGCGTCGTCTTTTTCGTTCTCGTCGCTCTCGTCACCGTTGATTAATACGACTTTTTGCCCGGAAAAGCCTTCGTACATCGCTTTCGCTTTCTTCCTTATTTGCGCGCGACAGTTGCTCGATTTTTGCATTCGTTTCACATTCTCGCCGGAAGCGCCGACGAACAACTTTACTTTGTTCGTTGGAATGTATATAATCTCATTCGGTTTGCTACTATTATTCTCGTTATTCCCATCGTCGTCGTCGTCGTCGGAGTCGTTCACCAACGCTTTCAACATCTTCCTCTGTTTCCCTTCGTCCATGTTCGCTCGCTCCTCCCGTTCTCGTTCGACTCGCTTCCGTTCCGCACGTTCCTTCTCCGCGATTTCCGGGTTTATCTCTTTCGTCATGAACGCATCGAGAGGGTCTATGTCGTCGTCGTTTTTTTGTTCTCCTTCTTCTTCGTTGATGCTCATAGCACCATTCCCGCCGTTCTCGCCGACTCGAAGACCGACGGCGACAGAGTCGTCACCTTTCCTCCCTCCTCCTCCGAATCGCTCCTCAAAGCTTCTCTTCTTGTTGTTGTTGTTGCCGCGCGGCGCTAAAAAACTCGGGTTCGCCCCGATACCTCTCCCATCACCGCTCTTTTCCTCGCTTTTCTCGCTCTTCTTTACGTAATCTTTCGCCTCCATCTCCTTCTTCTTCTTCGCCTCTAAGAGTCCCTTCACTCGTTCCAATCGTTCCTTTTGTTTCCTTCTCTTCTCGTCCTCGTCCGTCATCTCTCTCTCTTTTTCTGCGCGATCAGATCGATGCGTCTACGGCGAATAACGTTTTCTGTGTTTCTGCGCGACGACGCTTGATTTTATGGACAGATGGTGAGAGAGAAAGCGCGTCTCTCTCTTTCGCATTTAGGGGAAAAGTGAAGAGACGAAGTGCGGCATTTCAGCAGTCAAAACGCCATTGTTTTTCTTTCTTTAACACCAAACACATGAAACGTTAAAAGACGACAGAGAAAGACATCATGTCCGGAGGAGTGAGGACGAGAGCGCAGAAAAGACGGATCGGGGAGCGAGACGTGTGGGATTTGATCGTGAATAACGACGATATAAGTTTCAAACACATTCTTCCGAGATTGAATGCGACCGATGTGAAATTCTTGTACGGAGTGAATACGGAGACGAGAGCTTTGATTAAGAGATCATCTCGCGAAAGTGATTTGAGAAAGAAGTTTGATATTGGAGAGATGTCGTCGATATCGACTTTGGAAGTTGCGTGGGAGAACAGGGAGAATAAATCGTTGTGGCCGAGTTGGTGGAGAGAAGAAACAGATTTCTGCTACGAAGTTGCTGAAACGAATAAACTCGAGTTGCTCAAGTGGGCGCGAGAGGAGAAAAAGTGTAAGTGGCATGAAGGGACGATTAGTATGGCCGCAGAACAAGGTAATCTGGAAATGGTAAAGTATTGCGTTGCAAATGCGTGTCCTATCGATGCGTGGGCGTGTGCACAGGCTGCCAGAAATGGTCATCTCGAGGTACTCAAATACTTACGCGAAGAAGTCAAAGCGCCTTGGGAATGGAGAACTGCCGCTTGGGCGGCTGGAAGTGGTCATCTTCACATACTCGAATATCTTGTTGATCGTAAGTATGATGAATATGACGAAGAAGCGTGTGAGTTTGCGGCCGATGGCGGCCACTTGGACT
>Ga0181599_1005100_pt1 | contig 10302 bp, 2 predicted proteins | sample 041ome_3_FD_148658 | JGI IMG/M metagenome (GOLD analysis project Ga0181599, IMG submission 148658) | Coastal salt marsh microbial communities from the Groves Creek Marsh, Skidaway Island, Georgia - 041405US metaG (spades assembly) | ecosystem: Environmental > Aquatic > Marine > Intertidal zone >...
TGACAACGCGTCGATGTAGAAATACGAATTGTTCCCATCTGCATCTCGAATGGCCGACCCGATGCTTGCGCTCTGTCGCGTGCTCGTGTGCGCGTTGTTGACGAGATGGACGGTCGATCCGCTATATTGCGAGGTCGCCGTCGACGCGATGCTCAAGAGCGGCGTCGTGCCCGTCATCACCACGTCCCCGAGGTTGAGTTTCCCGGTCATCGTCCACTCATCTGCGCTCAGATCATAGCGCGCAATGGTTGACTCGTAGACGTTCACGTTACTCAGTTTTTCAATAGAGAAGTACGAGTTGTCCCCATCCGCATCCCGGACCGCGGTGCCAATGTTGATATTTTTGCGCGTCGATAGATCGGCACCATTCCCCAGCCTGATGATGGAGCCAGTGTACTGGGATGTCCCCGTACCTGCAACCGAGATCAGTGCCGATGCATCGGATACAGTGAGTACATTCGTCGTGATGCTGCTATTATCGATGATATTGAGCGCATCTGCCAGACCGTCAACGTTTGCTACTTGAATGTGAGAAATTTGGTGCCCATTACCCGTGATCCCTTCTGCGGTCACGTTTCCATTCACGGTGAGCACATTCGTCGTGACGCTGCTATTATCGATGATATCGAGCGCATCTGCCAGACCGTCAACGTTTGCTACTTGAATGTGAGAGATCTGATGCCCATTACCGGAAAACCCCCCTGCGACCACGTTTCCCGTGATATCCGCCCCGAGATCGTGCACGACGACTCGATCCGCACCGCTCGTCACGAGTGCGATCTGATTATCCGTGACAGGGTGGTATATTCCAGTATCTGGATCGGTGGAGAAGGTCAGCGAGGGTTGGGCGGCGTTTGCATGCGGCAACCAATCCACGCGTCCTCGCGATTGCAGGATATTGCCGCGAATGATCAGTGGCATTTCGTTTCCTGATATCCCGCAGAAAAAAAATGATTACTAAAAGGAGCAATCGAGCAACACGACATGGCGTTTCGAATCATCACCCCGGAATTCATCCTCGGGAATGCGGATGCTCCAGAGTACGTGATCGCCCCCAGGCCGGGAGGCATTCTAGATTTCAATCGGCGAGATAACGAACCGGCATCGATCGAAGTCGATGGGAATATGCAGTCGACGGGGATGAAAGTCACACACGTTGGCGCGGAGCGCGTGCTCATGTCAGGACCGAGTGGTATGCTCGACGCGTCCAATCTTGCAGGCGTTGGGGTCGGTAACGCCTCGCATTTGACCGAGGGAACGTTCGATCCGGTGCGGATCGTCGGAGACTACTCGGGGGTACACGCCGTCACCGTGACCAACGTCCTCACGATTTCTGGCGGGATCAGTGGAAATATCGCCGGGTCCAAAATCACCAGTGGGACCCTGAACGACTCCTTTTTGGATGGTGGATACGCATTCACTTCACTGACGGCAGCGAACGTGACGGCCGCCACCGCCAGCGGAAACATAGCCGCATCGCTGTTGAAAGAGGGTCAACTTCACCCGAGCAGGTTCTCGGGCGGGTACTCGTTCGGGTCCCTCTCCCTGGCGGGGAACGCCATGACGACGACCATCGTGGCGAATGCAAACGCGGCGTCTTTCGCCGTGGGAACCGTATCAAACGACCGACTGAGCGGATCATATACTGTCGACGGGACGACGTCGGATGCGTTGGTCGCCAACGTGCGCATTTCGGGTCAACCGTCCGGTCGAGGTCTCGCGTCCACGGGCACGGACGTGGTCTCCTCGGTGACGACGGTGGCCGAACTTGGCCATATCAAGGGAGTAAATAGTATGATTCAGGACCAACTCGACGCGATCCACAGCGGTATCGCCGTCACCGGAAACCTTATCCAACAGTTGGACGCGACGCAGGTCAAAGTTGGCGCGCTCGACGACCAGCGACTGTCCGGATCATATACATTCCAAAATCTCACAGTCGACACGGCAAATGCGAGCACGTTCAAAGGAAACCTGGCCGCATCCGACCTCGATTCGGGGACCATTGATCCGGCGCGCGTGGCCGGGTCGTACCAACACGTCTCGGGTCTCACGACGACTGGGACACTGTCGGCCGACTCGGTAACTGCGAACCTTTCAGCCGATGATCTCGTCTCTGGTCTCGTCCCGGACGCGAGACTGACCGGGTCGTATATCTTTGACGCGCTGTCGACAACGACTGCCAATGCGGCATGGGTTTCTGGAAATGTGCATGCTACAAACCTCTCGACGGGGACCGTTCCCCCAACGAGGTTCGATTTCGACCCGGTCAGTTCGAATATCGTGTCGGCGAACTCGAACCTCGGTGCCCCGGTGTTTCCGTGGTCCGATGGGTACGTTGGTACTGCGAACATCAGCGACGCTGTGGTCGACTCGGTCCATTTCGGCAATGGGAAATCCATGCAACTGGACCTCGAATCCACCGCGGCCAACGTTGTCCCGGCTCTCACCGGACTCGCGCTCGGGACCGCGAGTTTGCAGTGGTCGAATGTCCACGCAACGGACGTGACCGTAGCCGGTAATATGGTTGTCGCCGGAGGGATCGTGGACGAGACGGGCAACTCGCTCTCGTTCGATATGGAGAACGTGGCCGTCAACGTGCTTCCGAAAACTGGGGGACTGGTGCTTGGAACCGACGATCGGCCGTGGGAATCGGTCCAGGTATACGAAATGACCCTCGAGGATGCCAACGTGGGTACGTTGAGCACCGGGTGTCTCCCCGCCACGACCGGCATCGACTTCGGCTCGTCCGTTCAATTGTGGGGGAACGTGCACGCCGCCAACGTGTCCGGTGCAATCGATGGCAACAATACTGGCGACGTCTGGGCACAACTGGACACGGTAAGCGGGACCATCGAAGCACTGGACGGGATCACGGTACCCGATGGGCCCTTGGTAGTCCGGTTCCTCGACGACGAGGCATCGGGATTCGGCGGCGGGGCGGGAACAATCAACGTGACCGCCAACGGATCGACCGCAACAACCCTCGAATCCGGTGCTGTGGTGCAGCAGGGGAACGTTGTCCCATCCTCGTCCGGGACGCGGTCCCTCGGTACCCCCGGGTCCTCATGGACCAATCTCCACACCGAGACGGTGCACACCCCCGCCGGCGTGCTCGGCGGCGGAAACGTGTCGACGGGCGCGGTCGATGCAACGGGGACCCTCACCGCCCCGCGGATCACGGCGAGCGGCGCGGTCCAGGCGTCGACACTGGAAGGGGTGTTGGACGCCGCGTCTCTGACGGGGACCGTCACCGAAGAATTGTTTGGAAACGGGACGTACCAGGTTTTGAACCTGGATATGGTGGGAAACGCGTCCCTCCAGGGGTCACTGACCTGCGGCCATCTCCTCCCGGCGGGCAACCTGGTCTACGACCTGGGATCTCCAACCCACCGATTTCGGGACCTCTACGTCTCGAGCGGCTCGATCAAGCTGGGCACCGCGACCATGTCGGAGGAGAACGACGCGATTCGGATCTCGACGGGCGTCACCGTGACGGCAGGCGTTTCCGGGAATTGGACCAAACCTACCATATCGAACGTCCAGATCACGGACGAAAGCTGGACCCTCCTCGACGACACGGCCCTCCCACTCGAGGGTGGTCACTGCATCGTGAATGGGACGGGGTTCGGCGCCTCGTCGCTCATCCGGGTCGGTGATACCAACGCGACCTCGACGACATTCATCAATGATTCGCAGCTCCGCGTCCACGCCCCGGCCAAATCCCCAGGTTCATACGATGTGCACTTGATCCGACAGGATACAAAGTCCGTCACGTTACCGGCCGCACTGACCTATAGTAATGTAGTCACGTGGGTGACACACAGTTCCCTGGGCAACGTGGAGTACGCGCAGGGGTTCACCATCCACCTGATCGCCGCCTCGGATTCGAACCTCACCTACGCAAATTTGTCACCCTTACCCGCCCAAACCACCCTCGATCCAGAGACGGGCGTCCTCAGCGGCAACATCACCTTGGTCGCCAACGATACCCTCTTCAGCATTGACGTGGAGGCCGTCGACGAAGAACTGCAGAATGCGACACGAACGTTCCTCCTCCAGCTTTTGGTGCTCCCATAACCGCGACTGGGGACGTCGCCCTGGTTGGAGCGTGGTTGGACGATGCGACTGGCGCGGCGTATACATTCAAGGTTCCAGCGTATTCTTGACCGGGTTCAAAACCGCTGAAATAAAATGTTCCGACAACCCAAGACGGTATGTCGTATCACGTGCTCTCGAGCAACGTCATCTTCGGCGAGGCCAATGTCCCGGGCTACTCGTTCGTCACGACCCCGGGCGGCGTGCTACAAATAGAGCGCACCGACGCGATGGATGCCCTGGTGGATATTGGCGGCAACGTTGAATGCGATCACATCGCGCTCACGTCGCTCACCACGCCGAATCGCGTGCTCACCACGGACGTCGCCGGGCGAATTGTGCAGACAACGTTTGATGCAAACGGACTCGGGAACGCCTCGTCGTTCACCTCCGGGACGGTACCGGGCGGGAGATTGCAGGGTGGTTCGTACACACTCGGCAACCTGACCGCAAACTCTGTGACCGCTGGGTCACTGGTGGGGAACATTTCGGCCAACTCGATCACGAGCGGGACCTTGCCCGCGGGAAGACTGAATGGGTCGTATACATTCGCAGACCTGACCCTGTCCAACGCGCTAACAGCGTCCACGCTCTCGGCCAACATCTCGGCCAACAATATCACGAGCGGCACGGTCAGCGATGCGAGAATGGACGGGACGTACAGCTTTGATGCGCTGACGTTGACAGGGAACTTGAGCGCTTCCTGGGTGCACGGGAATATATCGGCAAACAACATCACGACGGGCACACTCCATAAGGATCGCCTGCAGGGGTCGTATGCATTCGACACGCTCACCGTCTCCAATGTGGTCACCGCCAACGCAGTCAACATCCCGACCCTCCTCGGATCGAATGTGCTGATCAGTAACGGGAATGGGTACATCGTGTCATCGGACGTGACGCAGACCGAGCTGGGCTTTGTATCCGGCGTCGTGTCGCCGATTCAGACACAGATCAATGAATTGGCCGCCGGGAACATTGCCGGGGGGAACATCACCAATCTTGACGCGGATAATATCACCTTTGGTATCTTGCACGATGACCGACTGGTCGGAAATTACAGCTTTGCAAATCTCGAGCTGTCGGATACGCTCACAGCCAATACCATCACCGGTTCGCTGGACGCCTCGTACCTGACCGGGACCATCCCGACCGGGCGGATCTCCGGGTCGTATACGATGGCCAATCTGACAGTTGCCGGGGCAGTCGTCGCGGGCAGCGTGACCGGGAATATGTCGGCCAATAATCTGGTTTCCGGCACAGTCCCCCCTGCACGACTGGCGGGTGAGTCGTACAGTTTCGAGTCGCTTCAGTTGACGGGAAACTTAACGGCCGACTCGGTGAACGCGAATGTGCACGCGTCATCCATCGTCGGGATCATCGACAATGCGCGCCTGAATTTGGAGGGGCTGGTATCGAACGTGACGCCTGCGACGGGCGACCTGACCCTCGGTGCCGAGGGAGCCGTGTGGGAAAAGGTATACGCAAACACGGTGCATGTCGACGATATCCAGCTCGGGAACGCCATCCTGTATAAGGGAAACGCCGTGGTCCTGGACTTGGAACAGACCACAACGAACATTGTCCCGGCAATAGGGTCGACGTACTCATTGGGAACTGCCGCCTTACCGTGGCGCGAGGTCCACACTGGAAACGTCATTGCCGGTGGGGACATGGTTGTCGGAGGAAGCCTTCTCAACCCGGACCTGACGCCGTACCTCGACCTCTCGAACGTCGAGACCAATGTCTTGCCGATCAGCGGTGGCCTGGCGATCGGATCGGTTGATCGGCCATGGGCAAGTCTGGTGGCGACCGAGGCGACGGTCGACACCCTGGCGATCAGCGGCAACGTGACAACCGACCTGGTCCCATCGACAGGTGGTCTCGATCTGGGGACGGCGGGTACACCGTGGGGGAACGTCCATGCGGAAGAAGTACACGCCAATATCGACGTGACGAACCTCTACGGCGAACTCGATGCCAATATCGTCTTCACCGGCGGCTCGATCGACGGGTTCGTGATCAAGGCCCCGGCGGGCTCGGCCGCGCAGCCGGGGATCCGGTTCGTGGACGACGAGGATACCGGACTCTTCCTCGCCGCGACCGGGAATGTGGGAATCAGCTGCGGCAATGCGCAAGCCCTCTCCATCACCGCCGACCAAATGACCGTGGCGGGCAACGTCGCTCCAGCGGCGAATGCGATATATACGCTTGGGAGTGCTGGTGCACTGTGGAAGGATGTCCACGTCTCGAACGCCATCTACACCGGCCCGGTCTCCATCACCGGGGGATCGATCGAGGGCGTGGCGAATCTCGCGGTGAGCGGACAGATTGACGCGGGAAGTGTCGTTGCCGCGGGCCTGGTTTCTGGATCGACATTGGAAGGCAACCTCGACGCCGCCTTCCTCACGGGAACGGTCGACCCGGCGCGCATTTCTGGCGACTACGAGGTGACCAACCTGACAGTCACGGGCAACGCCAACATTGCCGGGACGACGACGGTCGCCCCCTCGGGACACGTCGTACCGCAGGCAAATCTCCAGTATGATTTGGGATCGGCAGAGAAGGTATGGCGGGATATCTACCTCTCCGGATCAACCATCCACTTGGGCAACGCCACGATCCAGGAATCGGGCGGCAACGTCACGATTTCAAAGCTATACATCGACGGCTCGATCACGGCCGATGGACTGCTCTCGGATATGACTATCTCGAACGTGCAGATCGTCGACGAGAGTTGGTCGGTGCTGGACGACACGGCTGTGGATACCGCAGGGGGAAAGATCATCGTCAACGGATCGGGATTCGGCCCCGGATCCCTGTGTCAGATCGGCGGCACGAATGCCACCTCAACATCGTACATGTCCCCCACCCAACTGCGGGTGGAGACGGGGGCACGCACGACCGGGACGAAATCCCTCACCATCGTGCGGGGGGATACGCAGACGGCAACGCTGCCCGCCGGCGTCACGTTTTCTGACACGGTCACGTGGGTGACATCCAGTTCCCTGGGGAACGTGGAGTACGCGCAGGGGTTCACCATTCCCCTGGTCGCCACCTCGGATTCGAACGTCCTCTACTCCAATCTGACGGCCTTACCCGCCCAGACCACGCTCGATCCAGAGACAGGCGTCCTCAGCGGCAACATCACCTCCATAGGGACATCGACCCTCTTCAGCGTGGATCTGGAGGCCGTCGACGAAGAACTGCAGAATGCGACACGAACGTTCCTCCTACAGCTCATCGTACTCCTGCTCAGCGGAACTGCATATACCGACGCGTCGTGGAATGCTCTGACGCAGACCGCGCTGGACGCCAATACCGCGAATGTGTACTGGACAATCGATGGCGTGGGGATGAATGATGCCACGGGTGTGTTGGTGGACGATACACCGGCCACAAGCTTCACGGCGGTCGATGACTCGACGCTGCGAGTGACCGGGCCGCAAAAGGCACGGGGAACGTACGATGTGATGGTACAGAGCGCGGTGGGCACGAAAGTCCTTGCGAACGCCGTCTTCTTCTCGGATGTGCCCACGTGGGAAACGGACGCGCAACTTGGTAATGTGAACGAGGGTGTAGGTTTCAGTATACCAATTTTAGCCAACAGTGACTCCAACGTCAGTTACTCGAATGTGACCCCACTACCATTATCAACAACTTTGAATTCGTCTACGGGTCTCATCGAAGGAAACGTGACGGGCATCGCCAACGATACGACCATTTCATTTTATGTATCCGCAACGGATGCAGAAATGCAATCCAATACGCGGACCTTCACCCTGACGGTGATGATGGTGGCATTGGGAGCATTTATCGGGGATTCGATTTCCTACAATATCTCGTTGGTTGTCACCGAGAGGGGGAAGTTGTACTCGTTCGGGGGTGCAGGTTATAGTGGGGACGGCAGGGGCAACAAATACATCCCAACGCTCAACAATAATGGGAGCTTGACTGGAAAAACGATCTCTCAAATCTCGTGCAGCCCGAGACATACGACCGTTCTCGCGACCGATGGAAGCGTACATGCATGGGGATATAATCTTCTTAATGAGGGGTCACTGGGAGATGGTTCTGGAAAGACTCAAAGAAGACCGGTCGCCGTGAACGGAGGCTCTTTGAGTGGAAAGACAGTGTCATTCGTGGCATGTGGGGGCTACACGGAGGGAAAAAGCAGGGGATATGCCATAGCCACGGACGGGTCAGTCCATGCGTGGGGGTATAACGGGTGGTATCTGGGGGATGGGACGGCAACACACCGAATGCTTCCAGTGGAAATCACGAATAATGGTTCGCTCAACGGCAGGACATTGACGAAAATCGTATGCGGTCACCAACACACGCTTGCCATCGACACGGACGGGTATCTTCACGCATGGGGGTTTAATTCGAATTATCAGCTTGGGGACGGATCGAACACGTCCCGGACGTTACCTATTCTCAGTACGAGCGGGTCCCTGAGTGGAAAGACGGTCGCCGATGTTGCTTGCGGGGATTACTGGACACACGTTCTCGCGACGGACGGGTCCCTTCACGGTTTTGGAAATAACTCGTACGGGATGATTGGTGACGGTACAACTACCACCGTGACTGTACCCAAGCAGATCAATGGCGGGTCCCTCAGTGGGAAGACCATTTCGCACGTGAGTTGTGGTGGCCGCAGTAGCGGAACGATCTACAATAATACCGTATTCGCCCTTGCGACGGACGGAACGCTGCATGGGTGGGGCTACAACGCTCAATATAACCTTGGCGACGGGGCAACCACACAACGGACATCGCCTGTGGCCCTCACGGGCGGGTCTCTGAGCGGAAAGACCATTTCCATGGTGTCCACCTCGAACAGTTATAACGGAGGCACGATAGCTATCGCCACGGACGGTTCGATGCATGCCTGGGGAAACAACTCCCCCGGCAAGTACGGCAACGGGGGAACCACGACATCAACAGTACCCATAGCAGTATCCGCCAGCGGATCAATGGTTGGAAAAGTTGTCTCCGACATTGTAATCGGTGAATTGCATGTGGTGGCTCTCACGACAGATGGTTCGTTGCATGTGTGGGGTACCGACAACTATAGTACGCTCGGGTTGTCCCTGGGGGAAGATATCAGTGCAAATGGGTCCCTGAACGGGAAGACGATCTCCAAGGCCTTTGGTGGGTATTTTCACACATTGGCAATAGCGACGGATGGGACGCTCCATGCTTGGGGACTGAATAATACCGATGGACAAATTGGCGACGGGACTCAAACCACTAGGACACTCCCAGTGGCCGTCACGGGCGGGTCCCTGAGTGGAAAGACGGTAACGCACGTTAGAGCCGGTTACAATTATTCCGTTGCGCTCGCCTCCGATTCAACATTGCACACGTGGGGCAAAAATACTAGCGGACAACTCGGCGACGGGACAACCACAGCCCGGTATTCACCTGTCAATATCACTGGTACCGGGTCGTTGAGCGGAAAGACTGTCGCCACGATTTCCTGTGGTTACGAGCATACCATGGTGATCGCGACGGACGGGACGCTCCATGGTTGGGGCAACAATAGTTCGTATAAATTGGGCGATGGGACACAAAGTAACCAATTAACCCCCGTATTTAGAGGTTTTTCGAGTTGCACGGGAGTTGCATGTGGGCAGTTACACACGGTGCTGATTACGGGTGGGTCTCTGTACATATGTGGAAATTCTGAAGCTCAGGGTGATGCCGGGGGCACGAACACCGTTTTTACATATATGATGAACGGGTCTCTCAGTGGGAAGCAAATCTCTGCGGTCGCAGCAGGGCACAGCATTACTCTTGCTCTCGCAACGGATTCAACATTACATTCGTGGGGCCGAAATGATAACGGTCAGGCCGGTGTTGGCAATGTCGACTATCTAATCACCGAACCTGTCGAAATCACCAATAACGGATCTCTGAATGGAAAGACCATCGTCAAGATTTCATGCGGATATGCCCACTCAATGGCACTGGCCTCGGATGGGACTGTTCATGCATGGGGATACAATCAATACAACTCACTCGGTGATGATAGCGGAGGAATTCAGACTTTGCCGGTACAAGTTCCATACTTCGGATTACAGTAGCGGCGCGGCGCACGATCCTGATTTTTATTTCCTAAGTAGTTGTACTGTAAGAGCAAGCCAATGTCAAATCTGCCACCGATGAATGGTGATCAATCGTACGCCGACGCCATGC
>Ga0181599_1005102_pt1 | contig 10298 bp, 12 predicted proteins | sample 041ome_3_FD_148658 | JGI IMG/M metagenome (GOLD analysis project Ga0181599, IMG submission 148658) | Coastal salt marsh microbial communities from the Groves Creek Marsh, Skidaway Island, Georgia - 041405US metaG (spades assembly) | ecosystem: Environmental > Aquatic > Marine > Intertidal zone >...
TACAGCTGTTCGGACAGCATGACGCGCACCAACATATGCGGCCACACCATTTGACCGAATGATATCGAAAAATCGGCGCGGGCCCGAAGAGATGGATCAATACCGTCTGCACCCCCAATGATGAAGGCGATGTGAGATGTGCCTGTGTCGCGCCACTTGGCGATTTGATCTGCAAATTCAGGGGATGACATTAGGCGCCCGCGTTCATCCAGCGTCACGATCACCGCACCTTTGGGGATAGCGCGATCTAACAGCTCTGCTTCGGCGGACATGCCAATGTTTTTTTTGTCCTCGACCTCAATCACATGCGCAGGACCCAATCCCATGGATCGGCCTGTTTTGGTGAAACGGTCAAGGTAGTCTTGGATCAAAGTCAATTCTGGGCCGCGCCGCAGGCGGCCAACAGCACAAATCGAAACCCGCATGAAACTTAGTTGGTGCCTTGGGGCAACCACATTTTTTCAAGCTGATAAAATTCGCGAACCTCAGGACGGAACACATGGACGATGATGTCGCCCGTGTCGATCAAAACCCAATCCCCTGTTTCTTTGCCTTCGACTTTGCACAGGCGGTTGTGATCTTGTTTCAACCGATCCATCAGCTTTTCAGACATCGCCGACACCTGACGCGATGACCGGCCAGAGGCAATCACCATATAGTCGCCAATGGACGTTTTACCGCGCAAATCAATCTGCACGATGTCTTCGGCCTTGTCGCTTTCAAGTGACTCTAAGATGTGGGATAACAGCTCTTCGCTGGTTAAATGTGTTTCGCCTGCACCTGCCGGTGTAGGAGCATTTGCGGCATTTGCCGCGCCAAGACTTGGTGTCAGGACCTTGCCCTCCGTATTGCGCGCTGTAAATCCCCAGCGCTAGGATGATATCAATATAGCAGAGGCTGCATTATTTCTCAACGCTGGATGAGTCAATCCTCATGTGGCATTATATCTGGCCGTTCGTTGAGAATACGCACTTCTTGTTGGGGGAATGGGATCGAAATTGCGTGTTCATTGAACGCATCCCATAGCGCCAAATAAACATCCCCACGTATGTTGGTCAGACCGCCGGTCGGATCCTTGATCCAAAAACGCAAAACATAATCCACCGAACTGCTGCCGAAATTTACAATATGACAGACGGGTGCGCGGTCGGGCAGTACCCGCTTGACCGATAACGCGGCTTCAATCGCAATCTTGCGCACCAGATGGGGATCGTCCCCATAGGCGGTGCCAAAGTGCAAATCCAGCCGCACAAAGTCGTTGGAATGCGACCAATTCACCACCTGTCCCGTGATCAAATCTTCGTTCGGGATCAGGTATTCCTTGCCGTCGCGGGTCACCACCGAAACGTATCGCGCGCCCAGCGCTTCGATCCAGCCAAAGGTATCGCCAAGGCTGATCACATCACCAGGCTTGATAGATTTATCCAACAAAATGATGATGCCCGAGACAAGGTTTGACACCACCTTTTGCAGACCAAAGCCCAAACCGACACCAATGGCCCCCGACAAAACCGCAAGGCCCGTTAGATCCACGCCGACCGATTTCAGCCCGATAAAAAACGCCGCGCCATACAGCACCATTTGCATGAATTTGATAACCAAAACCTGCATCGATGGTGAGATATCTTTGTTTTCCTTGATAGATTTTGTGCCGCTTTGCGACAGAAACTTGGCCCCAACAAACAACAAGGTCAGTGTTAAAAACGCCTGCGTCAGCAACCACAAAGACACGCGCGTATCACCAATGTGAAAGGCCGCGCTGTCCATCAACTCAATAGCATCGTCATTCAGGTTCAAAACCGAAAGCGTCACCCATGTCCAACCGACATATCGAATAAGTGTGCGGATAAAACCGTTTGAAATCAAACGTGTCATGACCGCAATCACCAACCACCCAAGGCTGAGCTTTGCGGCAACCCCCACCATATACGACCGACTGGGCCAAGTCAGTTCGCGCATAATGTAAACGCAGATCCAGCTGAAAATCACAAACAGGATCAGCGTGAGCCGTTTATGCAGCGTCAATGCCAAACGCATGCGCCATTTGGGCCATCCATCGCGCGTGCGCATCCAATCATGCACATGCGATCCCATCAGCCGTGAAAGAACAAATGACACCAGAAAAAGTGCCAAAATGATACCCAGCTGATACGCGTTCCATGGCCGCAAAAGTCCCAACATGAAATCTTGGGCCTGATCCATCAACCCCAATGCAATATCTTGGGTTTGTGCAGGGTCGCCTTGGGGCTCGGGGGTGGGTTCTGTATCTGCCATCGTTTGAAATCAACTCCCTAGGGTAGGTGTGGTAAAGCCTTAGTTCACTGTAATATATGCATAATTCAGGACGGTTGCGAAACTGACCCATGCCCAATAGGGAACAAACAAAGCGGCCGCGATCCGATCAATACGCCACGCAAGGGCGGTGAACGCGGCAATTGCGCACCACAGGGCCAATATGATGTAAAACGCCCCCCACAGGTCGAATGCTCCGAAAAATACCGGTGTCCACAGGGTATTGAGCCCCATTTGCAAGGACCAGACCGCCAAAGCAATGGGCTTGAACGCGTGTCGTTTTGACTGCGCAATACGATAGGCGCTGGTGGCGATCATAATGTAAAGTGTGGTCCACACAGGGCCAAACAGCCATGCCGGTGGGGCAATATCAGGTTGGACCCAGCCATTCGCGCTCAGGCTGCCTGCAAACCAAAACGCGGTTGCGGCGGCCACGACGGTGCAGGCGTAAAACGTGATCCACGTTAGAATTTTAATCATATGCGTCCCCTTGGGTGAAAGTTTAGCGGTGTTTCAGGCAAAGTCAATTTTGCCCAAAATCGCACATCTGTATTGCGTCGGTTTTACGTCGGTATCACGTCGGTGCGCAACGGGTGTTGCGGTTCAGCGATCTTAACACCCTTGCGGCAGGGTTGTCGATGAAAGGAACCGCCATGTCCCGCGCCAAATATAACCTATCGGTCGAACGCCACCGCATGTTGAACGACCTGCAGCATATCCAAGAAAACCGCACCATCGTCAGCATGCTGAACGAACTGCCCGATGAATGGCACACGGTCGGGATCGACGTGGTGACCCGCCCGCCCAAAGCCAAGGTGACGCTTTATCTGGACAAAGCCGTGATCCAGTTTTTCCGCGCCATGGGTCACGGATACCAAGACCGCATCAATCGCCTTTTGGCCACCTATATGCGCATGTGTTTGATGAATTACATTGACGCGGATCAGGCCCTGAAAGAACGATACAAAGAAAGCGCGGATATTCTGGAAAAGTTCCTAGACGAACAAGACGCCGCCAAAAAAGCCGCTCAAGCCGATCCGCTATAATCCCCGCCACGTGTCAGGTTGGCAGGGGGTGATCATTCCCATTGCCCCATCAAGACGCGATTCTTAAAGGGTTAACCTCTGGTTTTGCCAAATGCCGTAAGCTGTGTTTGTGCCTTCAACAATCCAATCTGAGCGACCATTTCGTGATGTACCGTGTAGAAATACCGAAGCGCCACTTGGGCTTGAAAACTCCAAGTCTTCGAGCAGTTTGAACTGTTTGTCTCCGAACGGTTCAATGGTTCCATTTTTAAGAGAAGTATCCCTACGGTTCTTAACGCCGCCATTGAACGACGCACGTTCATGAAGCGAGCCGAGAGAACCTTTTAATAGCATGAAAATACCATCGACTTCGTACGCGCGGGCATCAATGCCTTTATTTTTGTTTTGCAAAACGAAAGTTGTCACCTCGGCTTCCGATTTTTGCATATCGTTCCGCTGGGTTCGTCGGAACAAATTGATTCCGATAACGGGGAGGATCAATTGGATTTCCTCCAGATACGTTTCCATATCCGCGATGTCCGCCTCGGGAAGGCGATCAAAACTGGGTGATGTCTTATTTTCGACTTTGCACTTTTTTGCCGACGCGATCAATTCGATCAGACGCGCTTCGAGATATTTGACATGGGCCTTTGTCAAATTCAAATCTTTGCTGGTAAAGGCCACAAATCTATCCCAAAAATCTTTGGTCTGATCCGCTGCATGGGATTTCAGTCTTGCAGATATGTCGTCACCTTCGCCGATGTAGACAGAAGGTAATTCATCATTAGACGGATCGCTCATCAAAAGATAAACGCCCGTACGTTTTAATTCGGTTCGCTTAATGGCATCTTCAAACCTTGTCCGAGGAGCGGCAGTCGCATGACCGGTCCAGTTCATGATTTCTGCTGTCATGATGCCTGTTGCGCTCCCATCAGCGAGATAAAGGCGAACGGAACGTCCTTTTTTCATGAAGTTGACCCTTGCATAATTCTTAAATTAATTTGGTTTTGATGAGTTTAAACATAAAAAACTCCGCATCTTTCGATACGGAGTTTAAGAGCAAAATTTCCAAAGTAAACCCGTTTAGCGTGTAAACTTCTTGTGCTTCAAACGCTTAGGCTCCAACGCATCCGGGCCGAGGCGGCGTTTTTTGTCTTCTTCATAGGCGCTAAAATCGCCTTCGAACCATTCGACATGTGCATCCCCTTCGAAGGCCAAGATATGCGTACAAATCCGGTCGAGGAAGAAACGATCGTGCGAAATCACAACGGCGCAACCGGCGAAATCGACCAAAGCGTCTTCGAGAGCACGCAGGGTTTCGACATCCAAATCGTTGGTCGGTTCGTCGAGCAGCAGGACGTTGCCGCCCTCTTTCAGCAAACGCGCCATGTGGACACGGTTGCGTTCACCGCCTGACAGCAGGGATACTTTTTTCTGTTGATCGCCGCCTTTGAAGTTAAAGGCCGAACAATAGGCGCGGCTGTTGACTTGGGCGTCGCCCAGTTGGATGATTTCCGCGCCGCCTGTGATCGCCTCCCAGACGGTGTCATTATCGGCCAGATCATCGCGGGATTGGTCGACATAAGACAGCTGAACCGTATCGCCATAGGTCACATTTCCTGCGTCGGGTTGTTCCTGACCTGTCAGCATTTTGAACAGGGTGGATTTACCCGCGCCGTTCGGACCGATCACGCCCACGATGCCACCGGGGGGCAGGGCAAAGGTCAGGTCTTCGATCAACAGCTTGTCACCCATCGCCTTTTTCAAACCGTCCACGTCAATCACTTTGCCGCCCAAACGGGGACCGTTCGGAATGACGATCTGGGCGCGGGTGATTTTGTCACGCTCGGATTGGTTGGCCAATTCGTTATATGCATTGATCCGCGCCTTTTGTTTGGCTTGGCGGGCCTTTTGACCCTGACGCATCCATTCCAATTCGCGTTCCAATGTTTTCTGGCGCGTTTTGTCTTCGCGGGCCTCTTGTTCCAGACGCTTGGCCTTTTGTTCCAACCAGCTGGAATAGTTGCCTTCGTATGGAATGCCGCGACCACGGTCCAATTCCAGGATCCAACCTGTGATGTCGTCAAGGAAGTAACGGTCGTGGGTGACGATCAGGATCGTGCCTTTGTAATCGATCAAATGCTGTTGCAGCCACGCGATGGTTTCCGCGTCCAAGTGGTTGGTCGGTTCGTCCAACAGCAACATGTCAGGCGCTTCTAACAGCAATTTGCACAGCGCCACGCGGCGGCGTTCACCGCCCGACAGGTTCGCAGGCATCGCATCATCAGGGGGGCAGCGCAGTGCCTCCATCGATACATCAACTTGGCTGTCCAGATCCCACAGATTTTCGGCGTCGATCTGATCCTGAAGCGCGGCCATTTCATCGGCGGTTTCGTCGGAATAGTTCATCGCCAATTCGTTATAGCGATCAAGGATTGCCTTTTTCGCGGCAACACCCAGCATCACGTTGTCGCGTACGTTGAGCGTTTCGTCCAGTTTTGGTTCCTGCGGCAGATACCCCACCTTGGCCCCTTCGGCGGACCATGCTTCGCCTGTGTAATCCTTGTCCATGCCGGCCATGATTTTCATCAAGGTCGATTTACCCGCACCGTTGACACCAACGACACCGATTTTCACGCCGGGGAGGAAGGACAGGTGGATATTTTCAAAACATTTTTTCCCACCGGGATAAGTCTTGGACACGCCCTGCATGTGATAGACGTATTGATAAGATGCCATATGGGTTGCTCCGCACTGAAGATTGGTTTTGGGACGTGTTACCCGATTGCAAAGAATGGGGCAATGGGGGTAACCTATACACTGTTATTTCGAGTATGTGCGATAATCACAGTTGGATCATATCATATTTGATTATTTAAGCAGAATTCAAAACATAAGGATTGTGCCGGTGCTCAAGCCACTTCCAAAATTTACGGTTTGGAAACGCGGCAAGCAAGAGGATAAAGACTGGCGATCCCACGAGGACTCGAACCCCGAACCTTCTGGTCAGACGAAAGCTGTATATGGAAAACGTAGGGTTGTCTTGGCCGCCGCGGTTTCCGCGGGACCGTATCTATATCCTTTGTATTCTTATTTATAATAAACGTGTGCGCTCAAAATGAATGATGCATCAGCGCGCCCGCGTGTTGAAAAAGATTGATGAAAAGTGTGTGGGTTATTGGGTGGAACGACGTGATGGCCGCACCGATTTATCGCACAAATGCGAAAACCCCAGAAAAGTTACATGTCAATGAATTTGTCGCACTAGTAATTTTGGACGTGGACCACTCCCCCAAATCTGTGGACATTGGCGATAACTTAAAATCCTTGCGCCAGTTACCATCCAATACAACTTGTTATTTGTGCGTATTTTTTAATCAAAACCTTTCAGTTGGATTAAATTTTAATCTGACAAGCGTCGCAAAGTGTAGATTTATCACTGCCGTCTTTGTGCTTCTGATTATCTAAGCTTTGCTTTTTTAAAACGAACCTGTGATGCCCGAATGAATGATCTATCAAGTGCAATATGTGACGCGCAACCCCGCACAATCGGGGTGCTGGGCCTGCGCCTTGGATGCAACAGTCAGCTAGAGGACTTATATCAGCAGGGCGCATCAAAGGCGCTTTTTGCTCGAAAACGAACTGGTGCAGAAGCGATATTCATTAACACATCCGGAGGTATAACGGGTGGTGACAACTTAAAGGGTGATTTCGAAACAAGCGATGATGCATGTCTCTGCGTGACTACTCAAGGTTTTGAGCGGATTTACAAATCACGAAATAAAACAAGTGGAGTTGTCAAAAATACGATAACGGTAAGAGATAAATCATCATTTTGTTGGCTCCCACAGGAAACTTTATTTTATGATGGTGGACATCTCGATCGCAGTTTAACTGTAAATGCATCCTCTGATGCTAGTGCCCTTATCGTTGAACCTATGCTTTTTGGTCGCCTCGCAATGGGCGAAGTCGAGCTTTATGGAAAATTAAGAGACAGAATAACCCTATCAATAGACGGAAAGCTTTGCTTTCAGGACTGTACCGAGTTTTCTGGCAGCATAACAAATGTTTTAAACCGCCCAACAGTTATGGCAGGCGCCAGGGCAACTGCACTGGTGATACTCTCTTCACATCGCGCCAGTGCTGTTTTGCCAAAAATTCTACCTTTATTAAACGAGACCTCAGGCGCCAGCCTCATAAATAGGCATCTCATGGTTTCACGATTGATCGCGCCTGAAGGCATGGCACTTCGCCAAATGCTCATTCCGATCATCAATGAAATAACGCAAGTCGACATCCCCAAAACTTGGAGGCTCTAATGCAACTTAGCCCACGAGAAAAAGAAAAGTTACTTATCGCCATGGCTGCTGAGGTCGCTCGAAAACGATTGTCTAGGGGCGTAAAGCTCAATCATCCAGAAGCTATCGCCCTTATTTGCGATGCGGTTGTTGAGGGTGCTCGTGATGGTCGCAGCGTTGCGGAAATGATGCAATACGGAGCTACCATTATCAGCCGAAAAGACTGCATGGAGGGTATCCCTGAAATGATCCCCGAAGTTCAGGTGGAAGCCACGTTTCCCGATGGAACCAAATTAGTCACCGTTCATAACCCTATCAGATAGTAAAGGAACCCACCTATGAAATACACCTTGCCTCTGTTTATACTTGCGTCGCACCCTGCGTATGCTCATTCCCTAGCGCTCCCGCATACTCATCAGATATCTTACCTACCTATTCTATCCGCGTTTGCCCTTGTGATAATAACTGGCATGTTGGCCTACCTTAAAGCAGCGGTGTCCAAATGATACCTGGTGAAATAATCACGGTAGATGGTGATATTGAGCTGAATGCAGGTCGGACCTCAATTTCTTTGACGGTCGCAAATACGGGTGATCGACCGATTCAAGTCGGCAGTCACTTTCATTTTTATGAAACAAACGCGGCGTTAGATTTCCCGAGAGAGCAAGCAAGAGGATATCGACTAGATATAGCGGCGGGAACTGCCATTCGTTTTGAGCCTGGGCAAAGCAGAGCGATATCGTTGATCCCGTTGTCTGGGGCCCGTCGAGTTTATGGCTTTAGTGCAAAAATAATGGGAGACCTTTAATGGCGACCAAGATCTCACGGTTTGACTACGCAGGCATGTATGGCCCAACAACAGGTGATAAAGTGCGTCTTGCAGACACTGAGATCATCATTGAGGTAGAGCGTGACCTTACAACCTATGGCGAAGAGGTCAAATTTGGCGGAGGGAAAGTTATTCGCGATGGGATGGGACAATCACAGGCTACTCGCTCTGAGGGTGCTCCCGACACAGTAATCACAAATCCAGTGATCATCGACTACACAGGTATCTATAAAGCGGACGTTGCATTACGTGATGGGAGGATTGTTGGAATTGGCAAGGCGGGTAATCCAGATACTCAACCGAATGTCGATATAGTTATTGGACCCGGGACAGAGATCATTGCAGGTGAAGGTCGTATTCTCACAGCTGGCGGATTTGATAGCCACATACACTATATATGCCCACAACAAATCGATGATGCATTGCATTCAGGCATCACAACAATGCTTGGGGGCGGAACAGGCCCAGCGCATGGCACGTTAGCAACGACCTGCACGCCCGGACCGTGGCATCTCGGTCGTATGCTGCAGTCAGCAGATAGTTTGCCTATGAACCTTGCTTTTGCAGGAAAAGGCAATGCGTCATTGCCAGCATCTTTAAAAGAGCAAGTCTTGGGCGGTGCGTGTTCTTTGAAACTTCATGAAGATTGGGGGACCACTCCAGCTGCGATCGATTGCTGCCTATCAGTTGCTGATGAAATGGATGTGCAGGTGATGATCCACACTGATACCTTGAACGAAAGTGGGTTTGTCGAAGATACAGTCGCCGCAATCAGAGGTCGGACGATTCATGCGTTTCACACAGAGGGTGCAGGCGGGGGACATGCACCCGATATCATAAAAATCTGTGGCGAAGAATTTGTTCTTCCATCCTCAACGAATCCAACGCGGCCATTCACAAAAAATACGCTCGAAGAGCATTTAGATATGTTGATGGTCTGCCATCACCTAGATAAATCTATTCCCGAAGATATTGCCTTTGCCGAGAGCCGGATACGGCGCGAAACTATCGCTGCGGAGGATATTTTGCATGACATGGGCGCCTTCTCGATCATTGCATCAGATAGCCAAGCGATGGGGCGTGTTGGCGAAGTTATAATTCGCACGTGGCAAACAGCAGACAAAATGAAACGCCAACGCGGTCGCTTGAGCGAAGAAACGGGAGCGAACGACAACATTCGTGCCCGACGTTATATTGCAAAATACACCATCAACCCGGCAATTGCCCATGGGATTTCACATGAAATAGGCTCGATTGAAGTCGGCAAACGTGCAGACTTAGTCCTCTGGTCCCCTGCCTTTTTTGGTGTAAAGCCGGAGATGGTTATCATGGGTGGGATGATTATTGCAGCACAGATGGGCGACCCTAATGCCTCAATCCCAACCCCACAACCTGTATACAGCCGATTGATGTTTGGCGCATATGGGCGCGCGATAGAGAACTGTACGGTTACTTTTGTCTCGGCTGCAGCACAAAATGATGGCATCCGTTCACGACTTGGATTGGCAAAGCAAACAATTGCCGTTCAAAATACGCGCAATATCGGCAAAAGCGATCTGAAGCTTAACATAGCCTTACCAAAAATTGAGGTACATCCAGAAACCTATGATGTGCGGGCAAATGGTGAGCTCTTAACCTGCCAGCCCGTGGATGTTGTACCAATGGCACAACGATATTTTATGTTCTAGGAGGCTCAAATGCTAAAAGCATATATTGTTCACCATAACTGCACGCAAGATGAGTATAGCGATACAATCTCACTCTCCTATTCAGACCGCTTTTTAAGACGTAGATCCCTAGTGACTGACAGTGGATTTTCCTTTGTCCTAGAATTGGAACAAACCACCTCACTTG
>Ga0181599_1005110_pt1 | contig 10288 bp, 9 predicted proteins | sample 041ome_3_FD_148658 | JGI IMG/M metagenome (GOLD analysis project Ga0181599, IMG submission 148658) | Coastal salt marsh microbial communities from the Groves Creek Marsh, Skidaway Island, Georgia - 041405US metaG (spades assembly) | ecosystem: Environmental > Aquatic > Marine > Intertidal zone >...
GGATCAAAAAGATGGATAGATCTATTTTTTTTACCAAGATTTCAACCCATTGAATTATTAAAACCCTTTTTCATTATCATGATTTCAACCATTTTATGCAGTGTCAGAACTTCAAATATTTATTTAAAATATTTATTATCAACAATCTTGGTATCTATAATTGCTTTATTTCTTATAATGCAGCCAGATATAGGTCAAACTCTTCTCGTTATTTTCTCTTGGGCAGTTTTAATTTTTACATCTGGAATAAATATCTTTTTACTTTTTGGTCTTTCTACTATTGCTATTATTTCATTAGTTTACTTAATTATGTACGTACCTAAGTTTGATTATATTCAAGGTAGGATTTTTTCTTTTTTTAATAGAGATACAGGAACACATAATTTTCAATCTGATAAAGCTATCGAATCCATTACAAGTGGTGGTTTCTTTGGTAAAGGAATTGGTGAAGGAACTTTAAAAAATCGAGTACCAGAAGCACACACTGATTATATAATCTCTGTAATTTCTGAAGAGTTTGGTGTCGTTGCCATAATATTAATATTATTTTTGTTTTTAATCTTTATTTATATGGTCTTTAAAAAAATAAACTTTGAAAAAGATGATAAAATTAAACTAGTTTTAATTGGATGTGTAAGCTTAATTTTAATGCAAGCAACTATTCATATAGGTGTTAATATCAGATTATTTCCTACTACAGGCATGACCTTACCATTTTTAAGTTATGGAGGCTCTTCAATAATAAGTATCTCAATAATATCAGGCATAATTTTAAATTTAACAAAAAGAAAAATAGAAAATTAAAATGAAAGGTAAGATTTTAATTTCTACCGGAGGATCTGGCGGACATGTTATTCCAGCAATTACAATCCATGATCATTTAAAAGAAAATTACAATATATTAATTTCAACTGATGTTAGAGGCCTTAAATATTTAGATGATAAATCTTATGAAACTGTAGTTATTGATACTCCCAAGTTAAATAATTTCATTTTATTCCCATTATCAATTTTAAAAGTATTTTTATTAATTTTAAGATCATTGATAACATTAAAAAAAGAAAAAATTCAAATTCTTATTTCTACTGGTGGGTACATGTCACTACCATTATGTATAGCAGCTTGGATATTAAATATAAAAATTTATTTGCTAGAACCCAATATGGTAATTGGAAGAGCAAATAAATTTTTTCTTAAATTTTGTAAAAAAATCATATGTTATTCAGAGAATATTATTAGTTTTCCAAAAAAATATAAAAATAAATTAAATATTATAAATCCATTAATAAGAAAAAAATATTATAATAAAAAATCAAAAAAAAATAATAATAATAAATTTACTTTGATAATAATAGGGGGGAGTCAGGGTGCACAAATATTTGATAAAATTTTGCATGAGTCAATTATTAAAGTTTCGAAGTTTAAAACTTTAAAGGTAATTCACCAAACAAATCAAAAAAACATAGATAATCTCAAAAATCTATATTTAGAAAATAATATTGAAAGTACTGTTTTCAGTTATGATCAAAATCTAAATTTATTAATAGATCAAGCTGATTTGTGTATTACAAGATCTGGAGCTTCTAGTTTGGCTGAAATTTCGTTATCTGAAAAACCATTTATTGCCATTCCATTACCAAGTTCTAAAGATAACCATCAATTAGAAAATGCTAATTATTATAAAGATAAAGGTTGCTGTTGGGTTGTTGATCAAATTAATTTTGATAAAAAAAAATTTGAAGATTTGCTATTAAACATATTGAGCAATAAAGATGAAATACTTATAAAAAAAAATAATTTAGAAAAATTAAATTATCAAAATACATGGAATAATGTTAATCAAAATTTATTAAATATTATTAATGAAAATTAAATTAGCAAAATCAGAAATTATTCATTTTATTGGAATTGGTGGAATAGGTATGAGTGGATTATCTCTCATTATGAAGAGTAAGGGATTTAAAGTTCAGGGCAGTGATATTGCAAGTAACAAAAATATTGAGAGATTAAAAAAAGATAAAATTAAGATTACAATTGGACATAAAAAGCAAAATATTAATAAAGCAACAATTGTAGTAGTTTCTTCTGCAATTAAAAAAAATAACCCTGAATTAATAGAGGCAAATAAAAAACAACTACCGATTTATAAAAGAGGAGAAATGCTAGCCAATATTGTTTCTTTAACAAAAAATATTGTAGTTGTTGGCTCTCACGGAAAAACAACTACTACATCACTAATAGCTTCGATTTTTCAAGAAACCAAAATAGATCCAACCATTATTAATGGAGGTGTAATAAATTCTATCAACAATACTGCAAAACTTGGTAAAAGTGACTGGTCTATCTTAGAAGCGGACGAGTCTGACGGTAGTTTTGTTCACGTTCCACCAACATATTCGATAATTACCAACATAGATAGAGAGCATATGGATTTTTATAGTTCTATGGATGAGTTAAATAATTATTTTATTAAATTTATAAAAAAAGTTCCATCCTTTGGAAAATCTTTTATTTGTATTGATGATAAGAATAATAAAAATTTGATTAAGAAGCTGAGTAATAAAAATTTTTATACGTATGGAACAGATATAAAATCAAATTTTTGTATCAGAAATATTAAACAATCAAAAGATTACTCTGAGTTTGATTTAAAGATAATTTTGCCAAATATAAAAAAAAAATTAATTAAAAAAATTAAAATACCTTTATTAGGAATACACAATATTAGAAATTCAGTTGCAGCCTCAGCTTTGGCTATTACAGTTGGATTAACAGTTTCAAGTATTAAAAAAGGATTAAAAAACTTTAAGGGTGTTCAAAGAAGATTTAATAAAATTTTCACATTTAATAAAGTTGACTTTTTTGATGACTATGCTCATCATCCAACTGAAATTAAATTTGTGTTAGAAGGGGTAAATAAAGTTTATAAAGGATATGAAAAAGTTTGTATTTTTCAACCACATAGAATATCAAGGTTAAAAGACTTAAAAAAAGATTTTACCTATGCATTTAAAAATGCAGATAAAGTAATCTTACTTCCTATTTATACAGCTGGAGAAAAAATATCATTAGGTTTTAAATATGAAAATTTTGCAAGAGAAATAATCAAAAACTCAAAAGTAAAACTATTTTTAGCAGGTGATAGATTTCGATTAGCGAAATATATTAAAAATAATATTTATGGAAAAAAAATAGTTATTGGAATGGGGGCAGGGACAATCTCAACTTGGATGAGAGAAATGCCTAAATATTTATAATGAGCATTAACCAAAATGATTTATTATTAGAATTTAATGAAAATATTAAATTTGATTATAATTTAAAAAAAAGGAATTGGTTTAATATAGGTGGTAATGCTAAAATTTTCTATAAAGCTGAAAATTTGAAAGAATTAATAAAATTTTTAAAATTAGTAGAAAATAAAGAAAAATTATTTGTTCTAGGTGGGGGCTCAAACACTCTTATTACTGACAAAACTTATGACGGTATTGTAATCAAGTTATCAAATAATTTTAATAATATTTCCCTTATGTCAGAAGACATAATCATTGCTGGAAGTGCTGTTAGTGATAAATCACTTTCAGAATTTGCAATGGATAATAGTTTGGGCGGATTTGAATTTTTATCTTGTATACCTGGTACAGTTGGAGGAGGGATAAAAATGAACGCCGGTTGTTTTGGAAGAGAATTTAAAGATATCTTAATTTCAGTACAAGCTATAAATAAGTTAGGAGAAGTTATTACAATTCCAGCAAAAGAAATTGATTTTAAATATAGAGATAGTCGATTATCTGATGATTTAATTTTTTTAAGTGCATCTTTCAAGGGTTTTAGGAAAAGATCAGATTTGGTTAAGAATGAAATGATAAAATTAAAGGAAAAAAAAGAAAAAGCACAACCTACAAAAATTAAAACAAGTGGAAGTACTTTTAAAAATCCATTAGGTCAAACAGATAAAAAAGTTTGGCAATTAATAAAAGAGTCAGTTCCTCTAGAAAAATCATTTGGGGATGCTGGCATTTCAGAAAAACATTGTAATTTTTTTGTAAACAAAGGTAATGCTAAATTTGATGATATGAAAAAATTAATAGAATTTGTGTCCGAAAGTGTTTTAAAAAAAACTGGAGTAAAATTGCAAACAGAAATAAAAATTTTAGAATAAATTGAAAAAAAAAATACTAATACTCGCCGGTGGAATTTCAAAAGAAAGATTAATTAGTCTTGATACAGGTTTACAAGTTGCAAAAGAGCTAAAAAAAAATGGTTACAAAGTAAAAATTTCTGAACCAGATGGTAGTTTGCCAAAAAATATTTATCAATTTAAACCTAATGTTATATTTAATGCCTTACACGGACAGTTTGGTGAGGATGGTTATATACAAACTATTTTAGAAGGGTTTAACATACCTTACACTCATTCAGGAGTAATTGCCTCTTCATTAGCAATGGATAAATTAATATCTAAAAAAATTTTTATACAAAATAAAATTAATACCCCAAAATATATTAAATATTCTTATGAAGAAAATAATTTTGATTTAATAAGAAATATTGAAAAGAAATTCAAATTTCCAGTTGTAGTTAAGCCAATTAATGAAGGTTCAAGTGTAAATGTTTTTATTTGTACAAAAAAAAATATTTCAAGAATTATAAGTTCTATGAGAATTTATAAAGTGATAATGATAGAAGAATTTATTGGTGGAAGAGAAATTCAAGTTGCAATTATGGGTAATAAAAAATTAGGAGCAATAGAACTCAAACCAAAGAGAAAATTTTATGACTATAAAGCTAAATACAGCACAAATGCAAAAACTAAACATATAATTCCAGTCAAGCTTCCTAAAAATAAATTAAATGAGATAATGGAATTATCACTTAAAGCTCATAAAATTATAGGTTGTAAGGGGGTTACTAGATCAGATTTTAAATTTTATAAAAATAAGTTTTATTTACTAGAGATTAATACTCAACCTGGCATGACAAGATTGTCTCTTGTTCCAGAAATAGCAAAATATAAAGGAATATCCTTCATTAAACTAATTGAGTGGATTTTAAAAGATGCAACAACGAAAAAGTAAAAAAATTTTAATATATTTTTTTTTACTATTGGTAATTGGCTCAATAAATAATATCAACCTTAATAGTTTAAAATTTAAAAACATTAATAATATTAATATTACTGGATTAGATATTAAGAATGAATTAATTTTGTTTAAAGAAATTGAAAATTTCAATCTAAATAATATCTTTTTTATTAATAAGATTGATCTGAAAGATGAAATTGAATCAAATCCTTTAGTAGAAAATTATTCTATTTTTAAAAGATATCCATCATCACTAGATATTAATATTGAGAAAACTAAATTCTTAGCAAAAATAAATAAAAATGGCCAAATTTTTTATATAGGCTCTAATGGAAAGTTTATTAAAAATAATTCTTTAAATAGTGAACTACCCTTTATTTTTGGAAATCCAGAAGTATTTGAATTTTTTCAAATTAAAGAAATTATTGATAAATCTAAAATTTCTTACGCAAAAATAAAAAATTTATATTTTTTTCCGTCTAAAAGATGGGATTTAGAATTAATAGATAATACTATAATAAAATTACCAAATGATAATATTAATCTTGCCCTTAATTTAGCAATGGAATTTTTAAATGAAAATAAATTTATAGATGCAAGAATTAAAAATCAAATTATTTTAAATGATTGAAAATTCAGATTTTGAAACTTTTCTTTATATTTCAAAAAATAAGTATCAAATATTTGTTTATGATAAAAATAATTTAAAAAATTTATACGATGAAGAAATTAAGAATGACAATGAGATAGAATTGAATCTTCTATCAAAATTTCTTGATGATAATGTTTATAAAATTGAAAAAATGATAAAAAATTTTATTAGAAACATTATTTTAATTATAGAAGATGATAAGGTTTTAGATATAGGTATCTCATTAAAAAAAAAAAATTATGAAAAAAATATAGATCAAAAACAGTTAGAAAAAAGCTTAGTTGAAATCAAAAATATTTTTAGAGAGAACTATCTAAATGAAACTATTATGCACATGATTGTTGTTAATAATAAAAACAATGATGATTATTTATTTTTAGAGGTAAATTTTATTTCCATTTCAAATAACTTTACTTTTTATTTTGATAAAGTTTTAGAAAGTCATCAAATTAAGATTAGTCGCTATATGTCATGTAGATATATTAAAAGTTATATTAGCGAAGACTCAACGGAGTTATTTACGATGGCCAACAAACTTAATAATGGTTTTAATAAAAATGAAGTTCAGTTAATTTCTAAAAATGTTGAAAATATTGGTTTTTTTGAAAAATTTTTTCAATTATTTAGTTAAATCTGTTTTTTTCAGTAATATTTGTTGTTTTTATAATTCATTAAAATCGAAATAAAGTTACCACGTGTCCTATTTAACTCAAAAAACAATCAAAAATAGCGTTTCATTTAACGGTGTAGCTCTACACAGTGGATTAAATGTAAATATTTGTGTTAAGCCAGCTAAACCTAATCATGGAATTATCTTTAAAAGAGTTGATCTTAATTTTAATAATCTAGTTTATCCAAACTTTATGAACGTATCTAACACTTCACTAAATACAACTATTGAAAATGAATTTGGTGTAAAGGTTTCTACTATTGAACACTTAATGGGCGCATTGTTTGGATTAGGAATTGATAATGCTTTAATTGAAATTGATAATGAGGAAGTTCCAATTTTAGATGGATCTGCTAAAGAATTTATTGAAAATATTATTGCTTCAGGATTTCAAATTAGCGACTCTCCAATAAAAATTATAAAAATAAATAAAGACATTGAATATAGAGAAGGTAAAAGATTTATTTCAATTAAACCATCAACACTCAGTTTAGATATAGATTTTGAATTAAAATATAAAAACAAACTTATTGGTGACCAAAAAAATAAAGTAAAAGTTTATGAGGATGATTTATCAGATATTTATAACTCAAGAACCTTTTGTTTATTTGAGGATATTGAATTAATTAAAAAAAATGGTTTAGCAAAAGGTGGTAGTTTAGAAAATGCAATAGTTGTTAAAGATGATGAAATACTTAATCCAGAAGGCTTAAGAAATGAAAAAGAATTTGTTAATCATAAAATATTAGATTGCATTGGAGATCTTTACACATCTGGTTATAGAATTGTGGCTAGCGTTAAATGTTCTCAGGGAGGACATTATTTAACTAACCAGTTATTAAGAAAAGTTTTTAATAATAGAGAAAACTTCTCAATCATTGAAATAAAAGAAAAAAATCTTCCTCACACACTAATAAATAGAAATATATTAAAATCTATAGCCTAATATTTAAAGATAACTTTTAAATTATAGATTAAATCATTATAAATTTAGTATGAATTTTTTTAAATTTTTTTGCTTGTTGATATTTATTTCAATTACTATTTCTTGCACTAAGGAGAAAGTAAAAAAATCTGTTATAAATGAAAAAAATTTAGACGCACAAGTTTATGAAGCATATCAAAAAGGTATGGATTCCTTAGAAGTTGGTGATGTATTATTTGCAGCTCAAAAATTTAATGAAGCCGAAATACTTTTTCCACAATCTGAATGGGCTCCAAAGTCAGCTTTAATGGCAGCTTATTCATATTATACCCAAGATTATTATAAAGATGCTATAGCAGAATTAGAAAGATTCATTAGAGTCTACCCGTACTATAAAGATTTAGATTACGCATATTATTTATTGGCAATTTCACATTATGAACAAATCGTAGATGAAAAAAAAGATCTCCAATCTATAATTGATGCAAAAAAAAATTTTTCTTTATTAATTAAAGATTATCCAAATACAGAATACGCACTTGATGCTGAGTTTAAATTGGATCTAATTAATGATATTCTTGCTTCAAAAGAAATGTATTTGGGCAGATACTATCTTCAAAAAAAGAAATGGATTCCAGCCATAAATAGATTTAGAACCATAATTGATGAATATGATACTACTATTTATACAGAAGAAGCATTACATAGATTGGTAGAAGTTTATTATATTATAGGATTAAAAGATGAGGCAGAAAAGTATGCAAAACTTTTAAGTTATAATTATCAATCATCTAAATGGTATGAACAGTCATATTCAGTATTTAATAAAAAATATAAAAAAAAGAGAAAAAAAGTTAAAAAAAATAAAGAAAAAAATAATTCTATTTTAAAAAAATTTAGCTCTCTATTTAATTGAGATGAACAAAAAGAAAATAGAAAAAGAATATAAAAAAAGAATCGATTTAATCAATGATTATAATAAAAATTACTATGATTTAAGCAAACCATTAGTATCAGATAAAGAATACGATGATTTAAAAAATAGTATTTTCATTTTAGAAAGCAAATATTCTTTTCTCAATTCAGAAAAATCACCATCAAAAATTGTTGGATTTAAACCCTCTAAAAATTTTAAAAAGATAACACATAGAGCCCCAATGCTTTCTTTAGCAAACGCATTTGAAAGGGAAGATCTAATTAACTTTGAAAAAAAAATATTAAATTTTTTATCTAAAAATGATGATTTTAATCTATCTTACAGTGCAGAGCCAAAGATTGATGGTATATCAGCATCATTGATATACAAAAATGGTAAGTTTAAAATTGGATTATCGAGAGGAGATGGAAAAGAAGGTGAAGATATAACAGCAAATCTTTCAACAATAAAAGATATTCCAAAAAAAATTGAGTCTAAAGATTTTCCTGAAGAAATTGATATAAGAGGTGAAGTATTTATACAAAATAGTGATTTTGAAAATTTAAAAGAAAAATTTGCAAATCCAAGGAATGCAGCCTCAGGATCATTACGACAAAAAAACCCTGAGGATACAAAAAAAATCCCCTTAAAATTTATAGCTTACACCTATGGTTATGAAAAAGGTCTTAAAGCAAAAAATCAAACAGATTTTTTAAAAAATTTAAATAGTTGGGGCTTTAAAACAAATCCATTAAATAAATTAGTTTCAGGTGTTGACAATTTATTGATCAATTATTCAAACATAGAAAAGATCAGAACAAAAATTGATTTTGATATTGATGGTATAGTTTATAAAATTAATAACTTTGAACTTCAAAAAAGACTTGGGAATGTTGCAAATTCGCCAAGATGGGCAATTGCACATAAATTTGCCTCTAATAAAGCAATATCCAAAATTCTTAATATTGAAATTCAAATCGGAAGAACAGGAGCTTTAACACCAGTTGCGAAAATTAAGCCAATTAATATAGGTGGAGTAGTTGTATCTAATGCAACTCTTCATAATGAAGATGAAATTGATAGAAAAGATATAAGAATTGGAGATCTAGCAACTATTGAACGAGCTGGAGATGTAATCCCTCATATTCTTTCAATTGATAAAACTAAGAGAGATAAAAAATCATCAAAATTTATTTTCCCTAAAAAATGCCCATCATGTGGTTCCAAAACAATTAAAGAATTTAATAATACAACCAAAAAAGAAGATGCAGTAAGAAGATGTTCTAGTGAAGGATATGACTGTGAGAAAATTGCAATAGAAAAATTAAAACATTTTGTTTCTAAAGAAGCTTTTAATATTGAAGGCTTTGGTAAAAAAATAGTAGAAAACTTTTGGAACCTAAATTTAATAAAATTACCACAAGATATATTTAATTTAGATTTTAAAAAAATAGAAAATCTTGAAGGTTGGGGCAAACAATCAATGGAGAATTTAAAATATTCTATTAATGAAAAAAAAAAAATTTCTTTAGAAAGACTAATCTATTCACTAGGTATAAGACATATTGGTCTAGAAAATGCAAAAATTTTATCAAAATATTTTAAATCATTTTCAAACTTTATTAATTTTTCCAATGAAGTAAATTCAAATGACATATTGAATATTGATGGAATTGGAGAAACTCAGTTGCAGTCAATTAAAAATTTTTTTGATAATAAAGTTAATCTGAAAATTTTAAAAGAATTACAAAAAAATTTAGAAGTAAAAGACTCAATTATTAAAGATAAAAGTGGATTATTAAATGAAAAAACATTTATGATAACCGGCAAACTAAATGGAATTAGTAGGGCAGAAGTAAAATCTTTAATAGAAGAAAATTCTGGGTCTTCAGTGAGTACTGTAAGTAAAAAATTAAATTATTTAATCATTGGTGACAAACCTACAAAGAAGAAAGTTGATAAGGCTATAGAACTTAAGATTACCATATTAAATCAAAGTCAATTTTTGAAAATGTTAAATATAACTAGCTAGCCATTTTCT
>Ga0181599_1005113_pt1 | contig 10286 bp, 7 predicted proteins | sample 041ome_3_FD_148658 | JGI IMG/M metagenome (GOLD analysis project Ga0181599, IMG submission 148658) | Coastal salt marsh microbial communities from the Groves Creek Marsh, Skidaway Island, Georgia - 041405US metaG (spades assembly) | ecosystem: Environmental > Aquatic > Marine > Intertidal zone >...
ATTATTTTGTCCAAAAGATACGCACGCACGCGCAGAGAGAGAGAGAGAGAGAGATTTGATTCGAGATTCGATTTTGATTTCCCGAGGGAGAAAGAGAGAGAGAGAGAGAGGCGCGCGCGCGGTACGAATAGGAAATGGCGCTCGTTACCCTCAACGTCTACGACATCACGAACACAAAGTCTGAGCTCACCAACGCGACGATCCAACACCTGAACACGCTGACGAAAGATACGTTCAACGCGGGCGGGATATTTCACGGCGGGATTGAAGTTCACGGGTACGAATATTCCTACGGCTATTGCGAAGAAGGTACCGGCGTGTACCCGTGTCAGCCGAAAATGAACAGCGCGTACGTCTTTAGGGAGTCTATTCCGCTGGGGGTGACGAGCGCGGACGCGACGAAGGTGAGAGCGATAGTAGCGGTGATGAAAGCGAGTTGGCCAGGGAACGAGTACGAGTTATTTTCGAAGAATTGTAACACGTTTTGCGAGGCGTTTACGAAAGCGCTGGGAGTTCCTCCTCCGCCGGATTGGTTGAATAGATTCGCGACGAACGCAAACGGCGCGGTGAATGCACTTTCAAACGCGAAAGAGGCGGTGAGAGAGGGGATCGAGAGCGTTGGCCAGAGCGTCCACAACGGTTTGATGTGGATGGCGAACGGGTTTACGTTGACTCAAATCGACACGAGTAGCGGCGCAAACGACTCGAAAGGCGGGGCACACGCCGACGATCAAACGACCACAACTACCGCCACCACCACCCCAGGAGGCACGCCTCGAACGATTCGCTTATCGAATCAACCACCGCCAAACGGGGAAATTCCGCGCGATATCGTTCGAGAGGAGTAGAGAACGAGACGCGGTTTTAGAAAGAGTGTTAGTCAATCGGAAAGAGAGAGAGAGAGCGTTGCTTTGTACTTGTATTATAGTAAGAAGAACAAGAAGAGAAAATAAGAAAAGTAACGCAATCGTCTTCTTCTTCGTCGTCATATCGTCGTTGTCGTCGTTGCGCGCCAAATCTAATGGCACGCTCACCGCGCCGTTCCCGTCGTCGTCGTCGTCGTCGCGCGAAACAGGGAAAAGAACGACTGATGTACGACGACGCTTCATAAAAAAGAAGAGAAAACTAGAACGCGCACACATGCCAGTCGCCTTCGTCGTTCCATCCGTCTTTGCTGACTCCAGTCGTCGTTTATCGTCGTCTTCGTTTTCTTCTTCCTCTTCTTCCTCCTCCTCCTCCTCCTCGCGCGTCGTCCGCGCAAACGTTGCCGGAAGAAGAGACAAAAACAGAAAGGAAACGTTCCGGATTTTTTCTTCCAATCCAAACTCGAACAACGACGATAACAACAACAACAACAGCGACAAACCGTTAGACGCCTTCTTCCTCGGCAAAGCGCTCGCGGAAACCGTCCTCGAAAGATTCGCGACGGAGACGGTGAGTTTCATCTCCGACGCGACGAATTTACCGAAGAAAATCGAAGACGAGTTGGAACAGTTGAAATCAGAAGTCGAGAAGAGAGCCAAGGAAGAGTCGGAACGCTCGTGAAAGAACGAAGCGAGTATGAGAGAGAGAGAGAGACGCGGAGAACATCTTTTTGTTTTACGCGATAGTGCGTTAGCGTCGCGCGTGTATTTTTTATATATGTGTACTATGCAGTCAAACTTGTGTAATCATCGCTGTTTTCGCGTCTCGCGTTATCGTCGTCGTCGTCTATTTTATATTAGCTTCGTCGCGCGACGCGCTCAACCGTTTCGATCGGCTTCGGCGTAAAATCGAAACGGCGAGTTTCGATGGTACCGGACCCGTCGGCGTAAACTTTCGAACAGGGCGTCCAGAGCGTCGCCGCTTTGCCACTTGTCGTTCCACACGGAAGCTCGCGCGGCGATTTTCAAACCGTTGTCTCGTTTCGAGCGCGTGATGGAGGAGGCTTTACTCTTTTCGTGGAGTAAAGCGTCCTCGGCGTTTCGGAGCGCTTCCCGCGTCGGGATTTTGTACGAGAAGTTTTCCCAATCGAGAACGTCGGCAAAATACGGCTCGAAATCGTCGTGGACGATGAGTGGGACGCATCCGGAGAGAATGGCGTCGGACAGAGCGGTGGACCACCCCTCGAGGGCGCCGTGAGGAGTGATTAAGCACGTTTCGGAGTTTCGCATTTCGCGAAGGACGCACTTGCGATCGCACGAGGAAGAAGAAGAGAACGAAGAAGTCGCGTTCTTCCTACCTCCGTCCGTTTCGATGCCGGTAACTTCGAAAGAACTGCCAGCGTTACTCTCGTCGATGACGACGTTGACGCCTTTCAAACCTTTGAGTTGTTCGTACGCGCGTCTTCTCACGTTGAGAGAGGAAGAAGATGCACTCTTTCTTCTCGCGCTCGAAGAGTCGTCGTTTTCGTCGTTCCCGTCGATATCGCTATTACTACTACCACTACCGCTACGACTCACACTTACGCCGAAAAACTCATCGTCTTCGCCGACAACTTTCCCTCTGAAGTGCAGCTGCACTTTCCTCCTCGCGCTAAAAACATTTTCCATTTCTGCTTTCACCAGAGAGTAGGCTTCATCTCTGGAGTCTCGAACCGGAGGTATGATTATATCTCTAAACGGCGAGAACGCGTAGCGAGCGCGCCGCGTCGTCATTGCTTTCGCGCTGTTCCTTTCCTCCTCCTCTTTCTCTTTCTCTTCGCTATTACTATCACCGCTACTGCTACCGTCACCATCACTAACCGTCTCGCTGCCGCCACTCGGCGACAAAGATTTCAAAGTTGGCACGCCGACAATCTTAATCGCCTTCCCGATCCTCTCCAACGTTTTCTCGTTCAACACGTTCTCCGCGCCTTTCTCCGTAGGAAAAATAAACACGTGATCTCTGCCTTCGCTCCTCCTCCAGTACGGATAATTCCCCGCGATCCTATCGATCGCCGCCTGGTACATCTTATTCACCTTCCTCATCGCGGTGACGTAATCTACGCCTCCTCTTTCCAACTTATCTCTCACGTAACATTCCGGAAGCAAAGGCACGACGTAAAAATCCGCCAACTCCGGGTCGGGCGTGTACACCTCGCTCTTCGCGATCAACTCCGGTATCTTCCACTCCGCGTTCGCGTATCCGTTATCTTTGCACCTATCGTTCCGTTTAGATCGTAAATCCGCGTTGAGCGCCTCCGGAACGTCTTCGTACACGAACACTTTGAATCTGATTTTTGTTTCGGGATGTAAATACGCGCGCGGCGAGAGCCGAGCGAGCGCGAGTTTTAAAAAATGAAAGAGAACGTGTCAGTCTTTAGTAACAACAGAGCGCGCGCGCGCATATTTGGAAGACAAAACAGAGAAGAAGATTATTTTATGTGAATGTGTGTGTGTATGACTAACGCACCGGTACGGAAACGCTCCTCCTCTTCCTCTCGTCCTCGCCGACGAGGAGAAAGAATCCGCAAAACTCGTCGTCGTTCCTAATTTCCCACCACCCCCAAACGAAGAAGACAAAGTGCCAACCCCGGAGGCGGCGGCGGCGACGGGCACATCCTCCGCGTCCTTCTTCTTCCTCCTCTCGCCGTCCTTCTCCTCCTCCTTTCCCGAAGATTTTGAAGACGACTTTGACGACTTTGACATCAGAGACAACTTCCCACCGTCGTGCGACTCTTCCAAATCGTCGATGTCGTACAAAAATAAGGACGAGAACAGACCGAGCGCGAAGACGACCGAGAAGCCAATCAGTGCGCTCAGAAGGTTCCTTTGTCCTCCTCCTCTGCTCTTGTTCTTCTTCTTCCTCGGCGAAGAGGAGGAGGGGGAGGTGGAAAGAGGTAACATTTCTCTCTCAAAAAGCGCTCGTTGAGAGAGAGAAAAAAAAGTGAAGCAAACAAAAAAAGAGAGAAACACACCTTCCTCTCTCTCTCTCTGACTCTCTCACGACGATATTCGAACAACAATCGGCGAAGACGATAACGGCGCGTTCCTTTTCTTCACATCCTCTTCCGCTGAAGTCGTCGTCGTTCTCGTCTTTCTCGTTCTCGTCGTCTTTCTCGTCGTCGTCTGAGCGCTATTCTTTTCTTTTCTCTTTCGACTTGAATTGAATGTCTCGCATGTGTGTGTTTAGTTTAATCGTGTGTTTGTGTGATCTCGATCGAGAGCGCTTTATTTTACATAGAAGTTTCGAGCGGTGAACAGTTTGCAATTTTAGAGTATCGGTGAAAAAAAGACAACACCGAGAAGACAAAACGAGTCGCGCGTGCGTCGGTTCGTTTGCAACGAGAACTACGACGAAAATACAGGCGGAAGAGGAGAAGAAGAAAGATACGCGGGCGAGCAAAAGTGCTAAAGATGGAAATAAATCGTACTTTTTTAGGATTTTGGACCAAAAAATATTAGAGAAAAGATACGGAAAAATTCACACTTTTCCTCCCCCTATCTATCGAGAAAAATAGCTTGAAGTGATATGCCTCCTCCTTCTCCTCTCGTTTTCGAAAGCGGCGGCGGCGCTCTTTTTCTGCGCTCTTCGTCGTCTTTGTCGTCAAAGTCGTCGAGGGTGGTGGCGGTTCGTGCGACCGCGGCGCAAAAAAGTCGTCGCATCGTCGTCGGGAGCATCATCAGAACCGCCGGGAAAAACGATGCATCGATGAGAAGAAGAAACGCCGTCGTTGTCGCTGCGAGCGACGAAAACAACGATACGAAGGACGCGTTGTTGGGAGAAGAGAAGAGCGAATATGTCGTCGTCGCTGAGCGGCGGCGCGAGGAAGAAGAAGAAGAAGAAGAAAAGATCGACGACGACGCTTCGGTGCAGCAATTTCTCATCGAAAATTTGATTTCGAGTCCTTTGTTTTACGTCACTTTCGGCGTCGCCGGCGGGGTGTATTTGACGCAAAAGTTTGGATCGAACGCGTCGTTGCTGTTTTCGGCGTTGCCGATCGTTTTGTTGACGTACATTTCGAAATCGGATTTTGGGAAGACGTTGCAGGAGGCGGCGAGGAAAGCGAGGGAGGCGGACGAAGGAGGAGAGGAAGGCGGGAGAGAAGGGAGGGAGAGACGAAGAGCCGTAGCGAAGGCGAAGTTTCCGACGTATTTCGGAGAGGAGAGAGGACGGTGGTTGCCGCGGTCTTTGGCACCTTCCGACGCGTTTTTTCCGTCGTATTTAGACGGGACGTTAGCGGGAGACGCGCAGTTTGATCCTTTGCGCTTGAGCGATACGGAGGAGAAGAGACGCAGAAACGTCGAGTTGGAATTGTTGCACGGACGGTGGGCGATGTTGGCGGTTGTAGGGGTGTGCGTTCCGGAGATTTTATCGCGAAGCGGCGCGTTAGAATTGAGCGAACCGATTTGGTGGAAGATCGGAGAGAAGGTTTTGGAAGGTATCGACGTGAATTATCTCGGTATCGACGGGTTTCACATCGCCGGCGCGAGCGGTATACTCGGAATCGCGTTTTGTCAAGCGGTGTTGATGGGAGGTCCGGAGTACGCGAGATACGTAGGCATCGAGAGTTTGGAACCAGTTGGCGTGTATTTACCGGGAGACACGAATTATCCAGGAGGAGGGCCGTTCGATCCGTTTAAGTTGAGCGCGGATGCGGAGAGAGACGTGGAATTGCGAGTATCCGAGGTGAAACACGGACGACTGGCGATGATTGCGATGCTCGGCGTTTTCGCGCAAGCGTTCGTAACGAGAGAAGGACCGGTTGCGAACGTTTTCGAGTTTTTTTCATAAAATCATCAGAGGTGGGCGCGCGCTTTATTAGAGAGTGTATAGTAAATGTATTTAGTATTTGAGGTGTAGCGGTGTAGTATTTTGAAACGACGAGCTACGAATCGTAAAGGGTTCATGCTTAAGCCGTTTCCAGAGTCATTTCTTCGCCTTCTTCTAATTTTTTCTTCTCCTCTTCAAAAGGGAACGTATCGGCCATCGCCGCTTTCGCGCCGTAATCTTGAAAGTCGTCCGGCAAATCCTGCAAAGGCAATGGCGGCGGTTCGTTAGCGTCTCCTTCCATTCCGCCGCCGCTGCCTTTCATCATCTCGCCTAAACCGGTCAACGCCGTTTCGGCGTCGTTCAATTTCTCCTCGTCCGATTTCTGTTTCTTGTTTCTCTCGTCTTCCGTAAATAAATCGAGCTTTGAAAACATACCGCCGAACACCTTCGAGTCTTTCTTTCTTTGTGTCGCTTCTTTTTGCTTCAAGCGTTGCCTTAATCTCGACACTTCCGACGCGGACGTCGGGGAAGGCGAGGAGACGTCTTCGACGAGCGTCTTGATCGTTCTTCTCGCCTCGTCGTACAAGTCGAATTCAATCTCCGCGGTCGCTTTGCGATACAAAGCTTTCTCGTTCAAACTTTCGATTTTCAAAACGTCGTCGCAGTTTACGATGACATCTTTCCACGCGGATCGTTTCAACGCGCACGCCGCGTAGTTCAAATGCAAAGAAACTTTCAACGCTTTGATTTTACTTGCAGTATCCTCTTTTTGTTGGCCATCGGGCTCGACGTAACGAAGTCCTTGCGAATACTTTGCTTCGGCGCGAGCGTACTCCTTCTTTTTGAAGAAAGCGTTGCCGGAGGACTTCAACTTCTCCGCGCGTTCAGCCTTTTCTTCGCCGGTGAGCGCCCAAGGATCTTTCGCGCGTTCCATAGATTTCATCTCGAACACGTACGTCACAAAAGAAGTGTCTGAACTGGAAATTTCATCGCCGTTGCTAAACGTTTTCTTGCCTTCTTTTCCAAACGCAAAGTCCGTCGGAAGAACAATTTGCGCGGTTTCCCCAATTCTCATACGTTGGATGCCTTCCTCGCACGAGGAAACGATGTTCGACGCGTTGCTTTCGTCTTCGTCGTCGCCACCAATTTCATAGGTAATTTCTTCGCCTTCTTTCGATGCGAAAACCAAATCTTTCGCTTCTTCTTCTTTGCCTTGGTCTCCTCGTCGAGCAAAATCCCGCTTTCCTCTGTACACCTTCACGGACGAAAACACGACTTTGGCGCCGTCGTTTGGCGTATCGTAATTCGATTCCGGAGCTTCTTTGATGGTTGTTTTCTCACCCAAGCCGTTACAAATCTTCTCCACGTGAATCCAACGTTTCAAAGTTACCGTAAAGTATAACTCCTCCTCGTCTCCGTACCCCGCTTTCTTTTCCAAGTACTTGTTTCGAACCAAAAGTCGCTGAGTCTCTCCTCTTTTGAAGAATTGCAGCGCTAAATGCACGCCGTGCGGCACTTTACTCGCCTCGTCGTCGTCCGCGTTTTCATTTTTCTCATCTCCTCGTTTACTTAAATCGAGCTGGAAGAAAACCCCTTCCTTCTCTTCGCCTCCTTCCTCCGCGAGACCTTTTTCCCACACCGTCGCCATTTTCCCGGTATCTTTCTCCTTCCGACTCGCTCTCACGCCAATCTCCAACCAATCCCCATCCTTCGGCGTCTTCCAACCTTCGCCGTCATCAATCTTCGCAACTCGAACGACCCCACCGTCCCCGAACAAATCGTTCTCGGACTTCCACGAGATCAACTCGACTTCAAATTCCAACGTCGCGTTTGGCGGAATCGAAGGCGGCGCGCCAGCCGCGCCGTACGCGTACTCTGGTTTACACGTCAACAGGCACTGTTTTCAAAACAACAAGAAAAAGAGAGAGAGAGAATGAGTAAAAAAACTCCGAGTGAAAACAAAATGAGAGCATCGTAATCGTCGTCAATCGTCGTCGTCATCGCGCGTGCGCGCGCGAGAGAGAGAAAGAGTTTTATGTAAAAAATCAAAGAAGAAGAGGTGCCCACCTTTTCTCCTTTTCCCATCGTCATCACCCCTAAATCCCAACCTTTAATGACTTGCCCAACGCCAACGGTAAACACGAACGGTTCCCCGCGGTCGACCGAAGAGTCAAATTTGGTTTTGTTTTCGTCCAGCAAACGACCGGTGTAGTGCACGGTGACTTTATCTCCGGCTTCCGGGTGCCGGAGAAGGTGATTGGAATCCGAAGAAGCATCCTTCGAAATTGGAGAAGAGAGCAGCGTCTTCATCACGCCTTTATCTTTGAGCGAGGAGACGTCTCTGGTCTCGCCGACCGTCATCGGCGGGAATGAGTTCAACTCTCCATCCTCTTCCTTTTCTTCTTCTTTCGGGATTTCGGTCATTCTTTTTTTTAACGTGCGTTTGTGTTGCGTGCGTTTGTTCGTTGTGCGGCGATTTTCGAAACTTATGGAAAACGTCTTCGATTTTCGATTTTTAGAGTTTTAGACCGAAACACGACACGACGACGAAGAAACAGTGTAAACGTGCTTTTATTTACGCACATGATTTAGATAAATACGTGCTAGGACTATTTACCGTCCTCACTTTGGTCTTCGGGAAATATAAACGCAAACATCGCGCGATATTTCTCGATGTCGTCGTCCAAGGATTGAATCTTGGAGTCGAGCGACGCTTTTTCCGCTCGCAAAAGCTCCGAAGCTTTGTCGAACGCGACTTCGTACTCGGAAAGTTCCGGGGTATCTCCGTCGAAAAGACCCGTCATGAGCGAAGGTAACTTCTGCTCGAGAGCTTTCAAGGCTTTCTTCTCGGCGGCTGTCTTTTTGGAGGTGGTGAGAGCGGGCGTTGGTGACGACGAGAGGAGAGATTCTTTCGCGTCGGCTTCTACTAAGAGACGAGCGACGATCGACGCCTCTTTTTGCACCGTTTGTACCATCTCGTTTATTTTCTGGCTGCTGCTGGTGATGGCAGTGCTGCTCGTGCTACTGCTGCTATCACCGCTGGTGGCGTTGCCATCACTCGCCGTCGCGCTCGTTTCTCCTTCCTTTTCTTTCATCTTCTTCGTCAAAACGGATTGCATCTCGCGTTGTCTCGCCTTGGCCACCGCAATCGACGTTCTCATTTTTTTGTCGCTACTGCTACTGCTGCTACTAGTGCTACCGCTGCTGCTATTCTTTTCGCCGTTTCCTTCGCCGTACTCCTCGAGATATTTTTTCACGTTGTTTCTTTGATACACGCAAAAGAGCAAATCGCCGAGTAACCCTCCGACCAAAGGAGCCGCTCCGTTACCTCCTGAAATCACAAACGAAAAACCGAGCAATCCGTTTGAGATTCTTTCCCGCCAATCGTCAATGGTCGAACGAACGTTCATGTTATACATGGCGGATTCGATCGCCAACTCTTGCGGCTCTAATTTCTCTCCTTTCCTTTTCTTTGCCTCGATTTTGTCCGTGGTGATCTCTTCCATCTTTTCCTTCCCGGTGATTTTATCTCGCGTCACAACGTACGCTCTCATCGCCGGTTTAGGTGTTTTATCGCCGCCGGCGCCAAAACCTTTCTTTCGATAATTTTGATAAAAAAGCATCGCCTCCTTACCCAACACCGTCGCCGCGAGCGCGAGCCATTTGGTCGTGTTTTCAATCTCGTACACCTCGTAACCGTACTCGACGCCTCTTTCAGTTATCCACGTGAACAAAAATCCGAGCGTGAAAACGCACGCGAACGAGTCCGCCACGCGCGCAACAAACGCGACGATGGCGTCTTTGTAAAAAGGCATATCCAAACACGGATTATTCAGTGAAGCCTCTTTCGCGTAGTTGGACACCGCAGTTTTCAGCGAAGGCGAAGATGAATCGGTGGAAGAAGAAGAAGAACTGCTTTCGCCGGGAAAAAACAGATTCATAATCGCAAAATCCACCAAAACCAACGGCATCGCGCACGCGATCCCAATCCCAACCGCCGACGAAACGAGGTCCAGAAAGAAAGCATCGCCCCCAACGCCACCACCACCACTAATACCGTTGTTCAAAAATAATCGAAACGAATCGATCACTTTCACGTTCAGCGCCAAACCTAGCAAGGTCATCGCCGACCCTTTTATCGCGCCTTCGGTGACCAACAGCGAGAGAAACAAACTGTTCTGAAGCTTTTGATACTTCTTCTCCTCCTCTTCTTCTTCCTCTTTCGTCTTTACCTTCGTCTTCGTCGCGTTCTTTGTTCTTTGCTCTCGAATCGGTGGGAGCGGAGGAAGAGGCGGCGGAATGGGAGAGCGAACATCCTCCTTCTTCGTCTTTTCTTCTTCTTCTTCTTCTTCTTCTTCGTCTCCTCCTCCTTCGGAAGAAGAAGAAGAAGACGCGTTCGCGATTACAAAACTCCGTCCTCTTCTCTCGCGCGCGCTCCCACACACGAGAGGACGACCGAGTAGTCGTTTTCCAAGCGCGGAGTCGCCGCCTTTCATCGTCGTCGCGGATGTCTTCGCGAAGAAGACGCAGGTGTCTTCGCCGTCGCTGATTTTGCATCTTCTCTGATGAAATCGCGCGACGCTTCTTCCGCGTTCTTCGCTCGCGCGGAGGCG
>Ga0181599_1005120_pt1 | contig 10281 bp, 8 predicted proteins | sample 041ome_3_FD_148658 | JGI IMG/M metagenome (GOLD analysis project Ga0181599, IMG submission 148658) | Coastal salt marsh microbial communities from the Groves Creek Marsh, Skidaway Island, Georgia - 041405US metaG (spades assembly) | ecosystem: Environmental > Aquatic > Marine > Intertidal zone >...
CAGGCTACCATGGTCGCCCTGCAGCGTGCGGCGTCGGCGCGCGTGACACCCGGTTGCCCACATTTTGGTTTGCATCCTGGGGCTTGCGGTGGCTGCAAAATGCAGCACCTACAGGCCGATAGCCAAGTGGCGGTGAAACAGCGTGCGCTGGAAGACCAACTGTGGCATTTGGCCAAGGTAAAACCGCTGCATGTGCTGCGCCCCATCCATGGCCCACGCTGGGGCTATCGCCACCGGGCCAGGCTATCGGTGCGATACGTCCCGAAAAAAGACGCCGTACTGGTGGGCTTTCACGAGCGCAAAAGCCGCTATGTGGCGGATATTCAAAGCTGCAGGGTGTTGCCACCAGCCGTCAGCGCCATGCTGCCCGCGCTGCGACAGGCGCTTTATCGCATGCCCTCGCGTGCGCAGTGTCCGCAAATTGAAATGGCTGCCGATAGCCAGACCACAGCCTTGGTGTTGCGGCATTTGCAGCCTTTGCAAGAGGCAGACCGTATGCAGTTGCGTGCGTTTGCCCAGGCGCAGCAAGAACAAGGGCACGATGTGCAGTGGTGGCTGCAGCCGGGTGGTCCAGCCACCATTGAGCTGCTCAACGCCGACGACGACAACCGCTTGGCCTATACCTTGCCTACCTACGGCCTGCGCATGCCGTTTCGACCGACCGATTTCACCCAAGTGAACCCGGCGGTGAATCGGGTGTTGGTGCCGCGAGCCTTGTCTTGGTTGGATGTGCAACCGGATGAGACGGTCATTGACTGGTTTTGCGGCCTGGGCAACTTTACTTTGCCGCTGGCCACGCAAGGTGCGCGGGTCATGGGTTTGGAGGGGGCGACCACCTTGGTGCAGCGCGCCCGAGACAACGCCGAGGCAGCCGGCTCAAGCCTGCGTCGTTTACCTGAATTCATGGCGCGCGACTTGTTTAAGCTTGAGGCGGCTGACTTGGTGGCCCTGGGCTCAGCCCACAAGTGGTTGATCGACCCACCGCGTGAGGGGGCGTTTGCCCTGATCAAAGCTTTGGTGGATGCCATGGCGTTGACCGACTCGGCGGGTAACGCGTGGCAACCGCCGCAACGCATTGTGTATGTCAGCTGCAACCCTGCCACCTTGGCCAGGGACGCGGGCTTGTTGGTACACCGGGCCGGCATGCAATGCGATGCCGCCGGTGTTATTAATATGTTTGCCCACACCGCCCACGTGGAGTGCATGGCGGTATTCAGCCGCCGCCCCGACCCCGCCTAGAGGGCTGCGTGCGGCAGCTGGGCTGGGGGGTGGTCAGTCCCGATCGCCGCCAAAGATACCCAACAGCATCAACAGGTTTTGGAAGATGTTGACGAGGTTGAGGTACAGCGCCAGCGTGGCGCTGATGTAGTTGGTTTCACCGCCGTCAACGATGCGCTTGAGATCGACCAACAAAAACGCGCTGAAAATTGCCACAGCCAGCATGCTCAACACCACCATGCCGGTGGAGCTGGCCACAAACATGTTGATGACGAAGCCAACCAACAACAAAATCACGCCAATCGTGAGCCACTGTTGCAGGCCGCTGAGGTCGCGCTTAATGGAAGTGGCCAGCCCGGCCATGACAAAAAACACGCTGGCGGTGCCGCCAAACGCCGTCATGACCAGCTCGGCACCGTTGCTAAAGCCCAAAACCATGGCGATCAAGCGGGACATCATGAGTCCCATGAAGAAGGTGAAGGCCAGCAGCACCCAGACGCCCGCGGCACTGTTTTTGGTTTTCTCAATGGCGAAAATAAAACCAAAGGCCACTGCCAAGAACAAAATAACGCTCATCACACCGCCCATGGCGGCGGTGATGCCGGTGCTCACCCCAACCCACGCGCCCAATACGGTGGGCAGCAGGCTGATGGCTAAAAGCCAGTAGGTGTTGCGCAGTACGCGGTTGCGTTGCAGCGCCGCGCTCGATGCGCTGGGGTTCATTGGGGTGCTGGGGTTGGATCCGATCATGGGGCGTCCTCCTTTAAAAGGTTACGTGTTTAGTGTAGGGCACCCGGGCGAAGTTCCCCAAAAACCCTAGGTTTTACTGGTGTTTACCCTAGTTTTGCAAAGTTTATTGGGCGTATGCCCCGTGTTTTCAGCCAGGTGTAAGGCACGGCAAACACAGTCCGCCTGGGCTGGGGAGCTTTGGTTGCGCCTGCGCGCCGCAGCTGGTCCCGGGTTGTTTCAACGCTTTAGGAGTCTCCGCATGCAAGACAGCCAAGGCTATTGGTCGGCAACGTTGGCGCTGCTCACCAAAGTTCTCGTGATTTGGTTTGCTGTGTCGTACCTTGCCGGTATTTTGCTGGCACCGGCGCTCAACAACATCATGTTGGGTGGGTACCCGTTGGGCTTTTGGTTCGCTCAACAGGGTTCAATCTACGTCTTTGTGATCCTCATTTTCTGGTACGCCAAAAAAATGGGTGAACTCGACCGCCAGTATGGCGTCGAAGAAGAGTAAGGAGCACAACCATGGATTTACAAACGATTACATATTTGGTGGTTGGCGCTTCTTTTGCGTTGTACATCGGCATTGCCATTTGGGCGCGAGCCGGCACCACAGGTGAGTTCTATGTAGCCGGACGCGGGGTGAGCCCGGTCATGAACGGCGCGGCCACGGCGGCTGACTGGATGTCGGCTGCATCCTTCATTTCAATGGCTGGTTTGATCTCGGGCTTTGGCTACGGCGGCACCGTGTTCCTGATGGGTTGGACCGGCGGCTACGTGTTGCTGGCCATGCTGCTGGCCCCGTACTTGCGCAAGTTTGGCAAGTTCACGGTGCCTGAGTTTATTGGCGACCGCTTTTACTCGCCTGCGGCGCGTACGGTGGCGGTGGTTTGCCTGTTGGTGGCTTCGATCACCTACATCATTGGCCAAATGACCGGCGTGGGCATTGCCTTTTCGCGCTTTTTGGAAGTTGAAAAAGACACCGGCATTTACGTGGGCATGACCATTGTGTTTGCTTACGCGGTGTTTGGCGGTATGAAGGGCATCACCTACACCCAGGTCGCCCAATACTGTGTGTTGATTTTGGCATACACCATTCCGGCGATTTTCATTTCGTTGAACCTCACCGGCAACCCACTGCCGCAGTTGGGTTTGGGTTCAGATTTTGCGGGCTCGGGTGTGTCGCTGCTGGCCAAGTTGGATCAGGTGGTTACCGACCTGGGCTTTAGCCAATACACCACCTCGCCACGCTTGAGCATGCTCAACACCTTCAGCTACACGGTGTCGCTGATGATCGGCACGGCGGGTTTGCCACACGTGATCGTGCGCTTTTTTACTGTTCCTAAAGTGTCCGATGCCCGCCGTTCGGCTGGTTGGGCGCTGTTTTTTATTGCCATTTTGTACACCACGGCACCTGCCGTTGGCGCCATGGCCAAGCTCAACCTGCACGCCACGGTGAACACCGCGGTCAAAGGTGGTGGCGACTTGTACGCCACCGAGAGCAGCATTTTGGCCTCGGAGCGTCCGGAGTGGATGAAGCGCTGGGAAGTGACCGGTTTGCTGAAGTTCACCGACAAAAACGGTGACGGTCGCATTCAGTACTACAACGACAAAACCAAAAACGAGGCGGTACTGGCCAAGGCCAACGCGGCAGGGTGGAAAGGCAATGAGCTGAGCGTGAACAACGACATCATTGTGTTGGCCAACCCGGAAATTGCCCTGTTGCCGAATTGGGTGATCGCGTTGGTGGCCGCGGGTGGCTTGGCCGCTGCGTTGTCAACCGCCGCTGGTTTGTTGATGGCAATTGCCTCGGCGATTTCGCATGATTTGATCAAAGGGGTGATCAACCCTGACATCGATGAGCGCTCTGAGCTGTTGGCCGGCAAGATCGCGATGGCAGTGGCCATTTTTGTGGCCGGCTATCTGGGCCTGAATCCGCCAGGGTTTGCCGCAGGTACCGTGGCGCTGGCGTTTGGTATTGCAGCCTCATCGCTGTTCCCTGCCATCATGTTGGGGATTTTCTCCAAAACCATGAACACGCGTGGTGCGGTGGCCGGCATGATCGCGGGCTTGTCGGTGACTTTGTTCTATGTGTTTGCGCACAAGGGCATCTTCTTTATCAAGGGCACCGAGTTCGTTGAGCTGGTTGGCGGCAACAACGGTTGGTTTGGCATTGAGCCCAATGCCATTGGCACCTTGGGCGCGATTGTTAACTTTGTGGTGGCGTTCTTGGTAGCCAAGACCTCGGCGCCCGCGCCACAGCATATTCAAGACTTGGTTGAGTCGATTCGTGTACCCAAGGGTGCAGGGGCGGCCACCGGTCATTGATACACTGCAGGGGTAGGGCAGAAGCGACCCCTGTAAACTCAAAGCCCGCCGGCAGTTGGCTGCTGGCGGGTTTTTTTATATGGAGTTTGCGTGCACGCTTACGTATTTGTTGTGCTGAATTGGATTTTGCTGCTCGGCCTGGTGGTGCTGGCGGTGGTGTGGCTGCGAGAGGCGTGGCGGATCGCGGTTCAGCGCGATTTTTCACGCGTGGCGTTACGCCGTGGTGAGCCGCCACCCGACCCAGCCCGGGTGGCGCCCTACGCCGCCGTGGTGAACCTGCTGGGGGGCACCGTTGCGGCGGCCACGGTGTTGTGGGTGTTGATTGAGCAGCCGCCTTATGAAGCGTGGAACGCCATGGGGGGCGTGACGATTTGGCTTAAGGTATTTGCCAACTTTATCTTGGCGCGTCACGCGCACGTTGGGCGCGCGCGCCGCAAGCCCGCCGATCAGTAATTCAGGTGTTGCGGCAGCACCTGCTGTAATACCGTGGTGGCGATTTCCTCAATGGATTTGGTGGTTGAGGAGAGCCACTGAATACCCTCGCGACGCATCATGGCCTCGGCCTGGGCGACCTCGTATTGGCAGTTGGCCAAGCTGGCGTAGGTGGAATCGGGGCGCCGCTCGTGCCGGATATCGGCCAAGCGCTGGGGCTCAATGGTGAGCCCAAAAAGCTTTTGGCGGTACGGTATCAAGTCTTGCGGCAGACGTTGACGCTCAAAATCTTCAGGGATCAGTGGGTAGTTGGACGCTTTGATACCGTACTGCATCGCCAGGTACAGGCTGGTGGGCGTTTTGCCACTGCGGCTGACACCCACCAAAATAACCTCGGCGCTGGTCAAGTCGCGCGCGCTTTGCCCGTCGTCGTGGGCGAGTGCAAAGTTGATGGCGTCGATGCGATTGAGGTACGCCTGCGTTTGCGCGGTTTCACTGAAGCGCCCCACGCGGTGGTTGCTTTTGAGGTTGAAGGTGCGCTCCAGCGGCGCGACAAAGGTGCCAAATAAGTCCATCAACTGGCCTTGGCAATCCGCCTGAATGATGGCCAAGACCTCTTCGTTGACCACGGTGCTGAACACAATCGGCGGCTTGCCTTCGGCGCGGGCGGCTTGATTGATTTGCGCTACGGCTTGGCGGGCTTTGTCGGCGCTGTTGACAAAGGGCAACCTAACTTGGCGCGGGGTCACGGCAAACTGCGCCAAAATGGCGTGACCAAAGGTTTCGGCGGTGATGCCGGTGCTGTCCGATAAAAAAAACACGGAGCGGTTGGGCATGGCGAAATCTCGGGTTTTTTACAATAGCGGGTTGGCCACGCCGTGTGGCTGTTTGATATGTTAACCACCTTCGTGGCAGCGGGGGCCACAAGGGCGTTTGCTGGCGAGTTAATTGGAGAGTTCCATGTCTGAGCGCTTTGCCGCCACCGATTTAGTTGTTCCGTTTGAGCTGTTGCGCAACAGCGACGTGGAGTTGGTTGGCGGAAAAAACGCCAGTCTTGGCGAGATGATCTCGCAACTGCCCGAGGGCGTTCGGGTGCCCACCGGTTTTGCAACCACCGCCCATGCTTACCGTGAGTTTTTGGCGCATCAGGGTTTGGATCGGCGCATCAGCGAGGCGCTGGCGGCGCTGAACGCCGACGATGTACCGGCTCTGGTGCAAACCGGTGCCACCATCCGCCAGTGGGTGCAGCAGCAGCCCCTGCCGCGGGCGCTGGAGCAAGCGATTCGCTCGGCGTTTGCTGCGCTTGACACCGAAGGCAGTGGAAGTTTTGCGGTGCGGTCGTCGGCGACTGCCGAGGATTTGCCCGATGCCTCGTTTGCTGGGCAACAAGAAACCTTTTTGAACGTACGTGGCATTGAGGATACGCTGGTCAAAATCAAAGAAGTTTTTGCTTCTTTGTACAACGACCGGGCTATTAGCTACCGTGTGCATAAGGGCTTTGCGCACGACGCGGTGGCACTGTCGGCCGGCGTGCAGCGCATGGTGCGATCCGACACGGGTGCCGCCGGTGTGATGTTTACCCTGGACACCGAGTCGGGCTTTTCCGACGTGGTGTTTATTACCTCGAGCTACGGCTTGGGTGAGATGGTGGTGCAGGGGGCGGTGAACCCCGATGAGTTTTATGTGCACAAGCCCATGCTGGAGCGCGGACATCAAGCGATTGTGCGGCGCAGCTTAGGGTCTAAGCTGCAAGCCATGGTGTTTGCCAGTGAGCAAGCACGGCAAGACAGTGGGCAATTGGTGGCGGTGCGCGACGTTGACGTGGCGCAACGCAACCGCTACAGCCTAAGCGATCAAGAGGTGCATGAGCTGGCCCGCGTGGCCATGCGCATTGAAGCGCACTACGGGCGTCCGATGGACATTGAGTGGGGCAAAGACGGCGAAGACGGGCAACTCTACATTTTGCAGGCACGGCCAGAGACGGTAAAGAGTCAGGCTGGCGCGGTGTCCGAGCAGCGCTTTGCGCTCAAGGGCAAGGGCGAGGTGCGGGCCTCGGGTCGGGCGATTGGCCAGAAAGTCGGTGCCGGCCCGGTGCGCTTGGTGCTAAGCCCTGCCGAAATGGATAGGGTGCAGCCCGGCGATGTGTTGGTTACTGACATGACCGACCCCAACTGGGAGCCGGTGATGAAGCGCGCCAGTGCCATCGTGACCAATCGTGGGGGGCGCACCTGCCACGCGGCCATCATTGCGCGGGAGTTGGGTATCCCAGCGGTGGTGGGATGCCACGATGCCACCGAGACACTGCGCGAGGACATGTTGGTGACCGTGAGTTGCGCTGAGGGCGATACCGGTTATGTGTACGAGGGCTTGCTCGAGGTGGAGGTATCCGAGGTGCCGCGCGGGGCTATGCCCGAGCTGGACCTAAAAATCATGATGAACGTTGGCAACCCTCAGTTGGCGTTTGACTTTTGCCAAATGCCCAACGCCGGGGTCGGGTTGGCACGGCTTGAATTTGTGATCAACAACAACATTGGCGTGCATCCCAAAGCGATTTTGGAATACCCCAACGTCGACGCCGAGTTGAAGTTGGCGGTGGAGTCTGTGGCCAGGGGACATGTCTCGCCGCGCGCGTTTTATGTAGACAAAATCACCGAGGGCGTGGCCACCATTGCGGCAGCGTTTTGGCCCAAGCCAGTGATCGTGCGGCTGTCTGACTTTAAAAGCAACGAGTATCGCAAGCTCATTGGAGGCAGCCGTTACGAACCAGAAGAAGAAAACCCCATGCTGGGCTTTCGTGGCGCGGCACGCTACTTAAGCGCTGACTTTGCCCCTGCTTTTGCCATGGAGTGCGAGGCGTTACGGCGCGTGCGCGAGACCATGGGCTTAACCAACGTTGAGGTAATGGTGCCGTTTGTGCGCACCTTGGCGCAGGCCGAGCGCGTGGTGCAGTTGCTGCAGGACAACGGATTGAAGCGTGGCGAGAACGGCCTGCGTCTCATCATGATGTGTGAGGTGCCAAGCAACGCGGTGTTGGCTGAGGCCTTTTTGCAGTACTTCGATGGCTTCTCGGTAGGCTCCAACGACCTCACCCAGCTCACACTTGGGTTGGATCGGGATTCCGGCCTTGAGTTGTTAGCCAATGACTTTGATGAGCGCGACCCGGCCGTGCTGGCGTTGCTGGAGCGTGCCATTGATGCCTGTCGAGCGCAGGGCAAATACATCGGTATTTGTGGGCAGGGACCAAGCGATCACCCAGACTTTGCTCGGTGGTTAAAGGATAAAGGGATCGCGTCGATCTCACTCAACCCCGACACCGTGGTGGCCACCTGGCAGGCGTTGGCTAAGGGCTAGCATGGCGGCGCGCGCCGGCCAAACACCGTGGAGCTGGCTTAAGCCCGCGTTGACGGCGTGGCTGGGGGTTGGGGTGGTGGTGGCAGCGGTGACGCTGTTGTGGTGGAGTACCTTACCCGCGGTGGCGCGCGACCAAGCGTTGGCGCTGTGGCAGGCCCACGGCGCGATGGCATTGGCCTTGGCGGTCCTGACCCTGCCGTTGGCGGCGTGGGTGGTGCACCGGCGTTGGCGGCAACAGCACGCTTGGCGTCATGCCACGCTGACCGATGCGCTGCGCCAAAGCCAACAAGCCACCCAGGCACTCGAGCAGCATGTGGCTCAGGCCACGCAATCGTTGGCCAGAGACCGGCGTGTGCTGGCAGCTTTGGTGGCGGAGTTGACTGAGGGTGTTGTGGTGTGCCACGCCAGTGGTGAAATCATGCTGTACAACCAAGCGGCGTGCGACGTGTTGCGCCCTGTCGCCCCAGGCCCGGGGGCCAGGGTGTGGGTGGGCATTGGACGCTTGATGGGCGAGGTGCTCAACGACCCTACGCTGTGGACGCAGGCCACGGACTTTTTGTTGCGCGAGCAACAGGCCGGCCGAGCGCGACCGCGAGTGGTGTGGGTGGATGGCGCGGGCGGGCCGGCGCAGCCGCTGATGATTCGCGCCACGCTGCTGGACACCGGCCGCGACCACAGCCGTCTCGATACCCACGGCGCGGCCACGCTTGTGGTGCTCCAGCCTTGGCCCAGTCGGGCTGCGGCGTTGGCGCAGTGGTCAGCGCAGGCGGCTGCGCCCATCAAGGCTGCGGCGTTGCTGGCTGCAACGCGACCTTGGTTGGCCAGCCAATTGGGTGCTGAAGTGGTGGTGCAGCCAGCCCCCGATGTCATGGTGCGCGTGCCCCCCTTGCTTTGGGTACAGCACGCTTGGGACGTCTTACAAAGTCACCCACACGCCGTTGGTCAGGCGCTGCATTGGCGATGGCTACCGAGCCCCCATACGCTGGGAGTGCAATGGTGCGTGGGCGAGGCGGTGCTTTACCAAGTCGAACTCGATGTCTGGCACGGCGAGACGTTGACCGAGGCACCGGGGCGAGGCGACGCGTTGACGGCGGATGACGAGCGCCCCGAGTTTTTTGACTTTGATATTTTCCAAACGTCCAAGCCAAGCCATGCTTTGGCGGAGCGCCCGTTGGCTGAGCTAAGCTACACCGTGTTCGATTTAGAGACCACCGGGCTTAATCCCAGCGAGGGCGACGAAATCATTGAAATCGGAGCGGTGCGGGTGGTCAACCAGCGACTGCGCCGGCACGAAACCCTGCATCAATTGGTGGCGCCGCGGCGCCGCGTCAGCGTGTCATCGCAAGCGGTGCATGGGCTGACCCCGTCCATGCTGGCGGGTCAGCCAACGCTGGAGCAGGCTCTACCCGACTTGCACAGCTTTGCCCGTGCGACCGTTTTGGTGGCGCACAACGCGGCGTTTGACATGCGTTTTTTGGAATTGGCGCACGCGCGCACCGGCTTGCACTTTGACCAGCCGGTGCTCGATACGCTGCTGCTGTCGGCGGTGCTGCACCCCGAGCAAGGTTCACATCGGCTGGACGCCATTGCCCACCGCTTGGGCCTGCCGGTGCACGACCGCCACCACGCCTTGGGCGATGCGCTGCTGACGGCACAGGTGTGGCTGCGCTTGATGCCCTTGTTGCAGGCCCAAGGGATTGTGACGTTGGCGCAAGCGCTGCACGCCGCGCGCCAAACCTGGCAGGCCCGGCTGCGTTACTAGCAATGGGTTGAGGCTTGGCGTTGCCGTCTTACAGCCGGCCCGCCTGATGGCGCTGACCAAGGGCTTCTTGCAAGGTGGCGATGGTGGCGAACGCTTGCTTGAGATGCTGACGCTCAAAATTCGATAACTCGCTCGGTTTTAAAAAGTTATTCGGCGCCTCGCCGCGTTCAATTTGCCTGCGTTGATGTTGTATCCGCAAATCGCTTAGGTACGCCCATGTGTCGAGTAAATCGCGCGCGCCTTCCACGCTTACTTCGCCGCCTTGGGTGCTGTGGCTTAAGCGCTCCATGGTGTTCACGGCTTCCACTTGCCCAGCCAGCGCGTACACCCGGGCCAAGTCAACAATGGGAACCAAGCCTCTGTGCTTGAGGTCAATCGTGCCACGATGCTCGCCGGTGCGCGCGGTTTGCAGCCGCCCCCATAGACCAAGCGGTGGGGTGTGGGAAAGCGCGTTGCGAATGAGA
>Ga0181599_1005125_pt1 | contig 10268 bp, 13 predicted proteins | sample 041ome_3_FD_148658 | JGI IMG/M metagenome (GOLD analysis project Ga0181599, IMG submission 148658) | Coastal salt marsh microbial communities from the Groves Creek Marsh, Skidaway Island, Georgia - 041405US metaG (spades assembly) | ecosystem: Environmental > Aquatic > Marine > Intertidal zone >...
ACGAGAGACGTAGCCGGAGTGAGTAAATTCGGGCCAGACATAGAGTGGATCGAAGACATCGACTATACGTTGGACTCGTCTCGCGTACGAGCGTTTTACGAAGCCATAAGAGAATACTGGCCTGGACTCAGAGATGGGTTCCTCGTTCCGACGTACACCGGCATCAGGCCGAAGCTCATCAACAGGGATGGCGATACCGAAGAACCAGGCGCGACGAGCGATTTCGTGATGCAGACCGAGGAGACCCACCAAACGCCTGGACTCGTGAATCTTTTTGGCTTCGAGTCTCCGGGTCTGACTTCGTGCATGGCCATAGGGGTTGAGGTTGCGAATATTTTAGAATAGACACTGGTACTTGTATCAGCGTGTACTGTAAGCATTCATACGTGTACTGCGTACAACTCTAGCGTAGCTACGATATCGATGCGCGGCGGGATTATCAACCCCGTTCTCTTGAGTAAACTCAGTTTGTAGAACGTTGCGTCACGCGTCCACCGCGAGCATCTAGTACGTGCTCATTTCGCTTCTAAATCGAAAGAATCTTAAAGCGCCTTGACGATATCAGCTTCGATGGAAAGCGGGCTATCCGTCGGCGCGTATCTCTTGATCGTCTTACCCTCCTTGTCGAGCAAGAACTTGGCGAAATTCCACTTGATTTCGCTACCAGCCATGGCGAGCAATCCTGACTCTGGCGCGGATTCCTTCAAGTGCTTCCAGAGCGGCGAAGCGTTGGCACCGTTGACCAAGGTCTTCTCAAACAACGGAAACTTTGCGCCGTACTTGCCCGCGAAAGCCTTGATTTCAGCCGGGGATCCCGGCTCTTGTCCACCAAACTCGTTCGACGGAAACGCCAGAACGACGAGGTTCTCGTGCTTGTTATCCAACTGCACGAGCTCCTTGTAGTTCTGGTCAGTCAAGCCTCACTTGGACGCGACGTTCACCACCAAGCACACCTTACCGGCGTACTTGGACAGGCTCACGCTCTGTCCGTCGATATCCTTGACGGTGAAATCAAAGGCTGATTTGTTGGCAGCCGCGTTCGGCTTACTTGCACCGAAGAAGGCGCGAACGACGTTCATGTTTCTTCCCGCGCGTTTCGGGAGTGCGACGCGCGCCCGCGCGTGCAAAGCTACCACGGATGCCGGTAACGCCGGCATATGCTCGCGCCCGAGAGTGGCGGTGAGTGATTTTGTGGTTGACGTCACCAACCGTGTATTTTGGTGGATTGACGAGCGTTTCAGCGTACCGAGTGCTCTCCGAGCGCGAGGATGCGAGCGAGACGGAAACAAAACAAAGCGAAAGAACGTCTTTGATCGCGTCGTGCTTTGACAATCGCATTTACTTTACGTTACAACTGCGCTAATTTTAAGCTTGGCCTTGCAAGCCGTCGACGAATTTCCACAAGCCCTCCTCCTTGCGAAACGTCGACAACTCGGCGTGGTTCTCCTCTGGGAGCTCGTTAAACCCTTGCTGACCGACGACGCGGCATTTATATTTGAACCCGACGTAATGCTCCTCTTCCTTCTTCTTCCCAGCCTTGTCTCGAACAATTTCAAGGTCGTAAAATCGAACCTTTTTACACGTCGCTTCGACGTCGCGAGCGAGCGTGGATACAACCTTTCCCTCCTTTGTCTTGCTCCCTTCCTTCATGATTGGGTTATCGGAATGAGTTGTTTTAACGACATACAACCCTTTCCCTTTGGCGTACGCGCTGAATCGACTGCGCATGAGCGTCACCGGATCCGTCGGGTACGCGTCGCCGTCGTGATATGGCTTACAGCACGTCGAGTACGTCAACCCATCCTTCCCACCACCGCACGGACACCGCTCCTCCGCGTTTCGTGCCACTTTCCCGACAACACCCGCCGTCACGACGGCGCCTGACGAACCCACCGCGCCGCCACCGCCGTCCACATCGGCGCCATCCGAACCGTCAGCACCACCACCCAGAAGCTCTGCGAAACCTTTTCGTTTCCCTTTACCGAACGCGACGACGCCCGTCGCGCGTCCTCGTCCTCGTCCTCGAACCCCGTTCGTTCGTGACGACGTGACTGCACGCGTCGTCGCGGTTGTCGCTCCGGTGTGAGTCATCGGCGGCGTCCAAGAGTGAAGGCGGTTTCGGACCTCACTTTTCACTGCGTCGTTTCGTTCGTCGGGCGATGTCCAACTGGGCCGCGCTTCGAGCGACGCTCGGAGGGTCCAGGGATGATCGACGAACGATCGTACGAAACGACGCCGACGCTGACGACGCGCGACGAGGGGATTCGGCGACGACGAAAACGAAGAAGAAGAGGAAAAAGCGCAATGGTGACACTGTTGGGAAAAGTGAAGAAACTGTCACCGCCGAAGACGCACGCGGTGCGCCGCGGCGACGACCCGACGACGCCGTTCGCGGCGACAGGGTTGCCGTCATGCTCGATGTTGACTTTCGACCGGGGCTCTTGGATGACGGGGCGACGACTTTCGTCGGCGACGCAGACGCGGAGCGCGCGGCGCTCGCTAGGTTGGCTTCGACGTCTGAATCCGGCGGCGGCGGTATCGATGACGCCCTGTCCATCGCGCGCGTCGAGGCGGCGAGGTTACGATTCGTGACGCACATGTGTATGCACTTTGAACGCGCGTGTGGACAAAGAATCGGGAAGCGGTGGTGTTCGTCTTACGAGGAATGGATCGCGACGGCGTGCGAAACGGTTTTGATTCCCACGAGCGAACGCTCCAGAGCGGCGCTCGCGGAAAAGTTGGCGAAATACGGCGCGGATGCGGCGGAGATTGAAGAGGCGTGTGAGACGATGATGACCAAGTCTCGAGAGTTAGCGCGAAACTTGGTGCGGGAGCGATCGCATCGTCCAGCTGGGTCGTCCGAAAGGGTTCGATTGAAACGCGAAAACGACGCTTCGGTTGCGCTCACATTGGGCTCGACGAGCGTGCGAGTAAACGCCGAACATTTCCATAAATTACGACGATTGTACGAGCGATGTCACGGGGCTGAGACGGTAGACGAAGATGCATTTTTAACGGCGACGTTCGCCATGGTTTGTCGATATGACGCCGCGCAGGGTGGGCAAGTGAGATTCGCCGGCGGGCATCACACGGCTTTGCACGGCGAAGCGTTCGACGTCTTGCGAGACGGCTTGGGGTGCGGCATGGAGCTCTTCGCCTCGCCACTCAACTGTCGATGGCCAAAGTTTTGCAGCGCACACGGAGACGTCGACGCACCGTTCGGTTCGGTCGGAAGTTACGACGGTTTCGCCCCGAAGCGCGGGTGTTACGAGGTCAATCCACCGTTCGAGCCGGCGCTTGTGTTAGACGTCGCAAAGCATTTGGACTCGCGTCTCGCCGAAGCCGACGCGCTCAACGAATCGCTTACCTTTATCGTTGTCACCCCGAACTGGCCAAACAGACCGTGTTGGGAAGCCTTGAGGAACTCTCCTTTTTGCCGCCGAGTCGAAGTAATTCCGCTTCGAGAGCACGGGTATTACGAAGGTGCGCAGCATCGCAAAAAGTCCAAGTATAGATTATCGTCGTGCGACTCTTCGTTGATTTTTCTCCAATCCTCGCGCGCGACTCCGGTTACCGATGACGTCGTGGGGCGTTTACGAAGGGCGTTCGCACCGAAACAGGGCGCAAAGAAAAAGTAAAGAAATGGGTAGCGGAGCAAAGGAATGGATGGTAGCGTATTGCGTAAATCGTGTAGAATTGACAAGCCAAGACGCCCGCTGGCGGGCGCCGTGTAAACTAAACTACTTTAGTACTCATTCAAGGCGTAAAGAACGGACGCCCCGCTATGGACTCGCCCGCGAAGAGACAAATGAGCGTAATCATCGCCAATCGGCCGTTGAGAAGCTCGGTAAACGGCACCCAACCGACGCGTCCTAGGACGGTGTCCTTGCCCGGAAGCGTTCGCACGTCGAGGTTCAACGGATCGACGAGGTAGCCCCGTTCTGCGCGCGCCGTCGCGTCTCTCTTCCATTTACACACCCCAGACCCGTAGACTTCGACACCATCTGCCTGCGCGGTGATGCTCGGCAAACAACTCGCCGCGATGACGGCACCGACAATCAGCGCGCTCACCCCGTGCGTCAAGTTCCACGCCAGCTGTTCCGGATAACTCTTCCCGGTGAGCGCCTCGACGACGCCCCCGGTCACCACCCCGAGCATGGCCACCCGCGCGTTCACGAGCTCCGGAAGCACCCCATCACACCCAAACACCAACAACGAATCCACGCTCAGCGCTCGCTCGACCGCCCCGCGTTCGCCCTCGCGTTCCTTTTCCCGGTCCATCATCGCCCGAAACGCCGCCTCTCTCGCCCTCGCCGCCGCCGGCGCGTTTCGTTCGTTCGCCCGTTCAATCTCCTTCATCTCCTGCACGCTCACCCGTTCCAGCGTTCGCGCCGCGCTCGGCGACGACGCGTCGCCTCTGTCAAACACCCGCGCTTCCGTTTCATCGTACACCGGCGCCGTCGGTTTCGCCGTCGCACCCTTCCCTTCAACCCTCACGACGTTCGCGTCGACGTTCGCGTCGACATCGTCGTCACTCATCTCCCGCGGTCGCCGAGGCTCCGACTGCGACGATCGCCGTCTCCCGCGCGAAGACCCCCGTCTCGACGCTCGCGTTTTCGTCCTCGTCCTCGTCGTCGTCGGTTTCGTCGTCGGTTTCGTCATCATCAACGTCGTCGTCGTCGTCGTCGTCGTCATCATCATCATCAACGTCGTCGTCGAGTGTGGATGGAGTGTGAACGCGCGCGTCCTCGATCCAACGATCCGTACCCTCCGAACCAAACTGAACCAAACCAATCGACGAGTCATGACTCATTGAATCCGTAGGGTTTAGAGGCCTCTAAATCACGCAGAGGTGAGTACGAACGAACGGATGGACGGATGGACGCGGTGCTCGAGCGTTTTGGCGCGTTGTTCGTTGGACGGAGGACGGGAGAATCGACCGCGTCGTCGTCGTCATCGGTTCGTTCGTCGCCGGAATGGCGAAGAAACGAAGGGCGACGTCGACGAGACCGGCGGCGGCGATGGCGGCGAGGTTAGCGATGAAAGCTGCGGCGTCGACGAACGGGAACGGGAACGGGAATGACGAAGACGAATCAGCGGAAGAGGATGCGCGCGGAAGAGGCGCGGACGCGTCGACGTCTGCGGCGACGACGACGACGCGGGAACTCTTGCGGCGATTGGAGGAGAGCGAAAGAGTTCGGGATGGGTTGCGCGAGGCGCTGATGACGCTGAAATCGCGGTACGAGTCGCTGGAGCTCGCGTGCGGGGGCGCGGAGGCGTTGGGGCGACGCGGGCGCTCGGCGACGGCTTTGGCGGCGAATAAAGAGTCGGCGTTGGAGCGACGAACGGCGAGTGAGGAGCGATTGAGAAGGATGCGCGCCGAGGCAGAGGTGGAGAGGTTGAAGAGGGCGACGGCGGACGTGATGCGGGAGCGGGCAGAGCGTGAGGCCGAGGTGAGCGCGAGGTTGGCGTCGGGCGGTTTGCCGGGAACGTCGCGGGTAGCGGACGCGAACGAGAACGCGGCTTCGGCAAAGGAACTCAAGACGCTTCGAGCGACGTGTGAGCGGCAAAAGAGACAGATTAAAGAGTTGAGGGATGAAATTAAGGCGCTCAAAGTCGCGGGGAACGGGCGTAGCACCGACGATGTGGATGCTTTATTACCGAGTTCGCCTGCGCGGAAAACGAAAAAGGCGTCTTCGACAGCCGCGACGGCGAAAACAAGGACGATGCCCGTGACGACCGACCGTCGCGTCAAGACGAAGCATGCCACGACGGCCACCGCGCCCACACCACCGTCTTCGCTTCCAGACGCTGGCGCGGAATCCGCCGAACCACCCCTTCCGGGCGCGGACGAACAGTGGACCCGTCGGCCGCCGACGCTTCTCGCCCCGCTCGCCCCGCCTCGTCCGCCTTCGTCCACCGTGCCCCCCACCACTGATCGCCCGACGCCTCCACCGACGACATCGCATAAGCGTCCCGCATCGACGCACAAGCGCACCGGGGCGCTACAAAAGCTTCAAAAGCAAACCGAACGCACCAAGCGCGCGTTTAGACTACCCAAGTGATGGTAAAAAGTGTACAAATAGCCGAGTCAGCTCGCAATCGTCGTCATAGTCTCACGCGTCGCAGACGCGTCGTCGATCTCGAACGCTTCGGAACGCGCGAACGTGCCTCGGAACGGCTCGAGCGAAATACTTTTCAATGATTTCGACCGTCTGCATCGGTCGGTGTGCGTCGCGTCCGGGCATGGTCGCGCGGCGACGTCATCGTAATCGGCACCTCTCGATTACGACGCGAACGACGAATGACGCTGGCGCGCATCGACGCGCGACGTTCGTGCCTCACGCGTCGTCGGCGAAGAACAAGGACGACGCGAGAAATACGCCGTTGGGATTGCCGATCACGTACCACGTGGACCCGCCGAGACCGGCGCGTGGGACGACGTTTAAGGAGTCGCGGTGCGAGCCCACAGAGCAAGAGGAACTTGACTCGTGTAGCATTCGCGACGCGACTGAGGTGTACGATTCGCGGTGTAAAGCCTGCGGTGGGAACAAGCTGGTGATATCGATGACGCGAAGGGGGGCGGGGAAGAGGTACAAGGAGACGATCTCGACGTGTCAGGTGTGCGGTGGCACTGGATACGTTCGGGTGGCGTCGAGTCGGGTGCCGGCAGACGCGAGCAAGGGCGACGTCGAAGCGGCGCACTTTGAGCACTTTCCAAAGCACGGAGCTGATGCCGAGAGTGATCAGAGATCGAGTGAATGGAACTTTAGATGCAACATGTTTGAGGAGTTCGAAGAAGAGGCGAAGAAGAAGAATGCGAGATGACTGAGTTCGCTTAATTACCACGTGTACGCTTCCTCTCGAGTGAAAATAGAGAACATCCAATAGTCGCCGACGTCGCCTTTGTTGTTGTTGTTGTGGATAATACTTGTAATGGTACTAGAAAAATCACATGTTTCGCTAATCATTGCGCTACGCATGGCTAAGGCTCTTGTATCGTGGTGTGCCACGATCGTGAGCATAAACTGTTTTTCTCACTGATTCGGTGAGCTTCGACCGGAATCCAACGCCAGCTGAGAGGCGCTCTGTGCTCTACGCTTCGCGCCCGCCCCCATCGCCTTGACCGCGGACGCGGCGAGTGCTGCCTTGTAGTCAGCGCGAGTGATGAAGAGTACTCGAGATCCTTTACACGCGAACGCTTTGAAATCTGGCGTGTAATTATCCTTTGTGAGGGCGGATTGACCGACGTACGACCAAGGCCCCAACTCGGACTCAAAGTCTTCAGAGCCGGCGAAAACCTTCAGCTGACCTTGAAGCACGAGCGTGAAACGGTCGCTCGGTTCACCAGGTTTATACAGCATGTCTTCGTCGTCCGCGCTCTCTTGATGGACTCCTGGCGTACCCATGGTGCTGCCGGCTTCGCTGTCGCTACTATCTTCAATATCTTCAACCTTGCTCGACTCAATCAGACTTCTCATTACCTTATGGAAGGATCCAATCTTCTTGAATTCAGGCACGTTGGTAGATAAGAAGGCAACGATTGCGCTCACTTCATTCTCACCGAGTTTCTCTTCTTCGTGTATCTTGTGTTCAAATAAGCTCATGAATTTCGTCGGATCGGCGCCTCGAAACGAGACACGCTTCTCGACGATGGACGTCGGCTCGTTGACGTCAATCAAATTATCCGTTTCATCGACAATCTCATCCTTAATCAGCGCTTCAATGACGTCTTCGAGCGTGATGACACCAGTGACGACGGCACCGTTTCCATCTTTTCTAGGCGGACCATCGGCGCTGTGCGCGCACAAGAGGTGCATGCGGCCCGTCTTGAATTCTAAAAATACCTTGTCCAAAGTCGTCGTGTCGTTGACGTAACGAAGATATCCCCCATCCTTGCCTCCGTGGAAGGCTAATATGGCGCTTAATTCAATTTCATCATCCGGATCGATGAGAATGAGATCCTTCGTGAAGAGGATCCCGACGATGTTGGAGCGTCGGCCCTCGTACACAGGGATGCGCGTAAATCCACTCTTGTAAATTTCCATGAGCACGGCAAACGTCATCTTCGTCTCGAGATTGATCATGTACACCTTATCGAGATCCGTCATCACGTCCGCAACCGTCATGTGCTTGTACTCCAACACCCCGGTCAAAATGGTGGCGTCGTCGAAGTTCAATCCCGACTCTTCTTGACCTTGTGGCTTTTCGACGTGCACGCGCACGAGGTGCTTGAGCTCCTCAGTCGTGTGAAACGACCCAATATCCACCCCCAAGATTCGATCCAACACGAGGGATATCGGCCAAGCGACGACAAAGAGCAAAATGATGAAAAATTTCATGATCCATATCGTCTTGGCTCCGATATACAAGCCGTGTCTAGAGCACAACGCCTGCGGGGTGATTTCGCCAAAGCACACAATGGCCAGCGTCGACACCAACAAACCCATCAAACCACTCGTGACGCTCGCCATGAGAATAGAAATCAACGAGTTCACCGCCGTATTGCCGAGCAAGAGCGTACACAGCAACAAATTCCCATTCTTCCGCACGGGTATGATCACCTTTGCGTACTCGCGCTCATCCGCGTCGCCACCCTCGGCGATGATCTCCAATCCAACCGGGTCCAGCGACATCAACCCGAGGGTGAGCCCGGAAAACAGGGCGGAGAGCAAAATCAACCCACACCCGAGAATGATCGACGCCGTCTGCGGCAAGAACGGCTCTTGCGCTTGTTCCCATCCCGCAGACGTGAAGCAATCCGTCGCGCACGACGCGTCTGCGGTCGCTCCGCACGCCGCGATGCACGCGTCCAGCGTCGTCGACATGTTCACTCGCGAGAAGGCGCGCGCGCTCGCGGGACGATGGAAACGTCACCGGCGGGCGGCGCTCGAAAGACGCGCGGTCGGGTGGGTCCTCGACGTTCGCGTCCGCGTCTGACGTCGACGGACGGGTTCTGAGTTTGGGAGGAAGAAAACGCGTGGCAACTTTTTTATGGTTCGTGAACCGTCAAAAGAGTGGGTGGGTGACTGACTGGTTTCTCACGACGCGCTCGGTGCCGATGCGTGGTTGTTTCGTTTTTTTTGTGTGTGTTACCAAAGTGGTGTTGATTAAACGGAAACGAATGGAGCGGGGGGCGAAAAGAAATCGAAAAAGAGCGTCAGCGCGACGATGAAATAAATTATTGCGAGTACACGGCGTCGACGTCGTCGAGGTCGAGAAGGGCCTCGATGATTTTATCGTTGACGTCGGCGTCTTCGTCGCTCGTTTCGATTTCGGTCACCGGAATACACTTGAGACCGGTGGATTCGTTGAGGGTGAACCCAGCGTCGGCGAGGGCGTCTTGAACACCGGCGAAATCGTCCAATTCACACACGACGTCCCAGCCTTCTTCACCGTCGCGACGCGGGACGATATCCTCGGCGCCGGCTTCCATGGCGGCTTCGAAGACGGCGTCCTCCGATCCTCCGTCCACGACGCACACGCCCCGTCTGTTGAAGTTAAACATGACGCTTCCCGGTTCCGCCATCTTGCCCCCCGCCTTTGTCGCCGCGCTCCGGGTCTCGCTCGCCGCTCGGTTCACGTTATCCGTGAGCACTTCGCACACGATACCCACGCCACCCGCGCCGTAGACTTCGTACGTGAGCTCAAAGTAGTCGCCCTGCTTGCCCTCTTGCGCCTTTTTCAGGTTGCGTTCAATCAGGTCCCGCGGCACGTTGGCGTTCTGCGCTTGCTTGAGGAGTTTCCCGAGCGCAACATTGGCGATCGGGTCCGCCGATCCACCCTGTTTCACCGTCTGTACGATCAATTTACCGTATCGTCCGTAGAGTTTCGTTCGCGCCGCGTCCGTCTTGCCCTCTGCGCTCAGTCGCGACAAAGTTTGCGCGTCAGTCGTCTCGTCTCGCGCCGTTTCGATCCGTTCCGCGCGTGCATCATCGCGCCCGCGAAGGGACGATCCGATCGATCCAATCCATCCGACGCGTCGCGCATCACGCACTCTTCGCCGCGATCTTTGCCGCTTTCCGTCCCGCGACCACTGTGGACGTGAACACGAACCGACCGCGCCCAGCGCTCGTCGTCGTCGTCGTCGTCGTCCCGGTCGAAGCCGTCGCGACGCGCGTCGCCCCGCGCACGGCGGCGCGGAATCCAATCGCCGCCCGCGCCGCCGCCGTCGTCGTCGTCGTCGTCGTCGCCGCAAACATCGCCGAGGCGAGAGTGACGCCACGATGTTTCCCACTCCACTCGAGGTGTCACTTTTTCTTACCCTC
>Ga0181599_1005127_pt1 | contig 10257 bp, 8 predicted proteins | sample 041ome_3_FD_148658 | JGI IMG/M metagenome (GOLD analysis project Ga0181599, IMG submission 148658) | Coastal salt marsh microbial communities from the Groves Creek Marsh, Skidaway Island, Georgia - 041405US metaG (spades assembly) | ecosystem: Environmental > Aquatic > Marine > Intertidal zone >...
CTAATCAACCACAATTCTGCTTATCCGACTATGTTGCCCCAAAATCATCCGGTCGTGTGGATTACCTGGGAGCATTTGCGGTCAATGCAGGGAAGGAAGTCGATATACTCGCAGACCAATATAAAGCTCAAAATGACGACTTCACTTCTATTCTGGTCAAATCCTTGGGAGACCGATTTGCCGAAGCCACAGCCGAATATGCTCACAAAAAAATCCGAGATTTATGGGGATTTGGTCAAACTGAAGGTTTAAGCAAACAAGATCTTATCGCCGAGAAGTATCGAGGGATTCGCCCAGCAGCAGGTTACCCCTGTCAACCAGACCACACCGAAAAAGATTTTATTTGGGAGTTGTTAAATGCAAAAGACACCATCGGCCTCGAACTTACCGAGTCGCGGGCAATGAATCCAGGATGCTCCGTATCAGGCCTTTATTTTTCGCACCCTGAAGCCAGATATTTCAATGTGGGCAGTTTGGGCAGGGATCAAGTTGAGGACTACGCGAAACGAAAGGGATGGGAAACCAAACAGGCAATTAAGTGGTTGCGTCCGAATCTTGGCTTTGACGCTTAGGAGGTTCCTCATCCATCGATTCCATCCGTACCCCATTTGGCATTGCAGGGTGCCAAGTGAAAAAGTATAACATTTCCGCATGAAGGAAATGTCCCCCTTAGAGGAAATCCGCCATTCCGCCGCTCATGTTCTCGCTACTGCGGTTCTCCGCTTGTACCCGAATACCCAGCTGGATATTGGTCCACCCACCGATTCCGGCTTTTACTATGACTTTGATTCGGAAATTCCTTTCACTCCCGATGTTCTTCAAAAAATCGAGGAGGAAATGGGTAAAGTGATCAAAGAAAATCAGCGTTTTGAAAGACTGGAAGTGAGTCGGGATGAGGCTGTATCGATGATCAAAGAAATGAACCAGACCGAGTACAAACTGGGCAGGCTTGATGACATCCCCACAGGGGAAACTATTTCCTTCTATCGCAATGGAGAATTTCTCGATCTTTGTGCTGGTAGCCATGTTTCTTACACCAAAAAGATCAAAGCTTTCAAATTACTTCATGTTGCCGGGTCCTACCATCGTGGGGATTCCTCCCAAAAACAGTTGCAAAGGATTTATGGAACCGCTTTCCCGACGAAAGATGAACTCGCCCAGCACCTGGCTCGTTTGGAGGAGGCAAAAAAGCGCGACCACCGGGTAATTGGAAAAGATCTCGGTCTCTTTCATATCGACGAACAGGTTGGGCAAGGCCTTGTCCTTTGGAAACCAAACGGGGCCATCATCCGTCAGGAACTTGAGGGGTTTATTACCGAGCAACTCAACCAGCAGGGATATTCCCAAGTCTACACCCCTCATATCGGCAAGCTCGATCTCTACCGTACGTCAGGACACTTCCCCTACTATCAGGACTCGCAGTACCCACCGATTATTCATCGCGAGTACTTGGATGAATTGGCGGAGGAAGGATGCACCTGCTCCGATCTTTCCAATAAACTGGAAAAAGGGGAGATCGACGGGTATCTGCTCAAACCCATGAACTGCCCAATGCATATCCGCATCTTTAAATCCGAACAACGCTCTTACCGCGACCTCCCTGTCCGACTGGCGGAATTTGGAACGGTTTACCGCTGGGAACAATCTGGCGAACTTAATGGTATGACCCGCGTACGTGGATTTACCCAGGATGATGCCCACCTGTTTATCCGCGAAGACCAATTACAAGATGAGATACAGGGCTGCCTGAGCCTGGTCAAACTGGTCTTCTCCACCCTCGGAATGAATGATTACCGCGTTCGGGTGAGCTTACGCGATCCTGGCTCTGATAAGTATGTCGGTGCTCCCGAGGCATGGGACAAAGCAGAGACTGCCCTTCGCCATGCGGTGCAAACCCTTGGGGTCGATTATGAGGAGGAACTTGGTGAGGCGGCATTTTACGGGCCAAAAATTGATTTTGTGGTTAAGGATGTGATCGGACGGGAATGGCAACTTGGTACAGTACAGGTCGATTACAACCTACCCGAACGTTTTGACCTTTCTTATATCGGGAGCGATAACAGAGATCATCGTCCCGTAATGATCCACCGTGCACCTTTTGGTTCCATGGAGCGCTTTTGCGGAGTATTGATTGAGCACTTTGGTGGAAACTTCCCAACATGGCTTGCACCTGAGCAGGTCAGAATTCTTCCAATGAACGATGAAATGATTCCTTATGCGGAAGAATGTCTGATGAAACTTAAGTCTAAAGGTGTGCGGTCCAGTGTGGACGGACAATCGGCAAAATTGGGTGCAAAAATCCGTCGTGCAGAGACCGACAAAATCCCACACATGATGATTATTGGTAAAAGAGAAGCAGAGGAAAATAAAGTTTCCTTACGTTCAAGAAGTAATCCTGAACTGGACGGACCCCATTCGATCGATTCTGCTGTCTCAGCGATCAGAGAGGAAATCTCTTCAAAATCTTTACCCAAGTCACGGGTCATCAGTTCTTGATCTGAATTACATTGGACATGAGCAATTTGTCCGATCGATCTCCGTCAGATAGGAAAAATATTGTGAATGTTATTTCTCAAACTTTTACCCTTCAGCAAATCTTATCTTTTCCATTTCTGGTTTGCATAAGGGCCTATCGTTTCGTTTCCCCAGTTAAGCAAATAATCTTTGGTCCCTACGCCCGGTGCCGCTTTCATCCCACCTGTTCTGAATTTGCTCTCGAGTGCTTTCAGACCCTTCCCCTTCATAAAGCTATGACTCGTTCCCTCCTCCGGATTTGCCGATGCAATCCAATGCACCCGGGGGGACATGACCCGGTGCATCCACCAAGCGATCTTACATCTAGCCACTCTGAGTAATGCCGGTCACCGCTTTTACCGCACCTGCCCATTGCAAACCGACGGACGACTTAACCGGTTACTTTTACAATCTAGTTGAGAAGTCCAAGGCCAGTCATGGGAAGCTGTTCTGTTCTATTTCCTACAAAACCACCTTCTCCGACCCTCTCGCATTACTCGAATCTCTTCACCGTCCGGAAAACCCTCACTGCTACTTTGAGAAATCCACCGATGAGTTCTCTATCGCCTGTGGAGAATATCTTGCTCAAGCAGAGTTTCAAGGAGCAGACCGTTTTCAATATGCTAAAATCTGGTCTGACACCATTTTGCAATCCGTAGAAAGGGCTGGCGATGCCCCGCTTGCTGGAACAGGGCCTACTATCTTTTTGAATGCTACTTTTGAGTCCGAACAAAGACATTCTGGCCTACCCGCCCTTTCGGTCTTTCTTCCTCGGTGGCAAGTGATCAACCAGCGAGGGCAACACTTTATAGTTCTCAATACCGAGATTAGACCGGATTCTATCCCTGAGCTAATTCAGGCTGAACTGATGGGCAGACTCAAATCGATGATTGGGCTTACCTATGAACAGAGCAATCCTGCGGAAAGCAAAACTTTCCCACTAGGCAAATCGAAGGAAAATTTTGATTATATCGACGGCGTTAGCCATGCTCTCGATGAAATTAGTTCCGGAAGGGTTTCCAAAATTGTACTTGCCAGGCAACTAACTTTCGATGTGCAGAGAAAGCTTTGCCCCTTTTCGATCGCTCATGGATTAAGAGCAAAATTCCCTGACTGCCACGCCTTCAGTCTTTCAGCACCCAACCACGGAACCTGGGTCGGGGCTAGTCCTGAAACTCTAGCTCATCTTAGCGGTAACAAACTAAGGACGGAAGCTCTGGCCGGTTCTGCACCCCGAGGCCTATCCGCGGGTAAAGACGCCCATTGGGGGAAAACCCTCTTAGCTCGAGAAAAAGAGGTCCATGAACATAACCTTGTTATCGAAAGTATTCATCGTCGCCTTGCATCCGTGGGCGTAAGCAACCTTCATCAAGGCCTGCCCCGTTTGCTTCGTCTCGCCAATCTCCAACATGTTCGGACTCCTGTTAAAGGGAACATACCTTCCGGACTTCATCCATTTGAAATTTTATCCGCATTACATCCAACCCCTGCAATGGGAGGGAGCCCAAGATTGCCTGCCCTTACCAAACTTGCTGAGATAGAAAAACATCCCCGTGGCTGGTATTCTGGGGTTGCTGGATGGATGGATTCCCGTGGGCGAGCAGAATTCATTGTTCCTATCCGTTGTGGAAGGTTGTTTAGAAACTCTCTAACCTTGTATGCTGGTGCTGGAATTGTCGATGGTTCGATCCCCGCACATGAAAAACAAGAGACAGATTGGAAACTGCAAGCCATGCTTGAAGTCATCACTGGAAGCCCTAATCTTCCAGATTGAATGACAAGCGTACCTGACTCCCCTGCCAAAGCTAACTTTTTTTGGGGGCACACCATTGCCCGAAGTTTGGCTGACATTGGGGTTGAAGTTGTATTTTTTTCCCCTGGATCGCGATCCACGCCTCTTGTCCTCGGGTGTGAACAGGAGGCTCGTCTATCGTGTTTCGCTGTATTAGATGAAAGGACTGCAGCGTTTCTAGCCTTAGGTCATAGCAAGCGCACCTGTATCCCAACCGCTCTCATTTGCACATCTGGCTCTGCACCTGCCCACTGGTTCCCTGCTGTTACGGAAGCTTCCTACTCTGGTGTACCCCTCCTACTTTTATCCGCAGACCGCCCTCCGGAACTCCAGGAATGCGGAGCTGGGCAAACGATCAACCAAGAAAATTTATTCGGTTCTTTTGTTCGAAAATTTTTCCCTGCACCTATACCAGCTGAAGATTTTCATTCGCTCACAAACTTACAAGGTTTGATTTCCAATGCCTATGCCCTGGCGACCTCACAAACCCCAGGCCCCGTACACATAAATTTTGCTTTTCGAGAACCCCTTTGGCCCAGTTCATCGGACCTTCCCGAAATACCCCTCCTGGACCCAAGCCCCAAAGTCGCAGTTGCACCTTCATTGAATCACACTCCTGACCTTATTGACCTAAAGCATGCCCAACGCCCAGTTATCATAGCCGGGCTAAATTGTTTAGCAGACCTTCCTGTTTCTTTCGATTCCATACCCATTTTGTGCGATTCTCTCAGCCCTCTAAGAGAACAGGATCATCCCTCCCGAATTCTCCGATACGAAAACATGTTGAGATGCCCAGAGTTTCTCAATTCTGTACAACCGGACCTTTTTATTTTACTCGGTCCCCTACCCACCTCGAAAACTCTTCGCGGTTGGATTGAACAAAGTGGAGTGGAACGCTTTGTGATTGAACCCAGTGGAAGAAAGGTCGACCCGCTCAATGGCACCTCCCGTTCCGAGGCTCTCCCTTTCAATCAATTATCAAAATTAAGGTTATCTAAACCGTCTGCCGATTGGTTAAAAAAATGGACCGAAGCTGAACTATTCATCGAAACCAAGCTCCAGACGAGATTGGAAGCCCTTCCATTTAATTCCGAATCTAAAATTGCACGTATTCTTTCACAACATCTGCCCAAAGAGTCCTTATTTTACTGTGCGAATAGTATGCCTATCCGGGATATGGAGTGGTTTTGGAAAGCAAGCAACCTGAATAGAAAGTTATTTGGTGCACGTGGAGTCAATGGGATCGATGGGACCTTGGCCACTACCATGGGACTAGCTCATTTAGCGGAAAATCCTGTTTTCCTCCTTACCGGGGATCTTGCCTTTTTACATGATTCGAACGCCCTTCTTTTTGCATCTAGTCTGATCGGTTCTCTTACCGTTTTTTTGATTAATAACCATGGGGGGGGCATTTTTGAAAATCTCCCAGTTTCTCAATTAGCAGAATTTGAAAAATGTTTCGCAACTCCCCAAAATTGTAATTTTGAAAAACTATGTTCGGCTCACTCCGTTTCCTACCATCTCTGTAAGAATGAAAAAGAGTTCAAATCCTTTCTTCTTCACCCTCCAGAAAAAGGAGTTCGTGTGATTGAGATTCAAACGGATCGGAAAGTAGACCGAGAGATTCGCAAAAACCTTCTTTCGATCTCAACTACTTCTTAAAAATCATGCCCGAACTTGCTGAGGTTGCTTATGCATGTACCATGTGGGAAAAAGGGTTAAATCGACCGATTCAATCTGTTTACACTCATAAGACATCTAGAGTCTTTAGAGATGAAGACCGAACATGCTACCAACAGCTTAAGGGAAAAACACTTCGATCTGCTCAAACTCATGGTAAACAAATGCTGTTTTCTTTTTCTGGGAATTTGTGGCTTGGCTTACATTTGGGAATGACTGGATGGTTATACCACGAAAAATCTGGATGTTCTCCAAATAAACATGACGCGCTGCTTCTCACACAGACTAATCAATGCCTCGTTTTTCGGGATCCCAGGCAATTTGGACGAGTTAGGCTTGAGCAAGGGAAGTCTGTTCCTACTTGGTGGAGCGAACGTCCAGTTTCCATGTTGAGTAAGGAATTTAATTTCGAAATTTTATCCAATGCCCTTAAGCGACATACCAAACGTCCTCTAAAAGCCCTCCTTCTTGACCAACGCTATTTCCCTGGCATGGGAAACTGGATGGCTGATGAAGTTCTTTGGCGGGCTAAGATTCACCCTGGCTGCCTATCACTCATTCTTAGCAACCAGCAGCAGAAAGTTCTTTTTAAGCAAATCTTATTTGTGGCAAACGGTGCAATAAAATCAGTGGGAGTACATGGCGGAGACCCACCTGCAAACTGGCTATTTCATCAAAGGTGGAAGGATGGCGGCATATGTCCAAAATCAGATACTCCTTTGGTTCGATCCCAAATAGGAGGCCGAACCACCTGCTGGTCCCCCACTTTACAAGTCCTCAGAAAATAGTTTTCTGGCGTCCTCGCAGTCTTGCTTGATTTGTAATTTTAGCTCTTCAAGACCATCAAATTTCTTCTCAGATCGGATCATGGCATTCAATTCCATAGATAAGGAAGCACCTTCTTTCCAAACCGATAGATCTGGGCTTTCTAGGCAATGAATTTCCAAGATGGGCAAATCATCCCTTTGGTTGACTGTAGGTCTCAGTCCATAGTTGGCCACAGCGGGGATCTTTTGGCCACCCTTCGATTCCTGGGCAAAACCAACATAAACCCCATAAGCGGGTTTTGCCTCGGGTGACCAAGTAACATTGAGAGTAGGGAAACCTATCGTCCGACCAAGTGCCTTCCCCGGTTGTACATTTCCGCTCACCTTGTATTTTCTGCCTAGCATCTGATTGACCCTCATCATATCCCCGCGGGATAATGCATCCCGGATGAGAGAACTACTTATTGGGAGATCATCCAAGATAAGGGACTCCGCTACTTTAACTTTTATTCCAGCCCCCAAGCCCAACTGGATTAAAGTCATGGAATCCCCTACCCGGTTTTTTCCAAAACGAAAATTTTTGCCTACGCAAATCGAGTGAACTAAAGGGATTCTTTCCTTCAAAAAAACAATAAACTGATCCGCAGGAACCTCTGAAATTTCCTGATCAAAAGGATGCATAATCACCGCCGACATTCCACTGGACAAAAGTCTGGTCGCTTTTTCCGATGGACTCATTACCAAAGCTGGTTCTCTACCTGGTCTTAAAAAAGATGCCGGGTGCATTGGAAAAGTGAGAGCGGCACTTGTACCCAAAAATCTACGAGCTTCAGAAACTGCCTGATCTAGCACTACTTGGTGCCCACGGTGAACTCCGTCAAACATCCCCAGTGCCAAGCAAACCTCTTCTTTCCACTCCCTTCCAAAATTGGAAATCGAGTCAAAGACTCGTTCGATCATCAGAGTGCGTGGGATGGAACTGCTTGATTCACAGGAATCAAACGATTTTGAAATTCTCCCAACGGTACATCATAAATTTGATCAAGAGTTAGAGCATCTGAAATCGAGAATTGATCAATTCGAGTACGCCTGAGGCTTTGCAAGTGGGCACCACAACCCAGGCGCTGCCCCAAATCGTGAACAACCGTGCGTACATAGGTGCCCTTGCTACAGTCCATAAAGAACTGACCAAGAGGAGATTCCCAACCCTCAAGCCTTAACTCATTCACACGAATAAAACGGGGTTCCCGCTCCACGGTCTTGCCCTTGCGAGCCATTTTATAGAGAGGAACACCATCGATCTTTTTGGCAGAAAACATAGGTGGCGTTTGATACTGATCACCAAGGAAGCTCTGCATTTCTTTAACAATTATTGCACTGGTCAGATCAACGGGTAAGGGTTTTTCAGCAACCACCTCACCATCCGCATCCTGACTATCAGTCTCCACGCCAAGCAAAAAAGTTCCCTCATAGGCCTTATCCAAGCTGATTAGAAACTGCGATACCTTAGTTGCTTTGCCAATGAGCATGATTAATAAACCAGTAGCGAGAGGATCCAATGTTCCAGCGTGACCAATCTTTTTCATCCGCAATTTACGGCGCAACCGGTCCACCACATCATGAGAAGTGATACCTTGAGGTTTATCGACCAATAAGATTCCTTCAAACTCCATATCTTGTCTTGTACTCAATTCAACTCCCCTGTTTCAACAAGTTCTAAATGTCGGTTAATCGTCTCAATCAAGTTCGGATAAAGCTCTTCCAATGTCCCATTCACATTAAAGCCGGCAGCACAAGTATGCCCACCTCCATTAAATTCTTTCGCCAAGATATCCACCCGAAACTTTTCATCCTTCGCCCGGAAACTTCCCTTGATCAGACCATTTCTCTCCTCAATAAAAACAGCAATTTGCACACCATCTTGGGATCGGGCATAATCTACAAAATTTTCAGCATCTTCCGGTTTAGTCCCGGTCTCAAGAAAATCGGCCCCGTGAATACAGCCGACGCAAACCCGATCCTGTAATTCCATGCGAAAGCTAGCCAGAAAGCGCTGAAGTAATTGGATACGACCTGGTTTTTCCTTTTCATAAAGTTCGCGGGCAATTTCGGAAGGACAGGCCCCTGCGTCACAGAGCATCCGGCAGATTTCGAAAACGGAACCATTGGTACCGGAGTAACAAAACTGACCCGTGTCGGTGCAAATTCCTAAGTAGAGGGCTTCTGCAGTGCATTTGTCCACTTGAAATCCGCTATCAAAAAAGAATTTTGCCAGGATTTCTCCGGTCGCGGATGCATCGGATAAGATAAAGTTTTCCTTCCCGTAAAGAGTATTTGAGACATGGTGGTCGATGTTCATCTCCACTTCGGGGAAACGATTGCACAAGTCCTCTCCCACCCGAGCATGATCCGCACAGTCGACCGTGATGATTTGATAGTGCCCACCCTTCACCTCTGCCGGGGATAGGAAGGGAGTACCTTCAACAAATTTTCTGAGCGTTCGCGGAATTGGGTCCTGATTAACCGCCTGGGCATCTTTACCCAACGCAAGCAGGGCCCGGGTAAGGCCTACTTGGGAGCCCACGCAATCCCCATCCGGCCGCTTGTGACCAAGTACCAGAATGGGCCGGTCATCCAATCGGGAAATAGCTTGAGCGAATAGGGTGGATTCTTTGAGAAAGACAGACATATGTGACAAAAAGTGAATTTTATATCACAACTCGGAAGGGAGGAAAAGCATGGAACTAGCCAGTCTCCGGCACAAGAAACCCATCCTCATCCATTCCCTGCACCCCGACAATTCCTTCCCCATTTCCCTCACCCAGTAGAACAAATGTCCTATCCTCCATTCTGTAAGAATAACCTGGAAGTAGTCGGCCGAGGGTTCCTTGTTTGTGACCACGCTGGCTATTGGACAAACTTTCTTCATCAGGCAGTTGTACAGATACCAACCCATCACGGACAGTAGCATATCCACTCACCGAGTGACAGATCTGCAAGGAAACATCCTCCTTAATCTGGACCCAGTCCCCGGAGTCAGCCTGCTCAAACTCAACCTGAGCAAGCAGAGGAAACCAGGGGAACCATTGATCCTCCCAGGCTTGTGAGCCCGACAAAATTTTGAGTCTTGGATGGTCCAATAGATTGGTCTCTTGTAAACGCATCCAATTGGCCCAAGGCAGGCAGTTGGACTCGCTCTTCTCTTCAAGGAGATGGTTTACGGCTTGTGCCCATTTCCCGTAGGGTTCTGGCCAGTCACCTCCTCCATCCCGTATCGCCTTCAGGAAATCAGACCGTTTCACCGTCACTCCACCTTGGTCTCGAAACAACATTCCGCTTTGTTTTCGAAAGATTCGCTCCCTTAAGGCATGGCGAGCAGCACGACCCACGAGAACGCGCTCATTAAAAGAAGCACGACCAAGGTCAAGAACCGCACGCCTCACCGATTCTGGGCTAGCCTCTAATGAGTCGATGGGAGACCCACACCTCACAGTTATCCGGTAA
>Ga0181599_1005132_pt1 | contig 10250 bp, 5 predicted proteins | sample 041ome_3_FD_148658 | JGI IMG/M metagenome (GOLD analysis project Ga0181599, IMG submission 148658) | Coastal salt marsh microbial communities from the Groves Creek Marsh, Skidaway Island, Georgia - 041405US metaG (spades assembly) | ecosystem: Environmental > Aquatic > Marine > Intertidal zone >...
TTCGACTTTTGAAACGAGAAGAAGAAGAAGAAGAACTTTAAACGATGAATTCTTTCAATAATGCGTTAAACAAAACGTTGCACCAAATCTACGACGTCGTCGACGAGCCGTCGAAAGCGAAAGAATGCGTCTCCTTGTGCTCGAAAGCCTCGAAGCAGTTCCCATCCGTCTCGCTGTTTTCGTGCGTGAAAGCTTTAGCGATGCTCCGCGTGAGCGAGGAAGAGGAGACTGCGTTCGAGGAGGCGACGAGAGCGTGCGTAACGGTGATGAAAAGGATCGATGAGGAGGAAAATCTGGAAACCGATTTCGGTCCGACAGTCGCGCAAAGTTTACGAGTGTTGAGCATTTTTTACAAGTCCATCGGGGACGAGGAGAACGAATATTTGGTCGTTCAGAAACAACACGAGAAAGATCCGGGGAATTGCGACATTCTCGAGGACTTACAAAACGTGATGGTAAAGAAGTGGGATTTGGAAAAAGCGAAGACGTACGCGGTGAAGTTGCAACGGTTGAAGCCGCATACCGGGACGGGAGGGACGCGCGCCGCGGCGACGATGAGTTTAGCGATTGGGATGCAAAAGAAAACGTGGCGCGGAGAGGAGAGGGAGGAGGAAGACGGAGAAAGGCACATCGTTGCGAGCGAGGAGGAGAAAGAAAAGGAGAGAAAGAAGAAGAAGAAGTTGTCCGGAGAGTTGGGGAAGGCGATGTTTCAGAGGATGTATAAAAGCTTGAAGACGAGCGAGTACGAAAATCAAGAGAGGGATTTGACGAGCGAGAACGCGAGGGCGTACGTGACGGCATTAATGTGCGCGGACGTTGGGTTTGAAGAGGATGAAGAGGATGAGGATATTTATAGTAGTGATAGTATTAGTAACGATAGTAAGAGGAGACGGAGAGAGTACCCGAAAGGCGACGCGAATAGAAAAATAGCCGTCGCGTTTCTCGAGAGCGAGGTTGGTCAAAAATGTTTCGCGAAAAGTTCACCTTTGGAACGGTTGCGTTTGCTCGCAGACTTATACGCGTCCTTAGATGACGCAAAATTAAAAGCGTTTCAGTATAACGTGGATATTATTGACCTCGCACCGGACGATTGGATTGCTATCGAAAACGCCATCGAATTACTCGCCGAGCTCGAAGACGGAAAAGAAGGGAACGTAGACGACGCAATCGCGCACCTCGCAAAGCTAGGCCTCAGTGAAGGTAGTAGTAGTAGTAGTGATAGTAGAACGATGGCGTTTGCATTTGCGTTAAGAGCCAAGTCAGAAGCGAACGGCGGTGCGAAAGTCGTAGGCAGAGGACCGTACCTCGCCGTTCTCGAAGCCGCGCGTCAAAATCTCTCTCGAAAGAAGAACGTCAAGAACGCACAAATACTTTTTGAATCAATAGCCGAGTATGTCGACGCCTTTGCATCGTGGACGAGTTGTGCGAGAGAGCTTCGCACCTTTATGCAAGCGCTCATGGACTGTGGCAACGCTGAGGCGATTCAGGGCTGTCGGGAAAGATTAGCGAAACGCAGAGACGTCGCCGCTGCTTCTTTGGATGCGTATTATGACAAAAATGATGATGATGATGATGACAAAGAACTGAAGAAGAAAGACGCGATGGACGCGTTACGAGTTGAAGCAGCGTGTCGTGTCCTCATAGCGGATATTTCGAGGGATGAGATAGATACCGCTTGGGTGACCAAGCAAAAGAATTGTTATTCGCCGCCGCTGGTTTACAAAGATTGCTCTGGCCAAAATCGCGCAAGAATTTTCATGGAACGATTTGAAAAGTGCGAAACACTCGTCGAATCGCTCGATTCGCGAGAGTGGACACCGCGAGATGTTCTTGGAGTTTACGCCACGCACGCACTGGTCGCCGAAGCGGCTTCGTGCTTAAATTTGAAACCAAGCCGCTCCGCGCTCAAATCTGAAATCATCGAATGCCATTCACGAGCTGTAATGTTTCTCGTGTGCGCGAAAGCGCTCTCAAAACGAGTTTTGCAGCGTTCAAAACATAACGCGGAGGCATTGTTCGACGAAATAGCTTCGAGCTGTCTGCTTGGCGCGTCGCGGTCCATGCTCGATACGTTTGCGTTTCTGGATGCCAAAAATATACAAATGGCGAGTTTATTCCATCACGTCGTTCCCGCGCTCGATGGCAACAGCGTGAGTATGGAAAAGTTTCACGAAATTCGCTTAAAGTGCGAGAGTTTACAACAACAATCAGATGTCGACATTGGAGAATCATTCGCCAAGGCTTTGCGATACGAGGCGTTCGATAAAGCGTTGGAATTTACGAGGTTTCGCGATACGTTGAAGCGTTCGTTCGCGTTTAGTCAAATGGACGCGATTAGCTCAAAATTTCGGTCGATATATCTGCACGATATGGGTCTAATCGAACACGCTGGTCTCGATGTTGATATAACAGACAAAGAAGAGTTTAATCTGAAAGTGAAGAAGAGATTCGACCACGTAACGAAGCAGTTTGCTGTGGCATCGCAAAATTGCTCAAACGGCATACTTTGCATCGGGAACGGGGACGTAGAGGAACAGCACGAAATGAACATGCTGTATCTGTGGAAAAACCTTTGCTTTACATACACGGACGATGCGACGGGAACGAACAGTTCGTGGTTACCTCCGCACTTAAGCGCACCAGCGCTCGCGGCGCCTTCGTGGTTTCTAGCACAGAATTCTTGCGCTACGAATAATGCGTCGTACAGGGACGAGTGGACGAGAAATCATCTACTCGAATCCCTCGCGTATTTCTCGGTTGCATCTCTGGGTTCGTGTGAAGAAAACACCGCCGAGCGACGAAAACAGACGATTCGCGAGATGTTCGAACACCGCGTGGGAAAAAATTCAGCCTCGGGGCGAGAAGCAAAAGAGGAGGATGGAGAAGCCTCTTCATCGTGGACGCGAACGAACGTGTTTGCGTTCAACGAAACGTTCATCCAAGCAATCATCCGAAATACATCAGCTACGAGCACATTCGATGCCATTTCACGCATCGTTATTGGTTGCTCGCGTCATCTCTCGGAAGATATACGCGCGATCGCATCCAATAAGCATTTGCCAAACTCCATAAAATTCGCTCTGGACGGTATCGTCCCTACGACGTCGTACGTAGCATCGCACGTGTTGACCGTTTCGTGCAACGCTTTACTTTTAATGATTGAAGGTAAGATTTTTGAGAGCGCGGATAAAAACGAGCTGAAGCAGTCGCTTAAACCCGTAATTGACGCGATGGATGGTTTACTTTTGGCGGTGCGAGAAGGTGCGATTGACGTTTTGAAAAAATGTAACGAGAACGAAGACGACGCGCGCGCCGGAGAGTTTTGCGCGACTAACTCGTCTATATTTATTCCGGGAATCACCGCCGAGTTGACGCAAAAAATTGCGACAGAGTTGAGAACAAATCATTTAGAGAGTTTCGAGATTGCAGCTAAACGCATCGAGTTTTTGCGAACCGAGTTTGTATTGTTCGGTTTTAGTACCGATTAATCAGAATGTTTTTTCAAGAACCTCGACACGAGGGAAAGATCAAAGATGCAAATCTTTGCATCCTAGAAAATGACTAATGATATTCGACACCACGACGTTCGCTAAGCCTTTACAGCTGTATCCTGATCCTCTTCTATTTTCCCAGCTTCGCCACGGGCATCCCCAATGTTCACCGTCGTAGTTATAATCCGACGGCAACGCCGCCGTCAAACTTTCGTAATCGACGATGTACACCTCATCCGCCAACATCTTTTCGTTCTCTCGAAGCATCTTCTTTGCTATTTGGTTCAACAGTTGTCTTCGTTCGTGCGTACCGTACAAGTTCGGCGGTACATTCGCGTCTGTACCGCTCTCGATGCCGTGCCATCTCGTCGTACCGACGTCCGTGTGCGCTTGTCCGCTGTTTCCCGCGCTACACGTTCGCATCGATTCCGAGGACGATCCGTTCGGGCACATGCTATCACCGGGTCCGCTGCTCGATTTATATTGTCTCGTCGGTGCAGTCACCCACACTAAACGCTTCAACCGAACCTGTTCGCTCTCGTTGCTCGTTTCGCGGTATCTCACCACGGTTTCTACGAAAGTTTTCATCTTCTCTCTAAACTTTTCAATCGAATACCTCGCGGCGTCGTTCGCGCCTTGTAGAATCACCACGTTTTCGAATTTCACGTTTGCCGTGCGTTTGTGGTTATGAATTTCGTCGAATAGGTTTTTGTTCACCATATCTATGCCGTGAAAATCGCTGTGATCGTTCTGCGCGCGAAGTAAATCTAACCTTCCGTAAACTTTTCTGGCGTCTAAATCGTGTCTCGTAGGCCAAAAATATTCCGTCTTGTTCAAATGTTGCAGAAACGCCTCGTATACGTGTCCTAAAGTACTCTCGCCGGCAAACTTAACCGGTCCAACTTTTTCTAAGCATCTATTCAATTTCAATCCTGATACGTGTTTAATTTTGCACCCGTAATACCGCCACTCTAAAGCGTCTTCTTCGCTTTGCGTTCGGTACATTTTCTTGGAAAACACCCACCTTCCGGCGCCGTCGCCGTTTGTACAAAAAGGAATCTTCGAACCTTCCCGCTTCCAAGCGAGTTCCTCTGGATTCTCGTGGAGCTCATTATACGCTTCCATCTTGTACCACCCGTGCGTTGATTCGTCTTCTTTGGTATTCTTATAGGATTTGGTAAATCCCGCGGCGTCTTCCAACACATTCTCGCCTGCGCCTACATCCTCCTCCATGTTTTCGCTCACGAAATAGTCCTTCTCGTCCACGTATACTTTCCCCGGAAACGTCCTCCTAATATTATACACGATTGGCCCATCGCACGGCGGACAATTATTTGCCTTTGCCATTAAATTCTCCGGAAACGGCTTCTCTTTCACCGGATCTTGGAGGCCTTCGCCGTCCACGTGCAACAACCACACTTTCGCCCGAATACCTCGATACTGTTCGCCTTCCCTCGGGACGATCGCTTCCACTGGAAACTCCCCGCACACCTTCTCCCCACTCTCTTCCTCTCTCTCCTCAAAAATCGGCGAATTCACGGGCCCGAACAACGCGTCCGACGTCTCGAATGCCACTCTTACCGAGTCGCCGCACGACCACTCAAAGCCGCCTTTATCGTCGTCCTTCATTTTCTTACGAACCGTCAATCGCGCGGACATCTTCTTGTACCCTTCATATTCTGCACTGTTTTCCATATTCACGTCGAGTAAACACATCTCCCGAACGAAAAAGAGGTTTTCGATTGAAACGCACCCGAACCCGTTCGACTCGTCCTCTCCTTGACCTTTTGGTCGTAGGGGTTGAGGACGGTTTCTCCCGCCTTTAAAACGCATCATTTCCGAACGGTTGTTTTCATCACCACCAACACCATCGTCATCGTCGTCGTCGACTGAACGTTTCTTCGTCGTTTTCATCGTCTCCTCCTTCGTTTCCTTTCCTTTTCCGGAACGTAGTGAGAGTTCTTTTCGTCGGGGAAACTTCGTAAACACGAAATCGAGTTCCACGCGAGAGACGAACAGACCGCACAAGGAGGCGACGGCGAGCCAAAGGAAAGCAATCGCCAGCGACCGTTTCGTCGACACGAGTGCCATTCTGATGTTGCTCTCTCTCTCTCTCAGTCTCTCTCGCTCGCTCTCTCGTTCAATAAAAAGGACTCCGAAATATTGTTTTTAATGGAGCAGAGAGAGCAATGAATTGACTTACAAAGTGAATACGAGACGAGACGCAAACGCGAGACGATATAGACCGCCTTTTTCAGCTCGTTATTACGATTCCTTCTCTCTCTCTCGTTTTCGTCATGTTGTGTGGTTGTTTTTAATGGAGTATACGAGAGAGAGAGAGCAATTAATTGAATTACAACAAAGTAGAGTCAAAGCGAATACGAATCGACTCGCTGCGCGAGATGATATGTGCTATAGTACACACGCAGATTTTAGCCTTTTTCTACTCGTTATTACGATTCCTTCTCTCGTCGTTTTCGTCTCGTCATCGTGTTACCACCACCACTTCTTCTTCTTCTCTGTTCGGATCTATCTCTGGACCACTCCTCTCTTCCTCTCCGTCCCGAATATTGCGTTGTTTCGCATCTCTCTAATCCGCTCGTTACGATGATTCCTTCTCTTTCGTTTCCGTTTCCGTCCTGTGACCACCACCGTTCCCTTCGTCCAGTTTCTTTTCTTTTTCTTCTTTGTTTTCTTTAGTCTCTTCTTCTCTTGGATCTCTGGACCATTCCTCTTCCTCCATCCCGAACTGCGTTTTCCCTAACTGCTCTTTCGCCCTGACCAGTTTACTCTGCACGTAAAACGAGACCCCTTCGTTCTTAAGAAACATCGTTTGAAACTTCTGTAGCATTTCATCTTTCGTCGCGTGTTCGGTTACATCGAGGACTTTCCTCGCCTCTTCGATCGGCATCATCGCGCTCAGAGACGACTTTGACTTGTTCACCGCCTCTTTCGCCGTTTCCGCGGTGACGCCGGATTTCCGCGCATTTTCCAACGCTTTTTGCCACGCTTGTGACATCGCTCGGAAGACCGCGCCGGAACCCATCACCAGGAGGTTTGCCAGGATGCGAGATGCCATGTTTTACTACCGCGTGTTCGTGTGAGCTCGTCTAATGCGACATTAAATGGTTTGAATTCTCTTTCCAATCGTGCTTTCCAATGGGGATAAAGTGGAAAAAAGACGTGAGTTTTTAGGCAAAAATTGCGAGAAATGACCAACTTTGACGCTCTCTAGATGTACATTAAAGATGGTAAAAAGAAACGATAGACATATCAGTGATACGTGCGGAAGAGATCTCTCGATTCATCGTATTTATTCGTGATTTCCGTTCGAATTGATCTCTCGAGAGGTCTTCAAAGTTGGCCAAATGAGCGAATTGATGTGTTTTTGGAAGTGCTCAAATTTCGTCATTTTACATGTGAGATGTGTTGAGATATAAACACGTGAAGAAGACAAAGAATACGAGAAGAAGCAATACGAGAGAGAGACGATTCTACACGAGATGACGGACAAAAGTAGTTCTCGTGAAAAGAAACGGACGTTTTTATCCCTGCTCTCGTCAAAGAACAACATAAACGAGAAGAAAAAGTCAACGGTGTGGGGACCGCTTTGGGACTCCCCGACGAGGAGGATTAAGAAACAGAAGGAAGAAGAAGAAGGGAGAAAACCAACCAATACTATCTCAGATTTCGCTCTGACGACACCACCAAACGAACCAGAAGCGAGAGACAGGAACAACCTTGCAATGGAGGAGAAAAACGCCGAGGATGCGAGCAGTGGTAAAAGAAGCTTCTTGGAAGCCTCTTTGGGCGGATTCCACGCAACCGCGACGGGAGACGAAGACGACGAAGAAGAAGAAGAAACAATGAAGGATGAGACGATGACGATGGCAAAAGAAGAGCAACAAAACGGCGGCGCGAGACCGGCGGCGGTTGGTGAAAAAGTTGGTGAACTTTTGCTCTCGAGAACGCTCGCCTCGAAACCACCGATGAAAGGTTTCGCCTTTCTTAAATCGAGCGAGTTTGAGCAGTTTAAAGAGAACTACTGGCAGCGGCAAAAAGAGATGAAGAAGAAAACAAAACACGCGTCGATGATTCCACGGGGACCACCACCACCACCGCCGCTCGAGGAGAAGAAGAAGAAGAAGAATGTTCCCAAAAGGAGGACGACGGCATCATCAAACGAAGACGACGACGTCCACCAAAATTCGCCGCCCGTTGTTCTTCGCGGCCACGTGTACTCTGTAGTCGTACCTTCTACTACGCCGTCGTCTGAATCGTCGTCGTCGCGTGCAACTCGCGAGGACAGAAGACGAAGAAGCTTCCTCGTCAAGTTGGAAGCGCAGTTTGGGGACGATGGACAAAAATGGCAGGCGTTGGAAGCGTACGTGTCCCCGTCCTCGTACTCGTCCGAGGAAAGCGAATAATATTAGTAATAAAAAGAAGAACGGCACTGAGTAGTAATAATAACAGTAGTTCATATCGGTAGAATTGTAATAAATAGACGCGCAGCATGTATGCTAATCATCATAAAGCGACATCAAAATCATCGCGCGGAGCGTTCTTCTTGGAGATATTCAACCATCACGTTGGACAAATATTCCTCATTAGTATTCTTAAGAAAAAGCGCAGAACATAAAGAAGAGGATATAAAAGAAGAGACGATTGAGAGACGAGGAGAATACCACGTTTCTCAGAGAGGATATTTGCCACCAATACTACTACTAATACCGCTTTAATGGCGAATACTACTACTACGAATCCGTTTGGTTCGATCGAGCGAGAAAACGACGAGAACGAGGAACGACGAGCGGGAGAGGAAGCGTTTAACTCCTTCAACGAAATCGAGTTGAATAACGCGACGAACAACAACACGCCTCCTCCTTTTTCCGCGACGACGACTTCATTGAGAGACCGAATGATGATGACGACGACGACGGAAGAAGAAGAATCAGAAGGCGCAGAGAGGATATTCGTGGGGCAGTCGAATATTAGCGTAAACGAATACACGGTGGAACAAGCGATCGATTACATCGGTTTCGGTAAATTCCAGATGGTATTCTTAGCCGTGACCGGTCTTTCGTGGTTATGCGACGCGATGGAGATGATGTTGTTATCGTTCATAGGCCCCGCGGCGAGGTGCGAGTGGCGGTTAACGACGACGCAGGCGTCGAGTTTGACGAGTTTCGTATTCCTCGGGATGGGTTTCGGAGCGCCGAGTTTTGGGATGTTCGCGGATAGGAAAGGAAGGTTGTTCTCGTTGAGGTGTTCGACAGGGTTGACGTTGTTAGCCGGGGTTGGGTCTGCGCTCGCGCCGACTTTCAGTGCGTTGTGTTTTGCCAGAATGGTCGTCGGCTTTGGGTTAGGAGGCGTTCCGGTGGCGTATAACTTGTGCGCGGAGTTTTTACCGAGTAAAAAGAGAGGCGTGTATTTGTCGTCGTTGGAGTTTTTTTGGTCGTTCGGGAGCATGGTTTCGGCATTGTTGGCGTGGACGATTTTGCCGAAGAGTTCGTGGAGGACTTTGTTAGGCGCGACGGTGTCGCCGTTGATTTTGTTGGGCGTTTTGTTGGTGTGGATGCCAGATTCGCCGATGTATTTAGCGAGTAAAGGGAAGATGGAAGAGGCGGAGAGGACGTTGCGATTCATAGCCAAAATGAATAGGAAACCTTTGCCGGTTGGAGTGTTGAAAGTCCAGGAGAAAGATAAAGGGAAACGAGAGGAGTGGTTGGATAGACGGTTGTCGATGGATGAAGAGAGCCATGCGACAGAAACCGCCGCCGGAGCGTCTTCTCCTCGTCCTCCCCAAAGGGAAATGACCAGTTTACAAGGCAACATGTACACGGACGACGAGTATTCTCTCTCGTTCTTCTCGTCCATGAAAGGGTACGTGTGGAACCGCACGCCGGTAAAAATACAACGCCTGTTAGTCCCAAAATTTCGAAAGACGACGATGAGTTTGTGGTTCCTCTTCTTCTCCGTGGCGTTTTTGTATTACGGTCTGGTCTTGCTGACGACGACTTTGAAACTGATGGACGACGACAGCGGAGGCGCGAGAAAAAACTTAGACCCGTCCACGGTCGTTTGTCTCGCGCATAATTCCCCCGACCTCACCAACGCGGATTACCGCGATATCACGTTATCTGCGTTCTCTGAGCTTCCCGGCATGATCTCGGCGATGGTGTGCATCGACACGCTCGGTCGTAAAAAATCCATGATTTTAGGCTTTGTCGTCGCCGCGGTCTGTTTCATACCGGTCATGCAATCCGCAAAACGCGACGTCATCACCGCTTTCTTAGCCATCGCGCGTTCCTCCTCCATGGCTGCCTTCACCGTCCTCTTCGCCTACTGCTCCGAGGTCTACCCCACGCAAATCCGAGGCACCGGCGTCGGCGTCTCCAACACCTTCAGCCGATTTGCGGGCATGATTGTCCCGCTCTTCGCCGTCGACCTCGTTCGCAACGGCGCCGAAGAATTCGTCTTGTTCTTGTTCGGTTTCATAGCCATAGTGTCCGCCTTTGTCGTCTCTCGATTAGAACGCGAGACGAAAGGACAACATTTAGACGCCAGCACGGAAACCGAAGAAGAGAGTTTTGCGAGTAAAGAATCAGAAAGCGCGGGCGTGGAACTGAGCGAGCGAACACCGCAAATAGCAGAATAGCGTAATAAGCTACCACTTTAGACGTCAATCGTTGTGGTATACTCGCGTGCTCTCGCACGCGCTCGCGCTACTACGCGTCGTCCGCGACTACAATTTTCCTC
>Ga0181599_1005148_pt1 | contig 10233 bp, 7 predicted proteins | sample 041ome_3_FD_148658 | JGI IMG/M metagenome (GOLD analysis project Ga0181599, IMG submission 148658) | Coastal salt marsh microbial communities from the Groves Creek Marsh, Skidaway Island, Georgia - 041405US metaG (spades assembly) | ecosystem: Environmental > Aquatic > Marine > Intertidal zone >...
ATCTAAAAATATCCCATCTACTAGCACCATCTATTTCTGCAGCTTGATAGTAGGCTGGTTGAATTGAATTTAAACCTGCGTAAGACAAAAGAACAACTAATGAAGTCCAATGCCAAACATCCATAAGAATAGTTGTGAACCAAGCATCTCCACTTTGTTGAGTAAAATTATAATCAAAACCTAATGAATTTAGAGAATTTCCAAGAAAACCTATGTCCGGTAGAGCAAATATATTCCACATAGCTCCTACTACATTCCAAGGTATCAATAACGGCATTGACATTAGGATTAAACAAACAGGAACACCCCAACCTTTTTTTGGCATAGTCAAAGCAATAGCTATGCCAAGAGGCAACTGTATTAAGAGAATTATAAAAGTAAATATAAATTGTCGACCTAGCGATGCATGAAATCTTTCAGAATGTAAAATTTCTTTAAACCATCTTGTTCCTTCCCATGCAAAAACATTACTTCCAAAAGTTTCTTGAAATGAATAATTAACAACTGTCATTAATGGTACTACAGCATTAAATGCAACCAGTACAAATACTGGAATAACAAAAAACCAGGCTTTTTGATTATATGTTTTATTCATTATTCAATTATCCAGTCATCTCCATATACATAAGTATATTTTTCATCAAAAGTTATATGTGCACTGTCACTTGGTATTTCTGCAGAAGCATTAGCTAAAATTTTAATACTTCCACTGCTACACTCAGTATCAATTACTTTATGTCTGCCTGTATCACTAACTCTTTTAATTTTTACTTTAATTCCCTCCTTAGAAAAATTAATAAATTCAGGTCTAATACCTACTTGCATTTTGTTAAAATTTGTTTTTTTAATACTAGTATTGTTAGGCAATATCTTTCCTTCAAAGTTAACTTGACCATTTTTAATTTCACAAGGAAGAATATTCATGCCCGGTGAACCAATAAAATGTCCAACAAAAGTATGTTTTGGTTTTTCAAATAATTCTATAGGGGTCCCAGTTTGAACAATTTGCCCCTCATGCATGACCACAACTTGGTCAGCAAAAGTTAATGCTTCGATTTGATCGTGAGTTACATAAATCATAGTCCGATTAATTTTTTGATGCAATTCTTTTAACTTTGATCTTAGAACCCATTTCAAATGAGGATCAATAACTGTTAAAGGCTCATCAAACATGATTACATTCACATCTGATCTCACCAATCCTCTTCCTAAAGAAATTTTTTGTTTTCCATCCGCTGTTAATCCGGCAGCTTTATTATTTAGAGTTGGTGTAAGTTCTAACATTTCAGCAATTTCTTTAACTTTTGAGTCAATTTCTGTTTTTGAAAGACCTCTATTTTTAAGTGGAAAAGCTAAATTATCATAGACAGTCATTGTATCGTATATTACTGGAAACTGAAATATTTGAGCGATATCTCTCTCAACTGGATTTAAAGATGTCACATCTTTATCATTAAATAAAATTTCACCTTTAGATGGTTTTAATAAACCTGAAATAATATTTAATAAAGTTGTCTTTCCACAACCAGAAGGGCCTAGTAACGCATAAGCTCCACCATCTTTCCAATCAATATTAATGTCTTTTAATGCCCAGTCTGCATCATTATTTGGTTTTTTTAAATAGGTATGACTTAAATTTTTTAATGTAATTTTAGCCATTGGATACCAATCTATTATTTGTATCAAAATATAAAAACTCATCCACATTCATAAACAACTTCGTATGCTCACCAATATTTTTTTGTTGAATACCATTTGATAATGAAACCCAGTTAAGTTTACCACTAGTGAAATGAATTAAACTTTCTGAACCACTTATTTCTGAAATCAAAACTTTTCCATCTATTTCAACTGAATTATTTCCTTCTTTATATGTGGTTATATTATGAGGTCTTATACCTATTTTATAGTTACCATCTTTAATCTTTATATTTGATTTCCATTGGGCGTTATTATCTTTTATTTTAAACATCTCACCACTTTTACTAATTTCAGCTATATTGATTGGAGGATCACTAAATACTTTAGCTGAAGTTAAATTTTCAGGTTTTTTGTAAACATTTAAAGTTTTTCCGTATTGAATAACTTTTCCCTCTAATAATGTTGCTGTGTTTCCACCTATCATTAATGCATCTAAAGGTTCTGTGGTTGCGTATACAACAATACAATCTCTGTCTTCAAAAAGTTTAGGTAACTCTTCTCTTAGTTCTTCACGAAGTTTAAAATCTAAATTAGCTAAAGGTTCATCTAGTAATATTAAATCTGAATCTTTTACTAAAGCTCTAGCTAAAGCGGTCCTCTGTTGTTGTCCTCCAGATAGTTCATCAGGTTTTTTATTTAACATAGCTGATAATTTTAGAAGTTCAGCTACTTTTCCTACTCTTTCTTTAATTTCATCGGGTTTAACACCGGTAATTTTTAGTGGTGAAGCAATATTTTCAAAAACCGTAAAATTAGGATAATTTATAAATTGTTGATAAACCATTGAGCAATTTCTTTTTTGAACTTCTTTACCAGTAACATTTTCACCATCAAACCAAATTTCACCTGAAGTGGGTTTATCTAGACCAGCCATAATTTGCATAAGAGTTGTTTTGCCCGCGAGTGTTGAACCTAATAGAACATTAATAGTATTTTTTTCTAATTTTAAATTTGTTGAATATATATGAGTTTCTATTCCTACTTTTTTTTCAACATTCTTTAATTCTAGACTCATATTTTTTTTAATTTAGTTTTAAAAAAAAGGGGCAATAAATGCCCCTTTTTAAATTTAGATTAACCTAAGGTTATTTCCAAGCGTCTTCGTATGCTATGGTTTTACCTTGAGGTTTTTCGTTAACTTTAGCTTTTGGCGAACCAGGCTGATTTAACCAATAAGAAGCTTCTCTTGGTTTATTAAGTCTTGGTCCACATCCACCGTACGCATTGCTGGCTTTATCAGCAGCCTCCATACGAGACATAACTAGATCCATCTCATCTGCAAGACGATCCATAGTTTCTTGCGGTGTAAAAGTACCAGAGTTAACTTCTCCAATATGCTGCCACCATAATTGTGCTAGCTTAGGATAATCTGGAACGTTGATACCTGTTGGAGACCATACATTTCTGTTATCTGATCTATAAAACTCAACAAGTCCACCCAATTCAGGCGCTCTCTTTGTAAAGTGATCATGGTTAACGGTACTTTTTCTAACGAAAGTTAATCCAACATCAGCTTTTTTAAGAGATACAGTTTTTGAAACTGCAAATTGAGCGTACAACCACGCAGCTTTTCTTCTCTCAACGTCAGTAGACTTAAATAAAGTCCATGATCCAACGTCTTGATATCCAAGCTTCATACCTTCTTCCCAATAAGGTCCTTTAGGTGAAGGGCCCATTCTCCATAGAGGCATACCGTTTGCATCAACTACTTTATTGTTAGGATCTTTTCCTACTAGAGAAGCTGTGAAAGCTGTGTACCAGAAAATTTGCTGAGCAACATTTCCTGAAGAAAGAGATGGTAAAGACTGATAAAAGTCCATAGCTGCTGCTCCCGGAGGCGCATAAGCTCTTAACCACTCATCCCATTTTCTAATTGCGTATACTGCAGCAGGACCATTAGTAGCTCCTCCTCTTGATACGTTAGCACCAACTGGATTACAAGAACCTGGCTCCATTCTAATTCCCCACTCGTCTACAGGCACTCCATTTGGTAGACCTTTACTTCCTGCACCAGCCATTGATAACCATGCATCAGTCATTCTCCAACCTAAGTCAGGAGCTCTTTTACCGTAGTCCATATGACCATAAATATTAACACCGTCTATCGTCTTCACATCTTCTGAAAAGAACTTAGCGATGTCTTCATAAGCAGACCAGTTCACTGGTACGCCTAACTCATAACCATATTTTGCTTTAAATTGTTTTTTAATTTCAGGTCTATCAAACCAATCTTTTCTGAACCAATAAAGGTTAGCAAATTGTTGGTCTGGCAGTTGATAAAGGTTTCCATCAGGACCTGTGGTAAATTGAAGTCCTATAAAGTCATCTAAATCCAAATATGGATTAGTAACAGCTTTACCTTCTCCTTTCATCCACTCAGTTAAATTAACAGCTTGTTGCATACGCGCGTGCGTACCAATTAAGTCTGAGTCATTAACATATGCATCGTAAATACTTACGTTAGTTTGCATTTGTGTTTGAACGGCCATTACTACATCACCTTCTCCAATGATTTGGTGTTGTACTTTGATGCCTGTTATTTCTTCAAACGCTTTTGTAAGAGTCTTAGACTCGTACACGTGAGTTGGTATTCCTTCAGATACTACTTTTAAAGTCATTCCCTTGAATGGCTTAGCAGCATCTTGAAACCATTTTAGCTCTTTCTCTCTTTCTTTAGCAGATAAAGCTGAAAGGCTAAACTCACCGTCAGACCATTTCTTAATTGCATTCGCAGATGCACCAGAAATAGTTACGATTGAAAATGTAACAGCAACAGCAAGAACAGTCTTTAATGTTTTAATCATTATTTCTCCCGTTATGTTAATTTATTTTTGATGTGTTAAGTTAACTAAATCAAAGAATGGAAGTCAAAAAAAAATTTAGACTTATAAATTTTCAATTATAAATTGAATATTTATGATAATGTTTTTTTAATTGCTTTATCCCAACCATCAATAAGCTTTTTTCTTTCATAAGATTTCATTTTGGGATTAAAACTTCTATCCGCCTGCCAATTATCAGATATGTCTTCAAGAGATTTATAAACTCCAATTTGAAGACCTGCCATAAATGCCGCACCTAAAGCTGTAGTTTCGTCTACTTTTGGTCTCAATACTTTAATGTCAACAACATCAGCTAAAAATTGTGAAAACCAATTATTTTTTACCATTCCTCCATCTACTTTTATTATCTTTGGTTTTAAACCATCATTTTTCATAGCTTCAAATAAATCATGTGTTTGATAAGCAACCGATTCTACAGTGGCTCTCACAATTTCTTTTGGTCCAGTGTCTCTAGTTAAACCTGAGAGTATTCCTCTTGCACTTACTGCCCAATAAGGAGCTCCTAGTCCCGTAAAAGCTGGAACTAAATAAATCCCATTATTAGATTTCAGGGATTTAATAATTTTTTCTGTATCTGATGCTTTTTTGATAAATTTAATTTTATCTCTTAACCATTGCACACCTGCACCAGCTATGAAAATAGAACCTTCTAATGCATAAGTAGTTTGTCCATTAATTCTGTAACCAATTGTAGTTAATAATCTATTCTTTGAATAAACTTTTTTTCTTCCTGTATTTAGAAGAACAAAAGCACCTGTCCCGTAAGTACTCTTGAGTGATCCAGTTTCAAAACAACACTGTCCAATACTCGCTGATTGCTGATCACCTACCATGCCTGTAATTGGATAAGATGCTCCAGTAATACTGGGGTCTGTGTGACCAAAATCAGCTGAACAATCTTTTACTACAGGTAATATTTCTCTTGGAATTTTTAGCATCTTTAATATTTGTTTATCCCATTCATTTGAGGAAATATTAAACAACATTGTTCGACTTGCGTTAGTCGCATCGGTAGCATGATCAACACCATTAGTTAATCTCCATAAAAGAAAACAATCAACTGTACCAAATAATAATCTTTTCTTTTTAATTAATTCTCTAGCTTTTGGTACATTATCAATTATCCATTTAATTTTTGTTGCTGAAAAATAAGCATCTATTAACAGTCCAGTTTTATTATAAATAATAGTTTCTTTTTTTTGTTTTATTAATTTTTTGCAGTATTCTGAAGATCTTCTATCCTGCCAAACAATAGCATTATAAACTGTTTTACCAGTGTGTTTGTCCCACAAGATAGTTGTTTCTCTTTGATTGGTAATACCAATTGTTAAAACTTTTCCATTAAGTTTTTTACTTTTTGCAATAACATTTTTTAAAACTTTTTTTGTAGAAGACCAAATTTCCTCTGGATCATGTTCTACCCAACCATCCTTTGGAAAATATTGTTTAAATTCCATTTGAGATACAAATTTTGGTTTTCCTTTAAGATCAAAGAGAATTGCTCTACTTGATGTGGTGCCTTGGTCAATTGAAATTATAAATTTCTGTTTTGGCATTTTAATAATTCTAACTAAAATATTAGAAAATTGAAAATAAATTTAACTAATTTGTAAAATTTAACTCCATGGAAATGGACTATTTGATGTTGGGTGAAGATTTCCTTTTTTGTAGCGATCAAATCTAAATGGCTTTAATAAATTACTTTCTTTGCCAAGTACCTCATTTGCAACCAGGTGGCCGACACCAATCATCTTATACCCATGATTTGCATCAGCAATTAGATATACATTATCAAAAAATCTATCAAAAATAGGAAAACTATCGGGCGTCATACATCCCAAGCCTCCTGATGGACCTTTTCTATATAAAGCGGAATTTCCTTCAAACCTTTTTTGGCAATGAGCTAATGCTGAGGTCCACATGTCTGAAAATGCATCAGTTGTTTGATATTCATTGGAGTCTAATCCATATGGATCAACACTTACATCATCGAAATGTTTATCTACAATGTAAGGTGAAGTACCGCCTTGAACACCTAAACCATCAATATCAGGTTTGTAATAAATTCCCCACAATTTATCTGTTAAAAGTTTTTTATTTTTATCTGAATAAAGTGGAGCATCTGTATCAACATGAATTACGGGAGGCTGCTTGTTTTCATTAGTTCGTAAATAATCTGATTTTACTCCCAACACTCCCTCTTGTAAAAACCAATATTTCCACATTTCTGTTTCGTGTAATTTTTGATCTTTACCTTTAATTTCTATTTTTTTTGGTAGCCCTAACATATTCCAAAAATCTCTAATCCATGGCCCGGCACCAATAACTACTTGATCACATTCAATAATTCCTTGATCTGTAATTACACTTTTTACTGAGCCCTTATTTTCTTTATTAAATCCACTAACTGTAATTCCCTTAAGAATACTAACACCTCCAGCAATTGCTTTTTTTTCTAGAGCCTTTATTGAATCTTTATTAAATGCATAACCGCCTTTTTTTTCATGAAGAACTGATGTTATCTTTTGTGCTTGCCAATCATCAAAAATATTTTTCATATATTTCATACAATCTTTTTCACCTTCAATAAAAACAGATTCATAACCAATAGATTTTTGTTGTTCAAAAATACTAGCAACATCTTCATGCATAATTTCTGGTGATATTTGCATATATCCAACTGCATTATATTTAAAAGATTTTGGATCACTTTCCCAAACCTCAACCGAGTGAGCCATCAACTCTCTCATGGCAGGCTGAAAATAATTATTTCTTATAACGCCACATGCAATGCCGCTAGCACCAGCAGCTGTATCTTTTTTTTCTAGTAGAATTATATCGCCAGAATTTTTATAAGTTTCAGATAGTTTCCAAGCAGTACTTAACCCATGAATACCACCACCAATAATAACAATTTTAGCTTTTTTAGGTAAAGACATTTTTAAACTCATTATTAATAATGATCTAAACAAAGATATTATTTTTAATATTAATATTAATTATATATAAAAATTATATACGATGTTTAATATTCAATGTTTTTGAGGGTATTTAGATAATCTTCAAATTCTTTCAAAAACGCATCTGATGGTATTATATTTTTAATTCTCTGATCTGAAGAGTTTTTTATAAGCTTAAAAAAACCTTTTTCACAAGCTTCATTGATCATTATTGCAGATTTAGGTCTAGAAGTTTTGAACAATCTTGTTTTTAATGCCTCAACTGATAATTTTTCATTTAGCTTGTAGGCAGACATAACAAGCAACATCATATGATAATGAGATGGAGATTTTCTAAAAAAATAATTACTTGAAGTGGAGGAATGTTTCATTTGCTCCTCCCAAAATTGAAGTAATGATTTTTTGTTTTTAATTTCTTCTTCCATTATAAAAAGTTGTTAGTTGAGTTGAATTTATATTATCATAAAGTTTAATTCTATAAGTAAAACTATCATTTTTATTTATAGAATGTATAAACAGTCATATAAAAATTATAGTAAGTTTATCAGTTAATGCATAAGATTATAGATAATAAGATTTATTCAATTTCAAACTTTGTTCATAATAACAAATATAATTTTAATAAAGATAATATTTTTCATAATCTAGAAGAAGATCTCATTTCAGAGGCGGTTACGACTATTGAAAATTGGGAAACATATAAACCGACACCCTTAATTGAATTAAATAAACTTAGCTCATATCTTAATGTTAATAAGATTTACTATAAAGATGAAGGGTTTAGATTTGATTTAAAATCATTCAAAGCTTTAGGTGGTGCATTTGCGGTTAATAAGATTGTTAAAGACACAAAAGCAAAAACTGTATCTACAGCTACAGCTGGTAATCATGGAAGATCTGTTGCTTGGGGAGCTCAAAGATTAGGTATTGAATGCAAAATATTTATAAGTGAATTTGTTAGCGAAAGCAGAGCTGAAGCGATGAGAAAATTGGGAGCTGATGTTGTTAGAGTAAAAGGTAATTATGATGCTTCTTTGAAAGAATGTATTAAACAATCCAAAAATAATAATTGGGAAATTGTTCAAGATGTTTCTTGGGAGGGATATAAAACTGTACCAAAATATATCATGGCTGGTTATACAATTATGATTAAAGAAATTTTTGATAAAATTATTAACGAAAAAATTTCACATGTGTTTTTACAAGCTGGCGTGGGTGGAATGGCTGCAGCTACAATTGCAGGTTTTGCAAAATATTCGAGTAATGTGCCATATTTTATAACAGTTGAACCAGAAGATGCAGAATGTGTACTGCAAAGTATTAAAAATGAAAAACCAATTTCAATAAATATACAAAAAGAATCTATAATGGGTGGCATGTCTTGTGGTGATGTGTCTAGTTTAGCATGGGAAATACTTAAATGTTCGACTAATAGTTCAATATCAATTTCAGATGAAGCTATTGCCCCGACTGTTGCTCTTTTAAAACAAAAAGAATTTTCAAATGAAGAAATTATTTCTGGTGAATGTGGTGTGCCTGGAGTTATATCTTTAATTTCAGCTATGAATGATAAAAATATTTGTGAAAAAATTAACCTTAATTCTCAATCAAATGTTCTATTAATTGGCTGTGAGGGTTTAACTGACTCTGAAATGTATAATAAGCTTCTTAAAGAAGGGCTTAGAGCTTTAAAAAATGAGCAATAAAGCCATTGTTTGGATTAGAGAAGATTTTAGGATTAGTGACAATCCTGCTTTAGCTCATGCAAGTCAACATCATAGCTTGGTCTCTGCTTTATATATATTTAATCCAAAAGTTTTTATTAAAAAAAGAGAAGCACAACAGTGGTGGTTATCGAAATCTTTAGAAAATTTTAAAACTGAATTATCAAAATTAAATATAAATCTTGAAATTCAAATTGGTGAAGAGATAGATGTTTTATCAAAAATCAATCCTAGAGACGATCTGACAATCTATTGGAATAAAGTTTATGAGCCAGATGTTATAAAATTAGGAAAAAAAATTAGAGATAATATTTTTTTAAAAAAGAATATAAAATTCAAATATTTCAAAGGAAATATATTAAATGAATTTCAAAATGTAACTAAAAAGGATGACACCCCATTTAAAGTATTTACTCCTTTTTGGAGAGTTGCTGAGCAAATTTATATTAGTGCAGTGCCCTCTAAATTATCAAAAGTTTTAAAGAAAGAAAAAAATTATGAATACTTTAAAAACAACAAGTTACCTAAAGAGATTTTACCTAAAAAAAATTGGTATAAAAAGTTTGAAAAATACTGGGATGTATCAGAAAAAAAATCACAAAATCTTCTCAATGATTTGATCAAAAATAAAATTAATAATTATGGTACTAATAGAGATATTCCTTCAGTTGAGGGAACCTCAAAGCTTTCTCCATATATTAAACATGGTCAAATCCATGTTGAAAAAATTTATAAAGAATGTTCTTTGATAAAACCAAAAAACATTAATATACAAAAATATATCAATGAATTGGGCTGGAGAGAATTTTCACACAGTTTGATAAATTATTTTCCCGAAATGTTGAAGGGTAATTTAAGAAAAGAATTTGATAAATTTCCATGGGTAAAAAATGAAAAACATTTAAAAGCTTGGAAGAATGGAATGACTGGATATCCAATTGTTGATGCGGGTATGCGTGAACTTTATGAAACAGGTTGGATGCACAACAGAATTAGAATGGTTGT
>Ga0181599_1005152_pt1 | contig 10227 bp, 8 predicted proteins | sample 041ome_3_FD_148658 | JGI IMG/M metagenome (GOLD analysis project Ga0181599, IMG submission 148658) | Coastal salt marsh microbial communities from the Groves Creek Marsh, Skidaway Island, Georgia - 041405US metaG (spades assembly) | ecosystem: Environmental > Aquatic > Marine > Intertidal zone >...
TTTTGGATATAGGGCCAATCGTACTTGCCACACATAAGCTTATTGCCCCATCATCTATGTCAGGCGTGGTTCCTGTAAAATTCTCTGGCAAGCCTATTGAGCAAAAAAGTATTCAAAAAGAACCGTCTGTAATAGAGAGTTATTCCGGTGATGAAGAGCTGTTACAATCCTTAATTGACTTAGGATATCTGGAGCAAAATCAGGTTTCAGGGAAGCAAGGTCGACTTCTTGAAAACCAATATTACTTAGCGCGTAGTCTTCGAGCTGAAAAACGCTTGCCGGAGGCATGGCGTATCATTGCTAAAATGATAGAAGGTGATGATGTACCAGAACGGTACCTGCAGTTGGCGGCTTCTGTATTAGTTGATTCTGGGAATTTCAATGATTTAGAACACCTGCTCTCTAAGGTTACCAATCAGAGCAATTTGATATGGTCTTATTACAGGTCGCTCGTAGAACTTAAAAAGGGTAAACAGGTGTTTTTACCGGAGAATCTAACTAATCGTTGCTTAGAGGAAGAGGTCATTCTTTGGGGTAAATTATTACTTAAGTCTGGCGCATATAATGAATTGGAAGGTTTAGTATCTAATCCCGAACATGAATCTGTAGACATGTGGAATCTGCGCGCTCGATTCTTTTTGTTGACTGAACATTGGGAAAAGTGTTTAGATGCGGCACTTCAGAGTGCCGGTCTTTTATTTTTTCAGCCTGCCATTCACGGCATTGCCGCCATTTCATTTTCCAAACTTGGGATGCATGATGAAGCAAAGACCGCGAAAGCCTTACAAATTAAAATGCTTACTGATGATCAAGCAGAAACCCTATACATTGTAACAGGCGCCCCTAGAAGTGGAACATCCATGGCTATGCAGTTATTGGAAGCCTGCGGAATACCTCCTGTGACCGACCGTGTCCGAAAATCAAACGCATTCAACTCAAAGGGCTTTTATGAGCACGAGAAATTAAGAAGTTGGACTGTTGATGAGCAGTGGTTGATTGCTCAACGTGGAAAAGCAATAAAGATTGTTGAACCTCTCATTCAAGATGCCCCTTTACCCAGAGGTAAAAAGGTAGTAGTTAGAATGAAGCGACCATTGGACCAGATTCTTCAAAGTCAGCGGAGGATGAAAGGTCAAGAAACAGTCCCCTTGGGTTTAAATGAAAGGGTGAATTGGGAGGATGCGTTCAAAAAGACATCACTCATCTTAGCAATAGATCCACATACTATTGTTATTGAATTGGACTACAACGAACTGATTAGCGCTGTTGAAGATGATTGGATAAATGAATCCCTTTTGCAAAGTCTACAGTTGCTTTCCAAAGCAGTGAATAAGAAGGTTGATATTTCCTTGTTAAAGAGTGTTATTTCGCCGCAGCTCAGAAGCTTTTAGATTATATTTGCCGACATGTCAAACAAGTCCAAGAAAATATCGTCTTACCTGAGTGCGGCTGCAGCCATTCTGGGTGCAAATACGGCACAAGCACAACTATTGTACACAGATATTGACGATACAACCATTGTTGATGGCATATTTGAATTGGACTTAGACGGCGATACTGTTGTAGATTTTACCATAGAACACGTCTTAAACGGCGGTCAACTGGGTAATGTTACCTCTGTTCTTTTACGTTCCGGTGACAGTATTCAAGGAAATCTTGCACTAGGGGCTGCCAAAAACAGTTTCAATTACGTGGATAATGCAATTCCTGGCACCGTTCTCAATGCCAATTCCGGTTTTTCTGGAATCAATTCAACTTTAAAATTGGGTTACATGGCGTTTTTGGTGGATGGCGTTGCCTATCCAAATTCAAACTGGGCTGGTCCCGTGACGGACGGTTATCTTGGCCTTCGTATTCTAAAAAATGACAGCGCTTGTTACGGCTGGCTGAGATTAGATGTTGCGGATAGTGCAAAAAGCGTTACCATCAAGGATTGGAGTTTTAACCCTGATAAAGACACCTCCTTCACCGTAGCTTATGAGTTATTGGATGTGATGGATCAGGTTCTTAAGAATATGGTGCTGACCAATGACGGTAGAAGTATTTCCTTGAAAACAGACCAGCCAATTGGATTAACTGCTTTTGACATGCAAGGCAGGGAATTGTATAAAGCTGCGGCTCACTCATTACATCACTTAAATACCTTGGGTTGGACACCAGGAATTCATGTTTTACGATTAGAAGGTGACCAATGGTTTCATAATTTAAAAGTGTTAATTCCTTAATTCGGAATTAACGTGATGTTATTTTATCATTTTATTTTTTACAAACCCCTATTTTTAAGAATATTTCAAGAATAGGTTTCTACTATTACTTGTTAGCTAAAAGCCATGCTGAACAAGCCTGATTATGTAGTAAATTCGTGCCACTAAAGCCAAAAACACCCTGATATGACTTTTGATATCGATATGATTCGCAAAGTGTATGAGCGCTATCCTGAGCGCATTGCTGCCGCACGCAAGGCGGTTGGTAAGCCACTTACGCTATCTGAGAAAATTTTGTATGCTCACCTGTGGGAGGGCAATGCAGAACATGCCCATGACAGAGGTACAAGTTATGTAGACTTTGCACCGGATCGTGTGGCCATGCAAGATGCTACAGCCCAAATGGCCTTGTTGCAATTTATGCAGGCCGGAAAGGACAAAGTTGCTGTTCCCTCAACTGCTCATGCCGATCACTTGATTCAAGCAAGAATAGGCGCAGATAAAGATTTACAGGACGGAATAAACAAGAATAACGAAGTGTTCAACTTTCTTTCTTCCGTATGTAACAAATATGGAATTGGCTTTTGGAAGCCAGGTGCTGGAATTATTCACCAAGTAGTTTTAGAAAATTATGCATTCCCAGGTGGAATGATGATAGGAACCGATTCCCACACAGTGAACGCTGGTGGTTTAGGAATGGTAGCTATTGGTGTTGGTGGTGCAGATGCTGTTGATGTAATGGCCGGAATGCCTTGGGAGTTGAAATTTCCAAAATTGATTGGTGTGAAACTTACGGGCCGTCTTAATGGATGGACTGCTCCAAAGGATGTAATACTAAAAGTTGCGGGTATACTTACTGTAAAAGGCGGTACGGGGTGTATTGTAGAATACTTTGGCGAAGGTGCAGAAAGTTTAAGTGCCACAGGAAAAGGCACCATCTGTAACATGGGCGCAGAGATTGGCGCTACTACCTCCACATTTGGTTACGACGACAGTATGAGACGCTACTTGTCTGCAACTGGAAGACAAGATGTAGTAGATGCTGCTGATGCTGTTTCCGAACATTTGACTGGCGATGCTGAGGTTTATTCAAATCCCGAGCAATACTTTGATCAAGTCATAGAAATTAACCTAGACGAATTAACACCGCATTTGAACGGGCCATTTACCCCTGACCTTGCCACTCCAGTGGCAGAAATGAAGGATAAAGCTGCGGCAAATGATTGGCCAACCGATATAGAGTGGGCATTAATAGGATCATGTACAAATTCCTCTTACGAGGACTTGACTAGAGCCGCTTCAATTGTGGCAGATGCTGTGGACAAAGGAATTGCGCCTAAAGCTATTTTAGGTATAAATCCAGGTTCTGAACAGGTCAGGTATACAGCAGAACGAGATGGTTTGATGGATACTTTCAATAAACTTGAGGGTACAAGAATATTCACCAATGCCTGTGGGCCTTGTATTGGCCAGTGGGCTCGTGAGGGAGCAGAGAAGCAGGAGAAGAATTCTATAGTTCACTCCTTCAATAGAAACTTCGCCAAGAGGGCAGATGGTAATCCTAATACGCACGCTTTTGTTACCTCACCAGAGATGGTTGCTGCGATTGCTATTTCAGGAAAACTAGATTTTAATCCAGTAACGGATTCATTGATCAATGCAAACGGTGACAAAGTGATGTTGGCAGAGCCAACAGGCCACGAACTGCCTTCTGCGGGTTTTGATGTAGAGGATAACGGTTATCAAGCACCTGCAGCAGACGGCTCAGGTGTGAATGTGGTTGTAAACCCAGATTCACAGCGATTACAATTATTAAGTCCATTTGAACCTTGGGACGGAGCGAATATTCATGGAGCTAAGCTCTTGATAAAAGCCTTTGGTAAATGTACTACTGACCACATTTCTATGGCTGGACCGTGGTTGCGATACCGTGGCCATTTAGATAACATTTCAAACAACTGTTTGATTGGAGCAGTAAATGCGTTTACTAAGGAGACCAATGCAGTAACAAGCCAATTGGATGGAAGTGTGGACGAAGTACCAAATGTGGCTCGCGCATACAAAGCTGCAGGCGTACCAACAATAGTGGTAGGAGATCATAACTATGGTGAGGGATCTTCAAGAGAGCATGCTGCAATGGAACCACGTCATTTAGGAGTTCGTGCAGTAATTGTAAAATCCTTTGCTCGTATTCACGAAACCAACTTGAAGAAGCAAGGAATGTTGGGGTTAACCTTTGATAACGAAGCGGATTACAACCTTATCCATGTGGACGATACCTTCAACTTTACAGATCTTGCAGAGTTTGCACCGGGCAAGCAATTGACACTAGAGGTTGTTCACGCGGACGGTTCTACAAACATTATAAAGCTGAATCATACGTACAATGCACAACAAATTGAGTGGTTTAAAGCGGGTTCTGCTTTGAACTTAATTAAGACGCAGAATGCTTAATTAGGGGTAAGTCGATTAAATAAAGAAAGCCCGGCGCTCAGCGCCGGGCTTTCTTATTCTATATGCATTTAAGAATGCTTTATTTGCTATTCAATAGGTAACCCACTTTCAAGGTAAAAGAGTAGGTGTAAGGGGCGTCTATATCAGAACCTGCACCCCCATAGAAACCATAGTTGGTCAAATTCCACGTATTTTTTGTGGTAAAACCATAGCCTACTCCAAAGGCATAATCAATCAAAAATTGATCTGCTAACACCAATTGGTTACCAAAGTCCATCTGTACAGAACCAGCCACAGCCGTTTGACGAGTAGTAGGGTACATAAAAGTAACAGGATCCGGTGGGTGATCATAATCAATTTTATCATAGTTGAAAGTACTCACGAACATGTTTGGTTTAAAATAAGAACCGCGCATGATGTGACCGAACCGCATACGTTGACTGTAAAACGTTGGGCTACGTTTAAATTTGTAACCTATATTCACTCCAGCTCCCATAGCATTTTCATCACCCCATATAGCGCTTTCAAAACCTGCTCCAACAAAAATAACACCGGCCTCCCATGAAGTGGACGGCGTAACCGATTGTTCGTAGGAAAGGAATGTATAATTACCACTTACACCTGCCACATCTATTTTGATTGCACGGTTTCTTTGTCCGGCATACACACGGCTATCATTAATCATTTGCTGACTGAAGTCCATGACGCGCCCGCTTTCTAAAACAATCTTCTTTAAGTAATCTTTTTCAACCGTAAAAGCCACAGAGTTCACGGGTGAGCCATATTCTCTGTATTTGATGAAATCTGGCGTTACCTCAATAATAGTAACTTCGTCTATGGTTTTATCTTTATAGATAAGCATGTCCTGAGACTTTGCCGTGTAGCTTAGGCTTAGGATAAAAATGGTAAGTAGAAACTTTTTCATTTGAGTATTGGTTGTTATTTGTCGAATATACACAATTATTATGCCTTTGTCTTTTGTAGTTTTAAGCCTTGATGAAATTTAACAAAATTCAACGCGGTTGGGCCATGTACGATTGGGCCAACTCTGTTTATTCGCTGGTAATTAGTACAGTTCTTCTGCCCATATATTATGAGGCTATGACTAAGGATAATGACGCAAAGGTCTATTTCTTGGGTTATGATTGGGAGAATACAGTGATTTACAATTATGTCATTGCCGCCTCTTTTCTTACCATCAGCATATTGAGTCCATATCTTGGAGCTATGGCAGATAAAACAGGCCGGCGCAAGGTGTTTATGAACACCTTCATGATTACAGGTGGTGTGAGCACGATGCTCATGTACTTTTTCACATCTAGCAACCCCGGCCTTGCACTGGTTTTAGCGTATTTTGCTAGTTTAGGGTTTACAGGTTCATTTGTTTTTTACAATTCTTATCTACCAATAATCGCTCCCAAGGAAATGCAGGATAGACTGTCTGCGCGCGGATTCTCACTTGGTTATTTAGGCAGTGGAATTCTTCTTATTTTCTGTTTGGCTCTTGTTCAAAAGCCTGAATTATTTGGTTTAGCCAACGCAGCGATTGCTACTAGAGTTTCATTCTTTATTACCGGTATTTGGTGGCTTGGTTTTGGCCTGCCTTCTATTGCTCGATTACCTAAAGACGAGATGAAAGATTATTTTGAATCAAAATTATTCTGGTCGTCTTGGAGGGAGCTTATTCTTGTCCTTAAAGAACTGAGTTTACAGCCGGCTTTGCGCAGATTTTTAAGCGGCTTCTTTTGGTACTCCACCGGTATGCAAACCATAATTTTGCTCGCAGCAGTATTTGGCTCTAAGGTATTGGGACTTGAGAGTTCACAATTAATTGTAACTATTCTGATCATCCAATTTGTGGCTATTGCTGGTGCAGCAGCCTTTTCACGTCTTAGCGAGCGCACTTCAAACATTGTTGCCATTAGTATAGGCGTTGCTATTTGGATGATTATATGCTTTGCAGCTTATTTTGTTCAAACAGTCACTCAATTTTATGCTGTAGGTATTGGGTTGGGTTTTGTGATGGGCGCGGTTCAAAGTCTTTCAAGAAGTACCTACAGTAAAATGTTACCAAGCACAGAAGATCATAGCACGTATTTCAGCTTTTACGACGTGATGGAGAAATTGGCTACCACTGTTGGGATGTTTTCTATAGGAATTCTAGAATGGCTGACCGGTGATCTAAGAAACAGCGCGCTTGCACTTTCCTTATTCTTCGCTATTGGTCTGGTTCAAATGCTCAGGTTGCACGTTTTTCAAAAGAAACCCTCCACTTAGCCGGTAAATAATCTCACCAAAAAAATCATCTTCTTCAACCCCATCAAACTTGGCTTGAAAAGAGGCCGAACCGGACTGAGGCCAAGAAGCCGTGTCCATGGCACTTTTACTGACTAGCACGCCGCCTATGAGTTCAACACTTTCGCTTTCATAAGAGATTATTTCACCAGATACCTTTACAATGGCTCCCGGTAGTAGTGAGCCATTATCTACCAAAGTGCCTAGGGATTCAGAAAAGGTCAATACCTCTACTTTTTGGTCAAGCGCATTCTTGGGCTTTCTGAAATATTCGTTTAGGCCATAAATTAAGCCGACTGCTAGGGCAATCAATACTATGATGATAATCTTTTTTCTCATTGTTTAGCTTCGCATTTGGCCAATATAGTTACTTGGAGTAATTCGTTTTAATTCATCTTTAATTTGATTGCTCACCTCCAATTGGTCTATAAAAACAGAAATGCTCTTTGCGTTTATTTCACTATTAGTTCGAGTCAGTTCTTTTAAAGCTTCATATGGTTTTGGATACCCTTCTCTGCGCAGTATGTTCTGTATAGCTTCTGCAACAACGGCCCAATTAGCTTCTAAATCTGCTGCTATTTTAGTTTCGTTGACCAAGAGTTTTTCCAGCCCTTTATTCATGCTTGTTAAAGCAATCATGAGGTGGCCAAAAGGCACCCCCGCATTGCGAAGTACGGTTGAATCTGTTAAATCTCTTTGGAGTCTTGAAACAGGCAGTTTGGATGACAGGTGTTCAAGCAGCGCGTTGGCAATACCAAGATTTCCTTCGGCATTTTCAAAGTCTATTGGATTCACCTTGTGTGGCATTGCTGATGAGCCTACTTCTCCTTTTTTAATCTTCTGTTTGAAATAATCCATACTGACGTAGGTCCAAACGTCTCTGCAGAAGTCAATGAAAATAGTATTGATACGCTTTAATGCGTCCAATTGTGCTGCAAGGTTATCGTAATGCTCAATTTGAGTAGTGGGGTAACTTCTACTTAAATTTAAATATGCTGATACAAAATGATCGCCCCATTTATGCCAATCTTCATTAGGGTAAGCGGCAGCATGAGCATTAAAGTTTCCTGTAGCGCCTCCGAATTTAGCGCTGTGCGGTATAGATTTTAATTGATCCAGTTGAGTCCGCAGTCGTGCAGTGAAGACCATAAACTCTTTACCTAATGTGGTGGGAGAGGCTGGCTGCCCATGCGTACGTGCTAATAGAGGAATTGTACTCCAGGCTGCCGCATTTTTTTCAATCGCTGTGATTAGGGATTCTAATGATGGATAAACAACCTCATTCAGTGCATCCTTTATACTTAAGGGCACGGAAGTATTGTTAATATCTTGGGATGTCAATCCAAAATGAATAAACTCTTGGAATGCACTCAGACCGATTTGTTCAAAAGCCTCTTTTATAAAGTACTCTACAGCTTTGACATCATGATTGGTCACCTTCTCAATGTCCTTGATTCTTTGGGCATCTTCAGTAGAGAAATTCAAGTAAAGATTACGCAGTGATTCATACGAATCAGGATGGACTCCACGGAGCTGTGTAATACCCTTTTCACAGAGCGCAATGAAGTATTCAACCTCTACTCTTACGCGGTATTTGATTAACGCAAATTCTGAGAAATATTGAGTTAAATCAGATGTTTTTGAGGCATATCGACCATCTATAGGAGAAATGGCATGGAGAGCAGTGGACATAAGTTTCTTCGTTAAAAAACAAAATTAGCGTAGTTGTCCCCTTTTTCCTAATTCTATGACCTCTAGGTTTTCTACTTTCCCTTTAGTATTTGGCTGGCTTTGAACAATTTCGAAACGAAGCATTGTTCGGACTTTATGAAAACCATGATGACCATAGGCTCCTGGATTCATATGGAGGCAATTTATTTTTGGGTCATTGACCACTTTTAAAATGTGGCTGTGTCCACAAACAAATAAATCGGGCTGTTCCATTCTAATGGTATCACGTGTCCGGGTATTGTACTTAGGAGGGTAGCCTCCAATATGTGTCATCCATATTTTCATTCCACATACAATGAATTTTTGATGCAAGGGGTAACGTGATCGCATGGTGTGGTCGTCTATATTACCATAGACTGCAATGACGCGTTTCCCAATAGATTCAAGTGCGTCTATGGATTCGTGTGACCCTATATCTCCGGCATGCCATATCATATCTACTTCTTTAGCAAATTCTAGAACGCGACTATCAATATGACCGTGATTGTCTGAGAGTAGTAAGATTTTTGTCCTGTTATCTTGCACAAGCGTACCTTTGAAGTATCTAAGAGCATCAAAAGTAATGAGAACACTCCTGAGAATGGCTTTCGACGGCGCCCCTTTTTGCGGATGGCAGGTTCAACCAAGCGACCGCACCGTTCAGGGGGATTTAGAGTTGGCTTTGACCAAGCTTTTGAATCAGCCCGTAAGTACTGTGGGGGCCGGAAGAACAGATACGGGTGTTCACGCTAAAGAAATGGTTGTTCATTTTGACTGGAGCCCAAAACTGGCCGGCAGTATAAAAGATTTAAATCATCTTATTCATCGTTTGAATCGATTCCTAGATCCTGCAATTCGCGTTTATGATGCCGTTGAAGTGGCTGCAGATTGGCACGCACGATTTGATGCGACAAGCCGTAGTTATGAATACTATATGTGCGATAACGGCTCCCCGTTCCATAGAAAAAACGCTTGGATGGTGGAAAAGATGCCGAATGTAGATATCATGAATGAAGCTGCAAATCTATTACTCGAACAACAAGACTTTGCTAGTTTTTGCAAGAAGGGTTCTGACAATAAAACAACACTTTGCGTTGTTACTAAAGCCCAATGGGTGAAACAGGGCGACCTTTGGGTGTTTCATATTTCTGCAGACCGTTTCCTTCGCAACATGGTTCGCGCAATTGTAGGTTCACTGTATGAAGTTGGTCTAGGCAAATGGTCGGTGGAAGAATTTAAGAATCGACTTCTTCAAAAAAATCGGGGTGCAATGGGAACTAGCGCACCGGCACAGGGTTTATATTTAACCAAAGTAACCTACAAAAACTTGTAAATGTCTCAAGTCGGCGGTAAAGCATTTGATTTTAAACTCTTTTTGAAGGTGATGGCCTACGCCAAACCCTATAGAGGCCTCTTTATTTTCTCTGTCATACTTACCGTGGTTTTAGGCGCTTTAGGTACTGCACGCCCAATACTTATTCGCAGTGTCATTGATGATGCCATTTTACAGGTTAATGCCCCTGAATTAGTTCGCCTCATGATTCTCCTTGTTGGACTTTTGGTA
>Ga0181599_1005157_pt1 | contig 10221 bp, 10 predicted proteins | sample 041ome_3_FD_148658 | JGI IMG/M metagenome (GOLD analysis project Ga0181599, IMG submission 148658) | Coastal salt marsh microbial communities from the Groves Creek Marsh, Skidaway Island, Georgia - 041405US metaG (spades assembly) | ecosystem: Environmental > Aquatic > Marine > Intertidal zone >...
TTTAGCACTTCCTCTGGATATGCATTCAATACCAAAAGATCCACTTCCTGAAAAAATATCTAAAACAATACTATCTTCAAAATTAAAATTTATTTTTTTGTTATGTAGTAAGTGATTAAATATACTTTCTTTTACGTAGTCTCTTAGTGGTCTGGTAGTATTTTGGTCAGGGAGTAATAATTTTTTTTTTTTATATTGACCTGATATAATTCTCATATTGACTTATTTCCTTATTTTCTGCAATTGTTATATCCCCAGGTTTGAGTGATCCTAAACTGAAAGGCCCAAATTCTAATCTAATCAGCTTATTTACTCTTAGATTGATACTTCTCATCAATTCTCTAATTTCTCTATTTTTGCCTTCTTTCAATTCTATTTCTAACCAAAAATTTTTTTTATCTTGATTAAATATTTTATATTTAAAAGGTTTGTAATTGATTTTGTTTATTGTAGTGCCTTGACTAATATTTTTTAATTTTTTTTCATCGAGCATTCCATAAACTCTTACTTTGTATTTTCTTGTAAATTCATTTTTAGGTAATTCTAAGTTTCTAGTAATTTCTCCAGAATTTGTAATAATCAAAAGACCTTCAGAGTTAATATCAAGACGACCAGCAAAAACAAAATTTTTAAATTTTTTTGGGATTATTTCGTACACAATCCCTCTATCATCTTGCTTTTGTTTTGAGCAAATGTAACCTTGAGGTTTGTAAAATTTAAATATTTGTTTATTTTTTTTTAACAAAACTAATTTACCATCAACTTTGATCGAGTCTTTTTCGTCCACAAAATGTACGGGTGAGGTCAATTTTGCACCATTTAATTGAATTCTTCCTTGCTCAATCATTTTTTCAACCTCTCTTCTTGAACCTATATTATAAGAGGATAAAAATTTAGAAATTCTAGTTTTTTTTAATAAATTTGAAGTCATATGAATAATTTTAATTTTTATCTGAATACTTTATATAAATTAGCGAGCCAAGCAATAAAGGCAAATGAATTGCCAATTAGTGCAATAATTGTAGATCCAAAAACTAAGAAAATTATTGCAAAGGCTCACAATAAAACTATTAAAAAAAAATCTCCGCTAGCACATGCAGAACTAATAGTAATTGAAAAATCTTTAAAAAAATTAAAAAGAAAAAGATTAAATGAACTAGATATTTATTGTTCATTGGAACCGTGTGCAATGTGTTCTGCAGCACTATCCTTAGCAAAAGTTAGGAGAGTTTATTTTTGCGTAGAAGATAAAAAAAGTGGTGGTTTTATTAATGGGGCTAAAGTTGCACTTATAAAAAAATCAAATCACAAATTTTCCTATTATTATGGTTTTGATGAAGAAAGATTCTCAAAATTATTAAAAAATTTTTTTAAGGTTAAGAGATGTTAATTTTTTTTAAGAGCTCTCCATCCTATGTCTCTTCGATAATATATGTCTTGCCAATCTATTTTTTCCAGCATTGCGTTTGCTTTATTTTTTGCTTCCTCCAATGTATTTCCAATGCAGGTTGCATTCAAAACCCTTCCTCCATTGGAAAGTATTTTATTATCTTTTGAAATAGTTCCTGCATGAAAAAGCTGTTCATGTTCGTTAATTTTAATGCTTTCTATATTTTTTATTTCAGTGAGAGTATTATATTCTCCCGGATACCCTTTTGCTGCAGCAACAACTGTTAAACATGGTTTTTCATTCCATTCAATTTTTGCTTTATGAATTGTTTTATTTTTCACAGCATTTATTAAAGTTAATAAATTTGTTTTAAGCCTCATCATTAATACTTGGCATTCTGGATCTCCAAATCTTATATTGTACTCAATTAACTTAGGCTCACCATTATAAATCATTAATCCAGCATAAAGTATTCCTGTAAATTTGCAGCCAAGTTTATCTAATCCAGTAAGAGTAGGTTCTATAATTTTTGTTTGAATTTTTTTTTCAATTTTATGATCAATAATTAATGAGGGAGAGTATGCGCCCATTCCGCCTGTATTAGGACCCGTATCACCTTCTCCAATTCTTTTATGATCTTGAGCTGTTCCAATTGGAACATAATTCTCACCATCTGTAATTACAAAATAGCTTGCCTCTTCTCCTTTTAGAAATTCCTCAATTATAAATTTTTTAGATGATTTAAATTTTCCCTCTAAAATTTCTTTTATACTCCTTAGTGACTCTTCAATTGTTGTCGAAATTGTAACCCCTTTTCCTGCTGCCAATCCATCAGATTTTATCACAAGAGGATGCCGATTAGTTTCAATGTAATATTTTGCTTCATCAAAGTTATCAAATTCTTTATATTTAGCGGTGGGTACATCAAAGTCTTTACAAAGTTTTTTCATGAATGCTTTAGAACCCTCAAGTTGAGATGCGTTTTTGGTAGGGCCAAATGCATAAATATTCCTTTCTGACAAAAAATCTACAATGCCAGCGACAAGTGGAATTTCTGGTCCCACAATAACCACTTTAATTTCATTTTTTTGTAAAATTGTATAAAGTAATTCAAAATCTAAATAGTCAATGTCAATATTTTGACAGATATTTTTTGTTCCAGCATTACCAGGTATACAAAATAAATTTTCAATTTCTTTTGATTTTAGTAATTGAAAACACAGAGCGTGTTCTCTTCCACCACTTCCAATTACAGCTACGTTCATGATAGAGTATTATTTATATTAAAATGAATAATATTCCAGAATATTCTGTATCCGAGATAACTAATTTAACTAAAAATATTTTAGAGGAAAATTTTGGTTTAATAAAAGTTAGAGGTGAAATTTCAAAGGTAAAAGAATTCAAAGGTCATTATTATTTTTCATTAAAAGATGAAAATTATATTTTAAACTCTGTATGCTGGTCGAGAAATATTGATTTCTTAAATATTAAACCAGAAGAGGGCCTAGAAGTTTTTGCACAAGGAAAACTTACCACATATGCAAAAGGCAGTATTTCTAATTACCAATTACAAGTTGAACAAATTGATGCTCACGGGGAGGGAGCTTTATTAAAAATATTTGAATTAAGAAAAAAAAAATTAGAGGAAGAAGGACTTTTTGATAATAAATATAAAAAACCAATTCCAGTGTATCCAAAAAAAATAGGTATAATAACTTCCCCATCAGGGTCAGTCATTATGGATATTATAGATCGAATAAAAAAAAGATACCCAACTCATTTAGAATTATTTCCAGTAACAGTACAGGGTGTAAAAGCAGCTAATGAAATTATATCAGGCATTAATTTTTTTAACAAAAATTCTAAAGTAGATATTATTATTATAGCTAGAGGTGGCGGAGGAGCAGAAGATTTTTTAGCATTTAATGATGAAGGAGTTGTTAGAAAAGTATTTGACTCCAAAATTCCAATTATTTCTGCTATTGGACACGAAACAGATTTTACATTAATTGATTTTGTGGCAGATATTAGAGCAGCCACACCTACTGCAGCAGCTGAAATTGCAGTCCCTGATATTAAAAATTTATATAAAGAATTATTTCAGCAGTTTAAAAGACTAAATTTTGCATTAAATACATTTTTATCAAGAATTATAAAAAATTTATCTAATATAAAAAAATTACTAAATTATAAAACTTTATATAATTCATTAAATCACAATAAAAAAGATTTAGAAATTTTGAAAAAAAATTTAAATAATTACATTTTAAATATAAAAAAAAATAAAATGTTAAAATTTGAAAATAGCAATAGTAGATTAGAAAATTTGAGTATAAAAAATGTTTTAAAACGTGGTTATTCAATAGTTAGAGAACATAATAAAAAAAATATTATTAAAACTCACAAAATAGCTAGTGGGAAATTAATAGATATAGAGTTATTTGATGGCATAGTGACTGCAAACATAACTTTAAAAAAATGAGTAAAGAAGCTAAATTAAAATATAAATCTGGCAGCTTTGACATTGTTGAACATGGGGATCATGTTATTTGTGCAATATCTGGTAAAAAAATTTTATTAGAAAATCTAAAATATTGGAATGTTGAACTTCAAGAGGCTTACAATGGTCCTGAAGAAATAGCTAAAAAATTTTTAAATGAATAAAAAAATTATATTTAGTATTTTTTTTTTACTGTTGCTTGAAATTCCAACTTTCTCATATGAATTATATGGAAACTTTGTTCAGGGCGGATTGATAAAGGGCAAAGTTGCCCCTGGTACAAATGTATTATTAGACAATAATCCAATAAAAGTTTCAAAAAATGGCTTGTTTGTTTTTGGAATTAACAAAGAAAGAATTTCTGATGTAATTTTAGAATTACGTCATAATTCAAAAAAAGAACTTATTGTAAAAAAGGTCCAAAAAAGAAAATTTATAATCCAACGTATCGATGGTCTTCCTCCAAGAATGGTTACCCCAAATGAAAAGGATATGAAAAGAATTAGAGAAGAATCTAAGTTAATTGAAAGAGCAAAATTAAATAATTCAGATAACACTTTTTTTTTTACCGATTTCTTAAAACCAGTAAATGGAATTATTACGGGCAGGTATGGAAATCAAAGAATTCTTAATGGAAAACCAAGAAGAGCACACTATGGAATTGATATTGCCGCTAAAAAAGGTGAGCCTGTAAAATCAACTGCAAAAGGAATTGTTATACTAGTTGAAAAAAATCTTTATTTTACTGGAGGCACAATTTTCATTGATCACGGTCATGGGATTAACTCAATTTATTCTCACTTAGACACTGTATTAGTAAAAAAAAATCAGCTTGTTAACGAAGGTGATATAATTGCTACCGTGGGATCCACCGGTAGATCTACAGGCCCCCATTTAGATTTTAGAATATATTGGAAAAATATTGCTGTTGATCCAGAGCTTGTATTAAAAAACTAAGATTTCCATCTATTATGTGTCCAGATCCATTGGCTAGGATTTTTGCATATCATTTGTTCAATTATAATATTAATTTTTTTTGTAATTGAAATTTCATTTTCAATAGTTTTGTCTAAATTCATTGGCGGCTGAATGTAAATATTAAATTGATGATTATTTATCCTTTCAATGTGGAGAGGTATTATTTGATAGTTATATTTTAAAAATAATTGAGATGGTATTAATGTGGTATAAGCATCTTTATTGAAAAAAACTATTTTTTTACCTTGTGTAATACTTTGATCAACCATTACGGCAATATTTTTTTTATTCATTGCAGCTTTAATAAATTGTTTGGTACCGTCACTTTTTGTACCTGGTATTTTCTTTGGAATTTGGTTGATGCATATATATTTTTTTCTCCAGCGTTCCATTATTGGATTTAAAAAAAAGTTATTTAAGGGTCTATAGATTGCTGAGATTTGTAAATTTTGTTTTTCTAGCTCCATGGCCATAAGTTCAAAATTTGCAAAATGACCTGAAATAAAAACAGTAGGTTTATTAATTAATTTAATATTTTCCAAACCATGTAATTTTATAATATTTTGGCTTTTTTGAAATTCATCTAAAAATACGTACTCCCCAAAGGTCCGGCCTATATTGCACCACATATTTTTTATTATTTTTTTTTTTTCTTCTGTACATAAGTCAGGGAAAGCAATTTCTAAATTTTTAACTATTTTTTTATTTGATCTAAATAGCGAACCAATATTTTTTGCTATAAAACATCCAAAATTTGATGCATTTTTTCTTCCTAGTAATTTAAATATTACAAATAATAATATTACAAATATGAATTCAAAAAAATATTTAATTATTTTCATTTAACAATCGTTTTAGTAGTTGCTTTTCTTTATGTATTATTAATTCAATTTCTAGAAAATTTATATTTTTTCTTTCAGTTTTATTAAGTCTTAAAAAATCTTTTTCAGTGGTTAATAACTGTAAATTATATTTCATTGCTTGTTTTTTTAAATTAAGAATATCTTTTTTTTTATATTTATAGTGGTCTGGAAAAAATTTATACTTTTTAATGTTAAAATTATTATTTTTTAAAAGTTCTAAAAAGTTAATGTTATTTCCAATGCCCGAAAATGCAAAAAAATTTTTTTTCATAAATTTTTTATAATTTTTAGCAACATAGCTAGTATAAAAAATTTTAATAAATCTATTTTTTTTTTTAATAATTTTTTCTAACTTATTATTTTTCTTTCCATTTATAACTACGATATCCACTTCTCTTAATTTATATAAAGATTCTCTTAGTGGACCGCCAGGCAAAACATGGCCATTACCTACTCCTTGTTTTGATGAAAAACATACTATAGACACATCTTTTTTAATTTCATTATCTTGTAACCCATCATCCAAAATTACATAATTATATTTTTTATTGATAGCCTCTTGCAAGGCTGTAACTCTAGATGGATAAACTAAGATATTATTTTTTTTTTTTAAAAAAGAAATTTCATCTTTTTGGTTTTCATATTTTTTTTTTATAACAACCGCTTTAGAATATTTGTTAATTAAATTTGCTATTCTGCTTGCAAGTGGCGTTTTGCCTGTTCCGCCCAAATAAATATTTCCGACACATATTACTTTGGCTGAAAAATTTTTTTGAATTGTAAAAATTTTTTTTATAAAAAAAATAAATCTATAAATAATTGAAAATGGGAATAACAAAATTGACCATATCGTAATATTTGGGTTGTCCCAAAAAACAGGTTTATTTAAATGCATTTTTAATTAATAAAAGCATTAAGACAGTTAAGATGATCAAGCAATATTTTTTCACTCATTTGGTTTAATTTTTTTTTAAATATCTCCCTATCATCAGATTTTTTAAATTGATTAATTAATAGTTCAGCAAATTCTCTTTCATTCATTATTAAAGTTGAAACATTGTTTTGTTTTAAAAATTCAAATATTTCCTCAAAATTTTGAATATTTGGACCATGGAATATTTTGCATCCTTCTCTAGCTGCTTCTAAGGGGTTTTGACCACCGTGATTGACTATGGAGACACCTATGAAAACTATATTTATTTTCTTGAATGCTTCTTGGGCCCTTCCATAAGAGTCCAAAATAAAAATATCTGCTAGTGCCTTATCTTTAATATTTTGGCTTTCAAGTTGGTAAGTAAGATTATTATTTCTAATTAAATTTATAATATTTCCAATTCTATTTATGTGTCTGGGAATTAAAATACATTGGCTGAGTATTTTTTTTTGTTTTATGCACTTGATGGTTTCTATAATAAACTGCTCCTCTCCATCATGAGTACTCATTGCTACCCATTTATTATCAATAGTATTATTTAAATTAAAAGTATCATTATCAATTTCATCAAAAGTATAACAAAATTTCAAATTTCCAAAAAATTTAATATTTTTTATATTAAAACTTTCTATAAATTTTTTTGTTTCCTGGTTTTGACATAAAATTAAATCAAATTTATTAAAAATATTTTGAGCAAAGCCATTTAAAATTTTCCATCGTGAAAAAGATTTTTTTGATAATCGACCGTTTATTAAAATTAATTTTGAATTTTTTTTACTTTCATATATTAGATTAGGCCATAGTTCAGACTCTGTGAATATTGCAACTTCAGGTTTCCAGTGTTTTAGAAATTTTTGAACTACAAATGGTATGTCTATAGGAGCAAATTGATGAATTATATTACTATAATTTTCAAACTTTTTTTTAAAAAAGTATGCTGAGCTCAAAGTTGAAGTTGTAACCAAAATTTTTTTACCTTTTTTTTCATAAAATAAAATTAATGGTATAATTGATTTAAATTCACCCAAGCTAGAGGCGTGAAACCATAATGTTTTGTTTTCATTATTGATAGTATAAATGCCAAGTTTTTCTTTAAAGCGTAAATAATTTTCCTTTTTTTTTAAAAGTCTATACTTAAAAAAAAAATATGAAAATGGACTAAGTAAATAAGTTAAAAAATAGTAAACTTTATACATTTATAATATTATTTATAAATTTGTTGATTGTATAAGTTTTTATAAATTATTGATTTTTCCATCAATTGTTGATGAGTTCCCTCCTCTGCAACCTGACCATTATTAATAACATAAATTTTATCAGCATTTTGTATTGTGGATAATCTATGTGCGATTATTATTGTTGTTTTGCCTTTGATTAAATTTGAAATTGCAATTTTTACTTTAGTTTCAGACTCTGTATCCAAAGATGAAGTAGCTTCATCTAGTAGAATAATTGGACTGTTCTTGATCATAGCTCTAGCTATAGATATTCTTTGTTTTTGTCCTCCAGATAGTTTTGCTCCATTTTCTCCAATTGCAGTATTGTATCCATCGGATAACTCCATAATAAACTCATGAGCAGCAGCATTTTTGCATGCTTTAATTATATCTTCCTCTGTAGCCAGTAGATTTCCAAACATGATATTTGATTTAATGGAATCATCAAATAATCTGATATCTTGACTTACTAGAGCTATATTTTTTCTTAATGAATTTAATGAAACTTTATTGATATTTTGTCCATCAATTTCAATCACACCGTCATTAAGATTATAAAATCTTGGTATTAAATTCATAAGAGTTGTTTTGCCACTTCCACTAGACCCGACAAGTGCAATTGTTTTTCCACCTTCAATATTAATATTAATTTTTTTTAAAGCCTGCGTACCATCAGGGTAAGAAAATGTGACATTTTTAAATTCAATATTTCCATTATTTAAATTTAAATCTTTTAGATTATCATCCTGATAAACTTCATTTTTTTGATCAATAATTTCATAAATTCTTCGAGCAGCAGTAAACCCTTCCTGGAGAGTAATATTAATTCCTGCCAAACCTTTTATTGGTTGATACGCAAGCATTAATGCTGACAAAAAAGAAACAAACTGACCTAATTCCATATTTCCTTCAATACTTCTCAATCCTGCAAAAAAAATAACTATTGAAATAGCAAATGCATTAATTGTTTCCATCACAGGCCCGGCTCTATTTTTAGTTTGTTCAACTTTTTTTTCAGCTTTGAGTCGATTTTCAATTACATCATTAAATCTTTTAAGTTCTTCTTTTTCTCTTTGAAATATTTGAATTATTGATGAACTTTTTAATATTTCTGATAAGAATTTTGTAAAATCTCCGTACGCATCCAGACTTCTATGGGTAGCACTAACCATTTTTTTTCCGATAGTTTTTGAAGCTATTGCGGCAACAGGAATCATGGTTACTGCAAGAAGTGCTAATTGCCAATCTTGATAAAACATTAAAGCAAGCAACGCAATTAATGTGAAGAACTCTTTTCCAAGGTTTAAAGAGAGAGCCATAATAACAGCAAGAAAAATTCTCGTATCATTAGAAAAATTAGATATAAATTTACCAGAGTGTTTATTAATTAAAAAAGAAATATCAGATACTAATATTTTGTTTGTCATTAATATTTGAATTTTTTTTAAAATATCATACGCAATTTTTATTGTAGTCATTCTAACAATAAATATTGATAAAGATTTAATTAAAAAAACCACCACAATTGCTACCGGTATTGCATAAAGCATGAATTTATCTTTTTCTATGAAAATTTTTTTTATTGCTGGATCAAGTAACCATGCGGTTGCTGCTGTACTTGCTGAACCAATTAAAATAAAAAAAAAAATAATTGATATTTCTTTAAAATATTTTTTTATTTGGGTATTAAAAATTCTCTTTGCTATATCTATATTTTTCACTTTTTATTTTCCTGCAATAGTCATTTCTTCAATAAAAACAGTAGGAGCATTAGTAGAATAAACCATTTCCAAATCGTCTGCTAAAATAATATTTTTATACATATCGGTTAAATTACTCGCAATTGTAATTTCATTAATAGGATAAGTTAATTCCCCATTTTCTATTAATATACCAGATGCGCCAATGCTATAATCACCAGTAATTGTGTCAGAACCACGTCCGATTAAATCAGTTATATAAATTGCTTTTGTTTGATTTTTTACAATTTCTTTAAAAGAGATATTTCCATTTTCAAAAAATAGATTAGTACTTCCTCCACTTCTATTATTATTTTTTATTTTAAGAATATTAGAATTATAGGTATCTAAAAAAAGCTCTTTAAGTTCACCATTTTTTACAAGTTGAATTTTATTATTTGCACATCCCTCACCATCAAAAGGTTGTGATCCTAATGCACGAGGTATTAATGGATCATCAAATATATTGACATGATTATTAAAAATTTTTTTGTTAAGCTTGTCTTTTAAAAAACTTGTTCCTCTTGAAAAAGCCGAGCCACTAATTGCAGATGCAAAACTTGACAAAATTGATTTTGAAACTCTTTTGTCAAAAAT
>Ga0181599_1005182_pt1 | contig 10193 bp, 6 predicted proteins | sample 041ome_3_FD_148658 | JGI IMG/M metagenome (GOLD analysis project Ga0181599, IMG submission 148658) | Coastal salt marsh microbial communities from the Groves Creek Marsh, Skidaway Island, Georgia - 041405US metaG (spades assembly) | ecosystem: Environmental > Aquatic > Marine > Intertidal zone >...
CGATTTTGGACGTCGACGTCGTCGAGGACGACGACGAGAGAAAGCCCGCGAAGTGCGCGATGGAAAGCATCATCAGGAGTAAGAGAAGAGGTTTCTTGAACACCAACATTGTGTGCGTGTGTGGTGTGCGTGTGTGTGTGTCACTTTGTACTAAAAATGAGGTCAAAAAAAAAAGGTCAGGCAAAAAAATATACACAAGTAGAATATTTACAACCGGTCGTTTCTTTTATTCGCCCGGGAGGAGGACGGCGCGATAATATCTCTTGTGAAATGCAAACATGATTGATTCGCATTCAGGGGAGTATAACCCTTCTTCTCGATCTTCGTCGCCACCGCTGCCGCTTCGGGATGAAGAAGAAGAAGAAGAAGAGGCGACTTTGGAGCGGAGCCCTTTTTGTACGGAGGCGCACAGATTTTCGTCTTCGTCTTGGACGACGCGAGAGGCGAGGAGGCTTTGCTTTATGAATAACTCTTCGTCGTCGTCCTCGTCGTGGTTGGTGTTATCGATGTACCAGTTGAATTCGACGACGCACTTATTTGGGTCTGCAGGATTTGGGAACGCCACGTTGGTATCCAGCCAACGTCCGTATCTGTTGAGACAGACGTTCGGAAAGGCAAACGCGTAGGTCGCTGAGCCTAAACCGAGGCGAGAGTTGGTGTTCTCTTCTTTTCTAACGTCCACGGATTGAATCGAGTTCATATTATCGAAGAGCGTGATGTTATATTTGCTCATGTCGCAACCTTCTTTGACCAGCGCTTTATGTGCGAAAGGGACGTGGAAACCTCCATCGAGATAGTTATCTATGAAAACTTTCCAATTCGATTCAACTTCAAACGTTTCGCGAGCGACGTGACGAAAAGACTCGCGATCGGAGACGTTGATATCAGCTTCTTCGACTCGACTGGCAAAATCTGCGCCTAAAAACGTTCGCAAAGACGACGACGACGACGACGACGAACTCTCATCTTTCTTTAGAAACACAAACGGACCGAACGTTTCGCACACGTAACCGCCTTTGAGTTTAATCTTTTCCGTTCGCTCTTCCATGCCTTTCATTCGAGTCGCCGAGATGAGCTTCCCATTTCCTTCATTTGATACATCATACGTGAATCCGTGATACGGACATTGCAACGCCGCCGCGCACGAGTTTGCTTTCGCTGTGCACGTGCCTCGTTTCTTATCAGCAACCTTCGCGAAATGGTGTTGGCACACGTTTTCGTACGCTTTAAACGTATTCTCTTCCGTTCGCACGCATACTATTTCTACAGCGGCGGCGGCGGCGTTTTCGCTTTCATCGGAAAACACAGTGGTTGTAAAATAATCGTTCACGCTTGGCGCATCCGAAACGTGCCCGATGCAAACCCAATCCTTCTCTGGCGAAAAGACCGTGGCGCGTTCACGCTGCGCCAATTTCTCACTCGTGTAGTACGAAGGTGGAATAGGGGAGGCATCCTCGATTGCTTTATCGAATGACGTCCACGGAGTGAAATCGTGTGGTTGTGTCGTCCGCGCGTCTTCTTCTCTTTCTTCTTTAATCTTCGGCGTGGAAAAACCCATGGGACATTTGAGAACGTTTGACGATACTGTCGTCGATGATAAAGAAGAAGATGACGACGACGATGAAGACGACTGGACTTTTGGCAAATTCGCAACCAAATATTCTAATATCAGATTCTTCAAGTTGGCGTTTTCGAGCGATTTGTACTTCAACTCGCTTTCGCTCGCTTCGGTGATGGCGACGAACAGCGACTCCGCGGCTTCCGGCGCCGAAAAATTTTCTAACGGTTCTAAATACGTCTTCACCGTAAACAATGAAAACCCATTCGTTTTTAGTTTCGATATCGTTTCGTATTCTACGCGCGTAAACATTTTACTCCCAACCTCGCGAACATTTTTCGGCATACCTTGCGTCGGGTCCATATATCCCGTGTGCATCGCGTCGATGTCGCCGAAAGAATTGGTCGAACTTTCCTCCACTAAATGTTTTCTATTCATCACACCACCGATTTTAACATTCGTCGGATGCCAATCTAAATCGGTGCTAATTAAATCGCTGCTATTCTGTATCGCCCAATTTGCGCGAAACAATGGCTGTCCTCCGTCCTCGTCCATCTTCCTTAACAAGTTATCAAACACGCGCCTCGTCGCCATTTCAATTTTCTCCTCGTAGTTCGGCACCGGTTTGTGCAGCTGCGATAAGTTCTTCCCTTCGCGTTTCTTTGGGTCGAAGGAAAAGCACACCACGCCGGCGACGAATTCGTGCTCCGAAGGTTCTCTGGCGAAGAAATCTCCACCGTTTTCCTGTTTCTCACTTTGTGCTTCTTCTCCGCCGTTTCTGCTTCTTCGCATTATACAAAACTCGTTCGTGCTCAATCGCGCGGCGGTGATCAATGCCTCCTTTCCCGACTTCGGTTCTAAAGAAGCCGTGTAGTTATCGAGCTTTGGTATTGAAATCATTCGGCTCCCGTCCTCGTTCTTCTCTGTTATCGCGTACCTTTCTGGATACTGTTCCGTCAACAACTCCGCAACCGCGTTTAATAACTCTCGACAGGCTTCGTCCAAGTCCGTTCGCTCCTCTTCTTTATACACGACGCAACGCTCTCCGTACGCGTCCAATATCGAATGCTTCATCTTTATTTCTTTCAACCAAACGTCCTCCGTGCCTTCTTCCAGCATATTTCGTCGAAAATCTGGCAGTTTTTTCAAACCCGTACCGATCGATTTCCCTTCGTTGGACCACAAAAACCGTCCTCCGATTGGGATTCGTGGTTTCCCGACGTCGTTGTTGTTGTTGTTATCGTTCTCGTCGTCCTCGTCGTCGTCTTCACCGTTCTCGTTATTGTTGCTCGCGCATCCCGACCCAAAATTCGAAAGTGGGAATGGATTCCTTTTTTGTTTCTCTTCGTTCATCCTAACCACCACCTTCGCGTTCCGCCTTCGCCTCCGCATCCTCCCCCCTTTCGCGGCGTTGTCGTCGACGGAAGCCGCCCGGAGGAGAAAAAGGCTTTTTGTCATCTCTCCGCTCTCGCTCGTCGCTTTCAGATCTGACTTTTGGAGAGCGGAGAGAAAGAGAGAAAGAGAGAGAGAAAGAGAGAGAGAGAGAAAGAGTGAGAGAATTTTGTAACGGTGTCGTGGCTCTAACACTGAGAAGACCCTAAATCGAGTTTGTGTTCTTCGCGCAGAGCACTTTTTTTTTTCGTCTCGCCGAGTCATTAAAAAATGGACGAGAGGTTTGACGATGATTACGCGCTCGGGTGTCGCCCGTTCGCGTCGCGCACTCCGTGCAGGCACTCGAAACTGAACGAACGCTGCGAAGCCGGGAAGATCGATTACTTGGCGTTTTATTTTTGCACGGATGACATCAACGACTCCGTGCCGGCGTTTATGAAAGTGCCTTTACTCGCCGTCTGGGCCGGGATTTTGTTCAGCGCGATTGCGATTGTCGCGGACGTGTTCTTTGCGCCCGCTATTCGAACGATTTCGAAAATGTTTAAACTGCCGGACGACGTCGCCGGGGCGACGTTGTTGGCGTTGGGCGGGTCGGCGCCGGACATTTTTACGCAGTTGGCGGCGATGTGTATCAGCGAGGAACCGGATTTTAATTTGGCGATGAGCGAATCTGTCGGGGCAGGGATTTACGTCTGTTCGATTTGTAAGGCGTTGGCGGTGGTGTTTTCGCCAGGTGGTAGTGGGGTTACCGTGGAAGCGGTACCGTATTTGAGAGATTGCGTACACTACTGCGCGTTGTTGTTGATTTCGTACGCCATGTGTTCGTACGGTCAAATTTCGTTCGCGTTTGGATTTATGTATTTAGGTGTGTACGCGTTTTACGTGTGCTTTGTGATTTACGGGAGACATTGGGTGGATGATTTGATTCCAATGAGTTGGAAAGGGGTCGGGAGTGGTCACGGTAGTCAGAGTGGTAAACATAGTAGCGGGATGAAGACGGTGAAGAGCCACGTGTTGGAAGACGCGAGCGACGAGGAGGACAATAATAATAATAGCATGGAGATGGCACACGGAGTAGTTGGTCATCATCACGGTGGCGGGGAAGACGACGATGACCAGGTGGATTTACACAGAATGTATGAAATCACCGACGACGAGGATTCGGACGATGAGTACGTGCACTCGCCGATAAGTTCTCCGAGAGGTGGGGGCGGCGTCGCAACAACGACGAACAAAAATCTGCACAACTTGAGCAGCAAGTTCGCGCAAGGGTCGCAACGCGGCAGTATTAGCGATTCGGGCAATAGAGGAGTTGGAGCGGCTATTAAAAGTCGAAGACATTCGGATGGTTTTTCTTCCGGGCAGTATTTTTCTTCCCTCGTTTCCTCTTTTCGAAGATGGTTGTCCATGCAATCCGGAGCGAAGAAATGGTCGGACGATCCAACGACGTGGTTGACTGGATGGATCGTTGTTATAGTGTCGTTGACTATGCCATCTACTAGCCGTGGCCGCGTGCGCCCATTGCACGCCGCTGTTATCGCGTTTGTCGCGCCGTTGTTCCTCTTATACGCCACGGGCATGTTGGACATTGTTTTGTTCGGCTTCGATGGCACGGCGAGAAGTTTACTGGAGAAAAAAATGAACAAAAGCGCCAACGTTCGAGGACAACACGGTGAATTACAATTCTCCGCGTACGCTATATTTGCGATATGCGCGTTCTGGGCGAGACTCGCGCACGCGAGAACGCCCACTCGAGGCGCCGATCCGAAAACCTCACCAATTATGCTCTTCTGCGCGTTTACGGTCGGCATCGCCTGGATGCACATTTTAGCCGACGAAATTGTCTTCATGTTCCAAGCATTCGGTCACATCTTCGGTATTCGAGAATCTCTTTTAGGTGGCACGTTAATGGCATGGGGCGCGAGCGCGGGCGATTTGGCCGGTATGCTCGCCGTCGCCAGAATGGGTCACGCAAAAATGGCGGTCACCGCCTCCTTAGCCTCGCCGGGAACGCAACTCGCGGTCGGTTCCGGTATTTCTATCGTAATCGTCCGATTGAGAGGTATTTCGGTCCCAATCAATTTCACGACGCCAATGAAAATGCTCATGCAATACGGCATCGCAGTCACCGCGTATTACGTGTTTTTGGTTCCAGTCGTGCACAAATTTTCATTCAAGAAGGCGCAAGCGACGAGCATTGCAATCACGTACGCGGTATTTGTCATCGCCTTCGTCGCCGTCGCCATGCGCGGCACAGAGTAAAATTTCCGTTTAGTGAGAACGCGCGTCGTTGTAAGAAAAGATGAGTGTGCTGCTGATCTGCCCCGCGGCGCCCCTCCGCTCCACCACGCTTTTCGCGTTTGCGTTCTTCCTTTTTTCTTCCTTTCCTTTCTTTCGAAACGCTTTATTTTATTTTTTCGCAAAAAAAAACGCACTTTACACATCAATCGCATCGTCGTCAAAACCATGGTCGCCATCGCCTCTCTTTCCGCGGGAACCCTGAAATTTCGTAAGTTTCCCCCGTCCGTGGAGTTGAAAAACCCAAACCCGTCCGAATTTAACCCGCACATCGCCGTCGCGTTAGGGACGAGCGAAGGCCATCTCGTTCCAATCATGCGAGTCGAATTACCGGACGGAAAAATTCTCGAACCAGATGCCTATCGCAACTTGCACATGCTCGAAGAGTTTGAAATTCGAAACCCGAGCGAGTATTTACACTTTGAAGTTTTAGACGTGGAGCGAACGAAAGAGGAGAAGGAGAACCTCGTCGTCGTCGCCGCGGTTGATGGTGATAACAACAGCGGTGGAAAACGATACGAAAAAGGAACCACCAAAAAAACTCCTTCGACGAGAAAAGGACACGAGGAAAATCCAAAATACGTCGTGATCGCGAGCACGTCGATTGCGGTTTCGCACATGTTGGAAGATAACTGGTCGCATAAATTATACGGACACTGTTATAAATACGTAGAATTGGACTCTCCGGACGGTAAGGAGAAAAATGTGTGCACGATGAAGCTGCAGATGGATTACAAAGTCGTTCCGGAAGAATAAAACAAACCAAAGACAAAGACGTCGTCGTCGTCGACGACGACGACGACGACGACGACAACGACGACGACGATGATGATGATGATGGTGATGATGGTGATGATGTTGTTGCTGTTGTTGTTGTTACATATTTATTCACTAATATTCTGGTACCAACTTGAGCTGCTTCTACTGCTATAACTAGTACTAAAAATCTAAAAGTTTTTCGTCCCTACTCAACGTCTTTTCCGTTTCTTCTTCCCGCCTCCTGGCGTGGACACATCCGGCGCAGACAGACCATCAGGCCCACCTCTTTTTTTCTTCTTCAAATTCGACAGCGGGTTCGGTCCTTTCGTCTTCTTCATCTTATAACGAACGTTCGTTTTCACGTCGTACATGCTCCTCGTTTCCTCTTCTCCTCCTTCTCTTTCCGTCAACAACGCGCGCATCTCTTTCTCCGAAACGCCTTCGTTTTTCTCCGTCTGTCCTGCAAACCCGCTCTTACTGTCCGCGTCCACCGGCGGTTCCATCTGTAACCCGCTCACGTGGCAGAAAATAATCGGTACTTTCGCGCTTTCCTTTCGTAACTGCTTTTTCAGCGCTCCGTCTTGCGTGCAGACGATGAATCGTTCTCGATTGTCCTCTTTACACGCGTCGAGTATGCTCTCTTTGACGTTCTCTATGTACCCGCTGCTCCTGTTGTTTTTCTTCGTATTCTTCTTCATCGTCGCGTCATCTCTTCCTCCTCCTCCTCCTCCTCCTCCTGAGGGGTTTTCGTTTTCATTCACGAGCAACAGCTTGTGCGTTTGATTCGCGGCTTCCGCGAAGTCCTCGCCTTTCATGGTCTCCAACTCTTTCCTCACCGCTCGCGTGGTGAATATTTTGCACGTCGATGGGTTCGCGGATAAGAATTTGGTCACGTGATGCGCGGCGGAATCGTCCAGTTTCCGCGCGACGCACGCGGAGACGAAGTTTCCGTCGAGGAGAATTTTGTACGGTTCGCGGAACCCGTGGACTGTGCGGTAGTATCGAAGGTATTTCCGGACTTTAGTTTTGCGTTTGACTCTCATTCTTTGTCGTGGTTGTTTACTACTCGTTTACGTTTACGTTTACGTCCTCTTTTTTATTCGCGGCGCGTTGACGCGACCGAGTGCGTTGAGAGAAAGAGAGAGAGAGAGAGAGAGAGAGAGAGAGAGAAATGAGTTGTGGCGTGAGGTTTCGTTACAAAGACAGAAGTACAAACTATTTTAATTTAATAAAAATCTAAGAATAATATATGATTAAGCGACTGCTCGATGAACGTCTGTACCTCCTTTCTCTTCGGAAGAAGAGACGCTTTCGAGACCGTCGACGACGTCCGCGGTAGCGGCGGTCGATCGTTGTTGTTGTTGCTGTTTGCGTTGGCGCTTCGAAGCGGCGTCCGATGACGAAGCGGTTGGCTTCACTTGGACGCCGGCGGCGGAGTAGCAGTTAAACACGTGTTTTCCGACGACTGGTTTCTTGGCTAAAGTATTTTCCTCCGAGAGCTCTTCGTTGACGGCCGATTCGAGACCGAGGGAGGAGTTTTCTTCTAAATCGTCTTGTTGTTGCGGTTGTTGTTGCTCTTTGGCGCCGCAAACGACTCTTCCTAACCAGTTCTCCAAACTCTCCTTCGGCACGTTCATGTCTGAGCTCAAAATAAAATCGAAAATATTGTTCACGAATTGCGCCGAGACGATGTATGCGTTCGCGTTGGTCGCGTCTTGCGTTCCTTGCCATTTGCGGATCTCGATGACGTTACCGCTCGAGTCTGGGAAGGTTTCAAAGATTGGATCTTTCGTGCCCAGATTTCCCAAGAACATGACGTCGAAATCGTTCGATGCGTGCGCCGAGATGACTCGAATGGCGTCCATGGGAATGGCGAGATTGGACGTGTCTAACAAACCATCGGCGTCCAAAATCAAAGCCTTTTCATTTTTCGCGTCTTTAGCGAGTTGCCATCGGTAGACGTGAGAGAAGAGTTTTCCCAACTCTGGAATCTTTTCAGTTTGCCACCACTTGGAGGATAACTTACCGGTTTCTTTATCGCGGTCGACTAACGCTTCGAACCATCCCATGCCTCTCAAATTGTTCAAGTTCCACTCTTTCGCCAAGGTCATCTCCTCGTCGTCATCCTCAATCAATGCAGATACTTTATTACCACTCTTCTCTGAATTATCCTGCAAACTTTCCTTTTCCTTCTTCTCTTTCTTGTACGCTTTGTACAAAACTTTCACGTCATCGGCGGTGAGCCCAAGCGGTTTCAAACTTTCGATGGTTTCGGAGGTATCTTCGATCACTTTGCCGAGTTTCGGTTGTTGCGCCTCCCCAAGAGTCGAGCCAGCCGCAGCATCTAAATACACGCCAGAACTGTCGTTTTCGGAGTCCATGAATTTTCGCTCGTATTTCGGTTTCGGCGCTTCACTCATTGCGTCTTCGACAAACTTTTTGAAATCGAAATACCCGAGCGAGGGAAGTTTTTGTTTCTTCTTCGTTTCCTTCTCGTCCTCGTTATCGCCAGTGCCTAAATACGAAATGCCTTCTCCATCGTCGCTGTCTATGGTCTTCTTTTCCGGATGATTCGAGAGCATGTCGTCGATGAAACTTTTGAAGTCGAAATAGCCCAAAGAGCTCGTCTCTAAATCGTCGAACGAAGAAAGTGACTTCTCTTTCTCGTCGCCTAACGAAGCCCCCATGGATTGGGTGGAGGAGCTGCCTGAAGTTGCTTTTTCATCGTAATCTTGATCATCTTCTTCCTCTTCATCATCTTCGTTTGATTGTTCGCTCACTTTTCCTTTGATCACGTCGTTCACGAATTTACCCATCTGAAAGTACCCGAGTTTACCTCCTTCGATTTCCTCCTCATCTGCCTTCATCAAATTTCTTCTTCGTCTCAATCTGCGAGTCGCGATTCCATCTTCAATCTCGTCTTCGTTGACGAAATTTCCCAGCTTGGCTTCCATCTGCGCCGCTTCCGCCGCTCTCGCTTTCAATCTAAAAATACTCTTCAACGCGTACATCGCTTTATCGATATTCACCGGCCATTGGCTCGGGTCAATTGGTTCAACCACTTTCACGTACCTCTCCAACTCTCTCTCGTCGCCTCCTACGGAGGCAATCAACGCCACTAAACTCTCCGCCGAATTTTCTGAATTCGCTTGCACGTTAAGATACGTGCTCAAATCCCACGCTCTCGAAGCCTCCTCCGCTTGCGACTGCTCCTCGGCTTCGTCCTCTTGATCGTCTTTATCTTCTGAAGAACCGCCGGGGCCGCCGTCGGCGGCGGTGGCGCTTCCGATGCTAATCCTCTCCCCATTCGCCTCCGCCTCGTCCGCGTCGACGCCTTCGTTCTCTTTGCCGCCGCCGTCGTCGTCGTCGTCCGCCTCTCTCTTCCCCATCATCGGTTCTTCCTTCGCTCGTCTGCTGCTGCTGCTGCTGCTACTCACCTCTTCGTTGTTGTTGTTGTTGTTGTTGTTGTTATCATTCTCTCTCCTCCGTCTCATGCTCCTCTCGTCGCTCGTCTTTTTCTCGTCGCCTTCCAACGCCGCCGCGATCACCGACGCGATTTCCTCCTCCGTGTGAAACGCCAGTTCCGGTTCCACTTGTTTACTCTCCACGAGCGCGTCCGGGGATCTCGCCGTCGCCTGTGTCGTCGATGACGACGACGACGACGACGACGACGACGACGATGATAATGCCTCGCCAAATTGATGCCGCTGCTGATAACGATGCCTTTGTTTCTGCGCGAGTAAACGTCCATCGTCATCATCATCCCTTCTGCGCGGCGACAGATCGACGCCGAGCAATCCTCCAATCGTCGCCGCGGCCAAAAAGAAGATGAAAATCATCTTCCCCCACCTGGACGTACACGACGTACACGACGTAAACGAGGAGGAATAAAAAGTTTCCCCCATCGTGTTGTTCATCAAAATCGAATTAGTAGTATTTGTCTTCTTCGCTCGCGTCGTCGTCGTCTGAATAATCGTCCTCCTCGCTAAGAGAGGTTCTCGGTCCTCCTCGTTCGTCATGACGACGCGAGGACGAAGCGACGAAAGAAAACGCAAGGATCGAGTTCTGACTGACGAATTTAATTGATGAGAGAGAAAAAAGTGTACTGTGTTTTTTTTTCAAACCCTAAATACTTTTTTTTTTGTCGTCTCTTCTTGCTTCTTCTTCGTCTTCTTCTTCCGTTGTT
>Ga0181599_1005215_pt1 | contig 10146 bp, 7 predicted proteins | sample 041ome_3_FD_148658 | JGI IMG/M metagenome (GOLD analysis project Ga0181599, IMG submission 148658) | Coastal salt marsh microbial communities from the Groves Creek Marsh, Skidaway Island, Georgia - 041405US metaG (spades assembly) | ecosystem: Environmental > Aquatic > Marine > Intertidal zone >...
TCATCTGCTTGTAGATTGTCGAGTTCGTCTAAGATTTCTTGGTCTGAATTGTCGAGAGTAGCTTCGTCCTTGGGTAAAGTCAGTGGTATTTGTGCCTGCATGGCTGGTTGTCTGTGACTATTGGCTTGAGTCTCCAGTAGCTGTAAGCGTTGTTTGGCATTGTTGATGACACTTTTTGGCACGCCTGCAAGTTGGGCGACTTGTAGTCCATAACTTTGATTGGCTGGTCCTGATTTGACAGTATGTAAAAAAACTATCTCATCTTTATGTTCGATTGCACTTATATGAACATTGATAGCACCCTCAAGCTCCTCAGCAAGTGTTGTGAGTTCGAAGTAATGCGTGGCGAATAAAGTCAGCGATCGGTTGCTGTTTAATAAATGTTGTGCACAACTCCATGCCAAAGATAAGCCATCAAATGTGCTCGTGCCTCGCCCAACTTCATCCATTAAAACTAAACTTTGTTTTGTTGCATTATTGAGAATATTGGCTGCTTCAGTCATTTCAACCATGAAGGTTGAACGTCCTGTAGTCAAGTCATCTGCTGCTCCTACGCGTGTAAAAATTCTATCTATAGGCCCCAGTGTGGCAGCCGCCGCAGGCACATAGCATCCTGCAAATGCTAGAATGACTATGAGTGCGGTTTGTCGCATATAAGTAGATTTCCCTCCCATATTTGGGCCAGTAATCATTAACAGTCTAGTATCAGGACAAAGCGTTATATCGTTAGCAACAAAGGGTGAATTTTGTAATCGTTCGATGACAGGGTGGCGTCCTTGCTCAATGAATAATCCAGGCGTTTCCTGCAAGGTAGGTTGGACGTAATCATATTCAACTGCAATATCAGCAAAACAACATAATACATCAAGTTCTGCTAAGCCCTGTGCGATTCGTTGCAGTGGTTGCAAATGATCAAGAAGTTGTAACAGTATTTGCTCATAAAGATATTTTTCACGACTGAGTGCGCGCTCTTTTGCACTCAAGACTTTATCTTCAAATTCTTTAAGCTCTGCAGTAATGTAGCGCTCAACATTCTTCAGTGTTTGTCGACGTGTAAAACGGTCAGGCATGTTCTCTGATTGTATTTTGCTGACCTCAATGTAGTAGCCATGAACTCGGTTGTAAGCGACTTTGAGAGTGCTCAAGCCTGTGGCTTGTTGTTCACGTTGTTCGAGCTGTACTAAATAATCATCTGCATGAGTGTGTAAAGCGCGTAATTCATCTAAACCACTGTCATAGCCCTCGGCAATAACATCGCCATCTTTAATGAATGCTGCGGGTTCGATTTTTATCGAGTGATTGAGCAGTTGCATTAATTGATCAGGCGGGGTGATATTTTCGCGCAGAATTTCTATGCGCGGGTTAATCATCTGTGCGCACAAGGAGTGAATTCGTGGCAAAGCATTAAGAGAATCTCGCAGAGCAGATAAATCACGTGGACGAGCGGTCTGAATAGCCACGCGTGCACGGATACGTTCAATATCGCAAATCTCTCTCAGAGCGATGATAAGCTCATCATAGTATTGTTGTCGAATCAGGGTGTCGATGGCCTGATGACGCTGTTGAACAACAGAAAAATCAAGGCTGGGTTGCCCTAACCAACGTCGTAAACAACGTGCCCCCATAGCAGTCTGTGTATGGTCTATAACGCCACTTAAACAAAACTTTTTGTTACCATCAACAGTTTGGTCGATTTCTAAGTTGCGTCGACTGACGGCATCAATGACAACAAAATCCTCATGCTGTTGGACGCGAATTCCTGTTAAGTGGGGGAGTGACTTACGTTGAGTATCTTTAACATATTGCAGTAATGCGCCTGCCGCACAAATTGCTGATGGCATATCTTCACAGCCGAAACCTGATAAATCACGAGTACTGAATTGTTCAGCAAGTGCGCGATAGGCGCTGTCATACTGAAAATGCCATTCTGCAATAGTATGTTGATTATCGCTTAACGAGCCTAATGAGAGTGGCTCATCAACGATAATCTCAGCAGGATGAAGCCTTTCTAGTTCGGATAACAACTCATTTTCATTGTGCATGTGTTGGAGAAGAAAATCTCCAGAACTCAGTTCAATACTGGCAAGTCCTAGCATTCCATTGTGTGGGTATATTGAACAGATCGGATTATCACGTTTATGATCAAGTAAATTGTCATCAGTAATGGTGCCAGGAGTCATAATGCGCACAACTTCACGTTTGACCAAACCTTTACTCGCCGCAGGGTCACTGGTTTGCTCACATATGGCGACTGATTCACCTGCTTTGACCAAGCGGCCTAGGTAATTTTCAGCGGCATGCACAGGCACGCCTGCCATGGGTATCCGCTGGCCATTGGAGCTACCGCGTGAGGTCAGGGTTAAATCCAGTAATTGAGCGGCTTTTTCAGCGTCTTGCATGAATAATTCATAAAAATCTCCCATACGATAAAATAGTAGCTTATCGGGATGGTCTGCCTTGATCGCCAGATATTGGCGCATCATTGGGGTATGTTTTTCGTTCGATTGTTCGCTCATAGGGGTAAGTGTAACTAAGTTAGCTAACAATGCATGTTAAATTAAACTGAAATACAATCAGAAGGATATTATGCACTCGATTATTACTCATGTTTCACAACAGTTAATGGAGCGTGGCCAGCAACTGGCCGTGGCGGAGTCGTGCACCGGTGGTTATTTGTCTAAAGTTTGTACGGACATGCCTGGATCTTCACAGTGGTTTGAACGGGCGTATATCACTTATAGTAATCAAGCCAAAATTGACATGCTAGGTGTGAGTGCTAAGACCATCGCTGAATTTGGTGCAGTTAGTCAAGAAACCGTGACTGCCATGGTTGAGGGTGTGCTTAGACAGTGCTCGGCGCATTGGAGCATCGCAATATCTGGTGTGGCTGGGCCTGGTGGCGGTAGCTTAATTAACCCAGTGGGATGTGTCTGGTTTGGATGGGGACAAAAAAGCGGTGTTGTTACCTCTCAGAAGCAACAATTTTCTGGAGATCGCGATCATGTGCGCATTCAATCTGTGGAGTTTGCCTTACTAGAATTAAAACGATTAATCGCAGTTTAACTTGAGATGAAAAATAGACGTATGTTCCTAGGTTTTTGGCCAAATGAGGAACAGATAGACCAGCTATGCGCTATACAATCGGCCTACGTACAGATGGGTAGAGAAGTTCCACCAGAAAACCTTCACATCACACTGTTATTTTTAGGTAGTGTATCTAATCAGGTAGTTGATACATTGAGACACAGCTTGAGTGATTTAAGGATTCAGCCTTTCAGTGTGCAATTAGATCGCTTTGGGTATTTTGATAAGACTAAAACCTTTTGGATCGGGCCCACTCATGTGCCGAGACAAATGAGTGATTTATTCAAGCATGTGCGACTGCAAGCTCAGCGATGTGATGTCAGGCACTTAACCAAAAAATATACACCGCATGCAACACTGCTAAGGCAATGTGAAAGATTGAGCACCGAGCCCATAAAACGAGCAATTGAATGGCCAATTGATGAATTTCATCTTATTGAATCACGCATGGAGCCTGAGGGCGCACACTACTTCACGGTAGATACCTTTGCGCTCATGAAACATAGCTAGACGTGAAGTGGTGACACTATTAGACTGGCCTCTATCGGTGGACTGAAACTAGATTACAAATATAAAGACAACATTCGAGGTTAACGTGGAAGAAGATAAGAAAAAAGCGCTGGTAGCAGCACTCGGTCAGATTGAGCGACAGTTCGGAAAAGGGGCTGTTATGCGGATGGGGGACGACTCTGGACCAAGAGATATTGATGTAATCTCGACTGGATCTCTGGCTTTAGATGTTGCTCTGGGTATCGGTGGACTACCTAAAGGCCGCGTGATTGAAATTTTTGGCCCTGAGTCTTCTGGTAAAACGACGTTGACACTGCAGGTGGTTGCCGAATGTCAGAAGATGGGTGGAACCGCCGCCTTTGTCGATGCTGAGCATGCACTGGATCCAGGCTATGCAGAAAAGCTAGGTGTGAACGTGGATGACTTATTGGTATCTCAGCCGGATACTGGTGAGCAGGCATTGGAAATCACTGACATGCTGGTGCGCTCCGGCGCCATAGATGTGGTGATTGTTGATTCAGTAGCCGCACTCACACCGCGCGCAGAAATTGAGGGTGACATGGGTGACTCGCATATGGGTTTGCAAGCTCGATTAATGTCGCAGGCATTGCGCAAATTGACCGGAAACATCAAGCGTTCCAATACTATGGTGATTTTCATTAATCAAATTCGCATGAAGATTGGTGTTATGTTTGGTAATCCTGAGACCACCACTGGAGGTAATGCGCTTAAATTTTATTCCTCAGTGCGTTTAGATATTCGCCGCATTGGCGCAATCAAGAAAGGTGATGAGATTCTTGGTAATGAGACGCGAGTGAAAGTGGTGAAAAACAAACTTGCCCCTCCGTTTAAACAAGCCGAATTTGAAATTCTTTATGGAGAGGGTATTTCCCATCTGGGTGAACTAATAGATCTAGGAGTGCAGCATGATATGGTGAAAAAGGCTGGTGCTTGGTATAGCTACAAAGATGATCGCATAGGTCAAGGTAAAGAAAATGCTAAAGCTTATTTGAAAGAACATCCGGAAATCGCGATTGAATTGAATAAGCTATTACGTGCGGAGTTACTGCCTAAGAGTGAGCCCATAGAGAGTCAAGAAGTTGACGAGATAGAACCAGTTGACGAGGAATAATTAATAAATAACTAAAGACATAGGACTAAGACACTGAAACACGAACGTGACGCATATTATGTGGCGGTTAACTTGCTGTCACGTCGTGAACATACTCAGTTAGAGTTGGAAACTAAGCTCAAATCTAAAGGGTTTGAGGCACAAGCAATAGCAGATGCGATGCATTTATTGCATGAAAGAGACCTACAAAGTGATGCACGTTATCTAGAGGATTTTGTGCGCTCACGTATGCTTAAAGGTTATGGGCCATTGCGTATTAGTCAAGATTGTCGTCAGCGTGGAGTCGATGAAAATTTATTCAATCAATATATGAATTCCGAAGATTTTAATTGGATGCAGCTCGCACAAGACATTTATATTAAAAAATATGGTGAAAATCTCCCCATTGATGCCTTAGATAAGGCAAAACGCGTTCGTTTTATGCAGTCCAAAGGCTTTCCTAGTGATATAATTTTTCAACTTTTCAAATAAATTGAGTTTCTCATTTAAAAAAGAAACTAAGAAAAATATCAAATAGCACACAGGAAGTTGAAGCATGCATAACAGTGCAGAAATTCGTCAGACGTTTCTGGAGTATTTTGAACGTCAGGGACACACTCGAGTGCCTACCAGTTCACTGGTTCCAATCACTGATCCAACATTATTATTCACCAATGCTGGCATGGTGCAATTCAAAGATGTATTTCTGGGATTAGATACTCTCGATTATAGTCGTGCAACTTCCAGTCAACGTTGTGTGCGAGCAGGTGGAAAACATAATGATCTTGAAAATGTTGGATACACTGCACGTCACCACACATTTTTTGAGATGCTAGGTAACTTTAGTTTTGGGGATTACTTTAAATCTGAAGCTATACACTATGCATGGGATTTTCTGACAGAAGAGATTGGTTTGCCCGAAGAAAAACTCTGGGTAACGGTCTTTGAAGAAGACAAAGAAGCGGAAGATATATGGTTGAATAAGATTGGTGTGAAAGAAAGTCGATTTTCACGTATTGGTGCAAAAGATAATTTCTGGTCAATGGGTGATACAGGACCCTGTGGACCATGTACAGAAATTTTCTATGATCATGGTGAGCATATTGCCGGCGGTCCACCTGGAACGCCTGAAGAAGACGGTGATCGTTTTGTGGAAATTTGGAACCTAGTGTTTATGCAGTATGAACGTGATGTTGCGGGTAAGCTAGATGCATTGCCAAAACCTTCCGTTGATACCGGTATGGGGTTAGAACGATTATGCGCGGTGTTGCAAGGTGTTCACAACAATTATGATACTGATTTATTTCAAGGGTTAATAAAAAATATCGCTGCTCAGGCTAAGCTTAAAGATTTACATAATCCGTCACTTAAAGTTATTGCTGACCATATCCGGTCATGCAGTTTTTTGATTGCTGATGGGGTGTTACCTTCTAATGAAGGGCGTGGTTATGTACTGCGTCGCATTATTCGACGTGCCGCTCGTCACGGACATCAAATAGGTCTAAATGAGCCTTTCTTTCATACGCTCGTTACGCCACTGATTGAGAGTTTTCACGGAGCTTTTCCAGAATTAATAGAATCAAAGCAACGTGTGCAACGAGGCTTGCTTAATGAAGAAGAACGTTTTAGTGAGACCCTAGAGCAGGGTATGCGAATCTTACATGAGGATATTGAGCGCATGTCGGGTGACTGTATTTCTGGTGATACGGTTTTTAAGTTATACGATACCTATGGATTTCCTGTTGACTTGACTGCTGATATCGCACGTGAAAAAAACCTGACCATTGATATGTCTGGTTTTGAGAGCAATATGCAAATGCAACGAGAGCGTGCCCGTGATTCAAGTCGTTTTGGTGAAACTTATGATGTTGCTTTGGATGTTAAAAGTGCTAGCAAATTCACCGGTTATGAACACCTTGATGGACACACTCAGGTCACTGAGTTGTTTAAAGACAATCAGCCAGTGAAAAACATTCAAGCTGGTGAGAAGGCTATTGTGTTTTTAGCTGAAACACCATTCTATGCTGAATCAGGCGGTCAGGTGGGTGATACAGGTATCTTAAAAAGTGATGATTTCATGTTTGAAGTGTATGACACTCAAAAGAAAAGTAATAATAATGCACATATTGGTAAACTTATATCTGGTAGTTTAGCAGTAGGTCAAACTGTAATGACGCAAGTCGATCAAACTCGTCGTTCAAACGTCATTTTAAATCACTCGGCAACCCACTTGATGCATGCTGCGTTGAGGCAAGTATTAGGTCAACATGTTCAGCAAAAAGGATCATTAGTCGATGCTGACAGATTACGTTTTGACTTTTCACATGATGCTCCAGTGAGTGATGATGAAATGACTATGATTGAAACAATCGTTAACCAACAAATACGCCACAATCAATCGGCTGAAGCCAAAATAATGGCTAAGGATGAAGCATTAGCTGCTGGTGCTATGGCACTGTTTGGCGAAAAATACGGAGAGGAAGTTAGAGTGTTATCGATGGGTGATTTCTCAGTAGAATTATGTGGAGGAACTCATGTAAAAAGAACGGGAGATATTGGAGTATTTAAGATTATTTCTGAGGCGGGTGTCGCATCAGGTATACGTAGAATAGAGGCAGTGACAGGTGAAAACGCTTTTAAATGGCTTCAGGCTTCGTTACAAAGCTTTGATCAAGTTGCTCAACAGCTTAATACGCATCGTGATAATGTCTCAGCAAAGATTGACGGAGTCATAAAAAAATCACGCGAGTTAGAGAAAGAGCTCACTCAACTAAAAGCCAAACTTGCCAGACAAGCCAGTCTAGATATTGAGACACAAGCTGAAGAAATACAGGGAATTAAAGTGCTTGCACAAGAACTAGAGGGTGCAGATACTAAAACTTTGCGTGAGACACTAGATAAGCTCAAAGATAAACTAGGCAGTGCAGCTATAGTCCTGGCATCTTCACAGGGCGATAAAGTAACTATAGTCGCCGGTGTGACTAAAGATCAAACAGATCGAATCAAGGCGGGAGATTTGGTCAATTCTGTGGCCACAAAAGTTGGTGGTAAAGGGGGTGGTCGTCCTGACATGGCGCAGGCAGGGGGAAATAATCCAGCGGCACTTGCAGCCGCATTACAAGCAGTGCCCGAGTGGGTTAAAGGACAACTTTAAACATGGCAGTTATCGTACAAAAATATGGGGGTACCTCCGTTGGTACTACTCAGAAAATTAAGCAAGTCGCTGAGAAAATTATTCGTGCAACAGCCAAGGGTGATCAGTTGATCGTAGTGGTCTCAGCGATGAGTGGAGAAACAAATCGTCTCATTGGTTTAGCTGCAGACATCATGGGTGACAATCCTTATGGTTCAGAGTTAGATGTTTTGTTATCAACGGGTGAACAAGTCACTATTGCTTTACTTGCTATGGCTTTAAATCAGCGTGGTTGTAAGGCTGTTGCAAGAACGGGTTGGCAGCTAGAGATTAAGACGGATAAAGCGAGTAATAAAGCCCGTATAGAGAGTATTAATACAGAATTAATTCAAAAAGACTTGGACAACGGTGCGGTAATTGTAGTGGCGGGTTTCCAAGGGATTGACCAAAATGGAGCCATTACCACTCTCGGGCGTGGAGGCTCTGATACTACGGCTGTTGCGTTAGCAACTGCCATCAAGGCACAAGAATGCCAAATATACACTGATGTAGATGGTGTCTATACGACGGATCCACGGGTGGAACCAAATGCACGCAGGCTTGAGCAAATTACTTTTGAAGAAATGCTGGAGATGGCCAGTCTTGGCTCGAAAGTATTACAGATTCGTGCTGTCGAATTTGCAGGAAAATATAAAGTCCCATTGAGAGTGCTTTCGACTTTTGAAGAAGGCCCAGGCACGTTGATTACAACGGAGGAAAATCAAATGGAAGAAGCAAAAATTGCAGGTATAGCGTTTAATCGGGATGAGGCGCAGTTGACACTCAAAGGGGTGCCAGATCAACCGGGCATTGCCGCTAAAATCCTAGGTCCGATTTCTCGTGCAAATATTGAGATCGATATGATCGTGCAGAATGTGGCATGGGATAACACAGCAAATTTCACCTTTACTGTGCACAGGAATGATTATAAGCGTGCATTGAGTATATTACAGGATACGGGAGATAAGTTGGGTGCCAATACAGTTAGTGGTGATGACAATATCGTGAAATTGTCAATTGTTGGTGTGGGCATGCGATCACATGCTGGAATTGCCAGTGAAATGTTTGAGGCATTAGCACAAGAGGGCATTAATATTCGCATGATTTCTACATCCGAAATCAAAATATCAGTGGTCGTGGATGAGAAGTATCTTGAATTGGGCGTGAGATGTCTGCATGATGTGTTTGGGCTGTCTGAGAAACATACAAACGCTAATTGAGGGCAAATAATAAACATTAGGGTTCGATAGGCAGTTCTCACCAGAATGACGCAAGAATAATAATAAATTAGTCATTTTAGGGGTAAATAAACGGAAAGGAGAACAGGGTATGTTGATATTGACCCGCAGGGTAGGAGAAACCCTCATGATCGGTGATGATGTGACGGTCACTGTACTAGGGGTAAAAGGTAATCAAGTGCGAGTTGGGGTGGGTGCTCCTAAGGAGGTATCTGTTCATAGGGAAGAAATCTATGAACGCATCAAACAAGAACAAAAGAGTAATCAAGCGACTTAGACCATGTCCATTGAGGTATGCAAATTGTTAGTGTTAGATAACAGTATGCATGGTGAGTTAAGTTTGAAGGTTATTCGATGATTATGCGCGGTTGTTTTAATCCATGTTCATATGAGGTCAGCACATTGCTAGTATGAATGAAGAATGCAAATCTATATTGAAATAACTGTCAGAATTTGCGAGACTGCGCAGCCTCTCAGGTAAGTTACACTTAATTGACATTTCCATACCCTCGATTTATCCCGATGGCCATGTCAGCACTTTAGTGGATTAAGTAGTAGCTACCCGAACACACATAGATACTAAGTAATGTTTTGATACGGAGAAGTGGCTGAGCGGCTGAAAGCGCTCCCCTGCTAAGGGAGTATAGGGTTTATAGCTCTATCGAGGGTTCGAATCCCTCCTTCTCCGCCAAAGATATAATATAATCAAAAACTTATAAGATAAATCCTCTCATACCCCACAAAGAACCCCACATATTGGAAATGCAATGAGTATTTGCTAAGGGCCCAGCAAGAACGCGAAAGAATTCAGTGCTTACAACCGAAATAATTTCGAACTCAAACCAGTCTGTAGGCTAATGTTGCCTCTAGTTGCTAACTTTTTAACATGAAATAACACCTAAAAAGATATTAAAAAAATAAAGTGTTGTATATTATTCAAACGAACTCTTATCGTAGAAAATTAGAGTGCACTGCATAAATCATTGAGTAAGTTGCTTTTGGAAGTTTCTCGTACTCTATAATCGCCCTAT
>Ga0181599_1005216_pt1 | contig 10144 bp, 5 predicted proteins | sample 041ome_3_FD_148658 | JGI IMG/M metagenome (GOLD analysis project Ga0181599, IMG submission 148658) | Coastal salt marsh microbial communities from the Groves Creek Marsh, Skidaway Island, Georgia - 041405US metaG (spades assembly) | ecosystem: Environmental > Aquatic > Marine > Intertidal zone >...
GAAAAAGAGGAAGAACCCCGACCATAACCACCACCACCGGCGGTCAAAAACCCTCTCGTCATCGAAAGAGTCGTCATATAAAACAAAGTATAACGTTTGTCGTCCCTGAAACCCCTCTGCGCTCTATCAATAATGGAGAAAATGAAACGAAAGAGAGAGAGAAAAACACGGATAAACATTTAGGGTTTACGTAAGACCCTAAATATAACTTGTGCGACATTTTTGAAAATTTCAAAGGACAGCTCTTTCTTCACTTTTCGTAAGATTTGACACAAACGCGCACTCATTCTATTCTTTCGAGATGGAGGAGGAAGCTTTCAACGCTTCTTCTCGCGAGAACAACAATACGAAGGATGAAGACGAGGCATTTGAGGATGATCAGCTGACCTCGGACGACGATTATTCCGGAGACGACGACCAAGAGGAAGACCAAGAGAGATTTCGAAGCATTTTGAAAAACGAAGGCAACCAACGACAACGAGTGAGAAGAGACGTGCGGAAATGGCAAAAGATGAACGCGATGCGAGGGAGAGGCGATTTAGGGAAAGCGAGAAAGAACACAAAAATCGTGTGTCCTCCAGTTTTACCACCGCACGTAGACGCCACGCAACAAGTGCGAGGGGTGAACTGTGGAAACATCGGCCCGGAGTTGGAGAAATTAAGATTTGAACAAGGCGAAAATCGAGAGTATTACACGAAAGAACACTTCGACCGTTTATACGGCAGAGCGCGCGCGTGGAATCGCGACCAGCGAGCGAACAAAGTGTGGTGTAAAGACATTCACCCGGCTGGAGTGACGTGCAACGAGTGCACTTCGTGCCATTTTTGTCGACAGAAATCGAGCGACGCGAAGACGACGTGTCAGTGCGCGACGTGGGCGAAAGCGCCGGAAGGCGGGAGAGGAAGAGGGTCGTGGTGTGGATGGTGTTTGGAAATGCGCATGGGTGAGAACATCGAAGAAGCGATCGCGGACGACGAGTGGAGATGTCCAGTGTGCAGAGATATTTGTAACTGTTCCGGGGCGAATTGTTTGAGACATAAGCGGCATTTGTTTCCGACGCAACAGTTGACGAGAGAGGCGGAGCAATACGGATGGCAATCAGTGGCGCATTATTTGATCACCACGGCGTTGGTAACTGGGAAAGATGCACCACCGATGTTAGATTTGCCGGCGGCGTATGTGAAAAGAAGACAACCGAAAGGGACGATGAATTGTGGTAACGCAAAGTTTACGACGACTGGGAAGAATTCGACGCGCGGCGGCGAACGAGCGAGCGGTAAAAACAAGGAAGAGATGGAACGCGAACGCGAAGCGGCAACGCTTCGACGAGAGATTGAGATGAAAGTCCGAATGGCGTTTGGTGCCGTGAATGAGGAAGAGGATGACGATGAAGATGGAGGTATGTTGAATGGTGGTGACGATGAGGAGGCTGGCGACGGACAAAGGAAAGCGTCGCGTAAGCGCGCGGGCACCAAGCGGACTTCGAATACTGCCAATGCGCCTGTAATACGAGAGGAAGAAGGTGGGGAACGTGATGTCGATATGGACGAAGAGGACGCGATACGTGTCGGAGATGGTGCAACTTTTGGCGAACAGCAGCAGCAGCAAGAAGAACAAAACGCCAAACCGAAAAAGTTGGCAACCATTACCACCATGTTCAAACGGTTCGCCGACAGGAACAGCGGCGCGTTCTTATTCGCCGCGTCCTCGGACGACGAATCCGAGCTCGATTCCTCCGACGGTGAATTTGACGACGAAATGTTAGCGCAGCAACAAAGAGAACGACGAGAAAAGCACGAGCTGGATTTGAAAAACAGAGTGGGAAGAGAAGGAGAGGGAAGAGGAGGAGCAAGAGAGGGTGCCCACATTCGTGGAACAGACGAGGACGACGACGATGTTATTATTATGAACGACGGTGAAGCCGGAGAACGCGTGAAAAAAACCGTCACGAGTACCTCGGTTCCGAATCACGTAGATACCAACAGTATTGGCGGAGAACTCAGGCCACCGCGTCAGACGCAAGACGTACACTTGAACGACGAGACGAGCGAAGAGATGGAGTTCTTTCGCCGAAGGCGCGAGCGAAGAAAACGTCGTCGAGCGATTCAATCGGTCGCTCGCGCGAGGCACATCAATGGTGCTACCGGTGGTGGTGCGTTGTTGAGAAGTGTAGGTCCGGGTGGAGTCAATATAAATCGACCTGGGCAAACACACCCGGCATCTGTGGATGAATCTGCCGCGACTGTTTTGCAGCCTCCCGCGATGCCGCAACAACCTCCAGCGAGCACGACGACAACGACCACTACAACTATTTTCCCAAGCAGCACAGAAGATATTCCGACTGAAGAAGTGTTGTCAGCCGAAGCTGCGGCATCTGAAATGCACCGCCAAGACGAAACACAGGCCGAGAGAGCGGACGCGCAAGAAATGGAAGAGGAACGGCGCGTTTTGACCGCCGCCGCCGCCTCAACTTCCGGCGAAGTCGTACAGATTTTACGCGAGTTTATCGAGTTAACCTCGCCTTCAAACGAAACGTTTCAAAAACGGAACATCGAAGACGCGTCGTTTGAGTTGTTCAACGAGAAGATTTTCGATTCCTTAGAGCGCGCGGAAGCTTTATTATTCGCGAGCGAGGAGTCCGAATTGCGCGCGTTTTACGCCTTGTGTCTTCGCGCGAATAAATACGCGCCGTATTTAAAGCACAAGAAACTGTCCTCGTTACGCGTTCGTAAGAAAATTACCGATTTGATCAACGATGATGTGAAATTTCGAGTGTTTGACGTGTCACAACGCGCGACGTGCTTACGCGCGTCTTTGAGATTGATCGAGCGTTACTGGTCGGGCAAAGATTTAGACGTTTTCAAAGTGAACGAGGAGGAGGAAAACGGTGGTACATTCGACGACGGGGAAGTTATCACCGACGGCGATGGGAATGCCGTCCGATGCGAAAAGACAACGAGAGAATTCATGAGAGAGCGCGCGAATTACGCTTTGGAGAGTTGCTTGCGTCTCGTTTCTTTGTGTAGCAACGAGTTCGCGTTGGCGAAAGAGCGCGAAAACTGGATAGCGAGCCGTAAACTGCTCAATCCGTCGTTAATGGAAGATAGCGATTTGATTGCGCCAGCAGTAAGCGAAGGGTGTCAAAAGCGCATAGACGATGCAAATTTGCGAATCATGAAGGAATATGAAGTCGAAAGGGCGCGTCGAAACGAATCTGTCATTGTCGGTTTGTCGGATTCGTCGCAGGAAAACGACGACGATCCAGCCGTTGCCACGCAACCGCCGCCGCCCGTTGCGGACGAAACCATTCACTTACAAAAGCGCGCGACAGACATCGCCGTGGCGACGGCGACAATACTCATCGAAACGACTGAGTCTACGCACATTCTTCTTCTAGCCGCGCTATCCGTGTTACGCGTCGTTGCCAAAGGGTTAGCGTTTACGCCCTCGCACGGCGCGTTCTTGCGCTCCAAGATGCTTTCAAATACCATCGGTATGTTTGTCTCGCCAAAGCTTCCTTTTCGACCGAAAATTCGCAAGTGTGCTTTAGGATTGATCTCTGTGTGTGTCTCGCGAGGCGAGCGCGATTGGCTTGAAAGTCGTTCAGAGGAGAACAAAGTCGTCGCCGATGCGTCGGCGAGATTTTGCTGGCCTCATATTGCTGATTTGTTGCGAGAGAACGAAGACGATTACGAAAATATTGAAACCATGCACGACAAGAGCGGTGGCTATTCGTCCGCGGTAAATCGCGCGGCTACGGAAACGGCGGCCAGAACGCTCAATTTACTCGTCAAATCCGGCGTGTGGCCGTGGGGTAAAGCCGAGCTCGCGATTTCGCACCCGTTCGCGCCGAAAGATTTCTGGAAACTAGCCAATCCAAGAAAACGCGCGAAAGCGTTTCGTTTATACGCGAGACTGGTCGATTCAACTCCGGTTTTACGCGGAGGTATCGGTGCACCGTTGTTGAAGTTGTGGGCGTTGTGTGCCATGGACGTTGCCGCTTCCGAGAAGGGTGAACGACGTCAGCAAAACGCGCTCCTGCGGGCCAACGGATTACACCGAGCGCGAGCGAGATTGGCGCGAGCGTGCGCGAGACACCCGCGATTGTTTGATGCCTTTTCGTCGTCGACGATGCTGAAGAGCGAAGCCATGGACGCTCGAAATACTGCGGGTGTTCTTAAGCGAAGTTCGTGGGTTATTGAATCCTTAGTTCGATGTTGCGAAGTTGGCGGCAATCCGGTCGCCACGGTGGCTGCCATCAACGCTTTACAAGAAGTATTCGACAAACGCGTGCAAGAATGTTCGGGACGTGCAAGTGCGAATAAATCTAGATCGTTTCGAATTGGCTTTAAAGCTGTCATGGCTGCCGCTTACTCGAGAAACACCGACTTGAAACTCTTCGGCGTGGAGCCGCGCGTCCAAGCGTTGCGAATGGCGCTCGATACGTTCACGTCCATCTTATTCGAGGAATCAGATGCGTTACAAGTTGATACCATTCTCGAAGGCTTAATCAACAGTGCGAAATCCCTAGCCATCTTCTTCTCTTTGGACAACATCGCGTGCTGTAGCCTGTTAAAACAGCTCTGTTACGCGTGTGTCGAACGGAAACACGCGAAGAAAGCGACGGGTCGAAAATTTTCGCGCGGCTTCTTTGCTTCTCTGTACGACGCCTCGTACATCGTCGACAACAACGTCGACATTCGGAAGAGTAGAGAATGCATGCGTTCAGCTGTGTTATTAGGTGTCTTAGGAAATTGCGTGGGATCTGCGCGAAATTTAGCAACAGTCCCGTCTGCAAACATCGCGTGCGAGAATTGGGTGTTGGCGTTTGAAACTGCTATGGAACGCTCGTCGAATTCAGAGGATCAATTCGACGACACCAATTTTCTCTTCGCGGCGAGCGAAGATTCGTCGTTACTAGGGCAAATGTGTGTGAAATTTCTCGAGGCGATTTTACCGCCGGTCTGTGCAATTGGTCGAGGCGCCGCGCCGCCGCCGATTGCCGTCGCGGATGCGAAAATTCGTTCCATGTGTCTCAACGCGCTGATTTTGTTGTTTGAAAATGAAAAGGCACCGTTACACTTCAAAACGAAAAGTGACTACCAGAACGCCCCAGTTTGGGTGAAATGTTTCACTAAAGCGTGCATGAAAGCGTGCGCCGGGGAGATCGCGGCATGTTTGGGGGGATGCAAAGACTTTTCGCAAAGCCGAGCGCGGGACGTCGTGGCAACGCCGATGACCAAGGCGCACGCGATGGACATTCGACAAAAAATGCTCGAGTCGATTTCATGCAATCACGCGCATTCCTATCGCGTATTAGAAGAGGCGTCCAGATCGTTTCGCAAACCACCCGATCACGTGCACGTGTTGAAAGAAAACGGTCTCGAAGAAGAGCGCGTCCCGTACCCGTGGATCTGCGCCATGAGTTTCCTCACTCGATTTTCGAAAATTTCAAAGTTTTGCGCGATGGAAATCGCCTCGAAAGTGGTTCCAGTGATCGAAGGGGCGTTTAAATACGGCGACGCGCTCAACAAGAGACACATGGACGGTCCTTTGCATGAATTACGGTACGCTATTGAAGGCATGATTAAACAAAATGACGACGAAAAAGAAGAGGATGTTGATGAAGAAAGGAAGCGACCATTTCATCATCAAGGCGACGACGAAAACGCAGAGAACGTCGATCCGTACAACAAGAAAATCAAAGCGGAACCAATCGAGATTATCGAAGAGAAAGTCGAACTGAAGGATAGTGTTCCGTGGTTCGAACGCTGCGATCGAAACGTCCTATACTCTTCGACTCGAGCCGATTTTGCCACCATCGCTTCGCGAGTTGACGATGCGAACCCTTTTACGATAGTCGGTAAACTGTGCTCTCGCGAACCGAAAACTGGCGTGACGAGTAAAACAAATCCCAAAACGAATAGAACGTTCGAAATGCTTTTCGTCACTTTGGAAAACGAGAAAGGATTGAAAGTTCGTGCGCAAATGGTTGGCAAAAGCGCCCGCGTGCTCGCCGACGCCTTGGACGAACTCAAGAAGAGAGATTTCGAAATCGTACGTATTGACGGCGTCTTACCGCAGAAAAAAGCGGAAGTGAAACCAGGATTAACGGCCATGGTCTGGGACCCGAAAGGCGCGTCGAACATTTCTGTATCGAGCTTTGATTGATTGAAACACAATAGATGTAATGCTAAATAAATGATGGTGCGTTCTCGGAACTCAACTCTCTCGCTTCTCTCAAATTTTACATGCAATCCGTCTTACAGAGCGGGCACGTTTTATACTCCTTCAACCACGGCCGCAAACACTCCTCGTGAAATCCGTGTTTACACTTCAGCTCTAACATCATCTCGCCTTCCTCGAATTCACATCGACACACCGAACAACAATCTTCCTCTTCCTCCTCGTCACCTCCCTTCCTCTTCGCGCCGCTCGCGCCAGACCGAGTGAACTCTTTCAGCGTGCAAAACTGCTTAATCTGCGACCCGGACATGCCCGTCGCTTGTCTCCCGACGCACTCTCCTAGCTGCAACAACTCTTCATACGTCATATCATCCGGATCCGCCACATCGTCGTCTTCTGGCGGAATATCTTCGCCTTCAACCATCACGTGATCTTGCGTCGTTTCGGCGGTATTCAGAGAAACCCCGGCGTACGCCAACATCCTCTCCCTGTGCAATCTCTCCTCCTCCTCCATGAGCTTCCTCGCCAACGCTTCCGAAGGGTCCATTTCTTCTTCCTCCTCTTCTTCTTCTTCCTCTTCGCTCGTCCTCGTTTCCTCTTCCTCTGTTTCTTCTACTCCCGTTCTCTCGCGCCCCCCTCGTCCTCGTCTCCCTCTCCGAAACGTATTCGTCCCGAGCGGCGACCCCTCGTCTCTCGACGACGGCGAGACCGCTCGCGTGCTGCTCTTTGAATTCGTATTCCCATCCTCCATACTATTATTATTCGTGTTGTTGTTGTTATTCGTATTCTCCGTGTTGAATTGTAACGCGAAATACGCTCGCTCTTGTTCTTGCAACACTCTCGCGAGCGCCAAGTCTGGATCCTGTTGGTGGTAAAACTAAGGGGTAAAACTTTAAGGGAAAAGGTCACCGTACCTCACGCGTCTGCTTCTGCATCGATTGGTCCGCATCATCATCGCCGTCCTCGAGAAAAAACGACGAACCCTCTACTTTCGTATCATCGTTATCACTGCCAGGAGGAGGAGAAGACGCGCTCATGCTCTCGCGTAAGCGCGCGGTTCGTACGATTCCGTTTCCCTACTTTTAGGGGAAATGTGTATCTAAACCTCCTTTTGTGAATGATCTCTTTCGCGCCTAAATGCCGCGCGGATGATCGGGTAAAGCACCCGTCTGTCTCTGCGCGCGTAACAGAGCACACAGAGAGAGGGATCTTCCTTTTGCGGGTTATAAAAGCAGAAAGGGAGAGAGACTTGATTCTCGTATTCTGCGGGTTGCAATTGGAATTGGAAAATGAAGAATTCGCTTCATACTTTCGTCGTCTCTCTCGTCTCTGTGAATAAGATGACGAACGAACGAGACGTGCTCCAAACCTTCCTGAGCTCGCATAATTTATCGCACTTATTTCAAAACCTGGTTGAATTCGGCATCGACTCTTTGGACGCGTTGAAATACGAGCGAGACTTGCGAGGTTTGTGCGAGGATATCGGGGCGATGGATTTGGACGCCGAGCGGCTCGAGCGGGCGAGGAAGAGTTTATCATCAGAGGAGGAGGAGATCGTGAAGAAACGAGAGCCTGAAAAGCTTAAAACCACGAGCGCGAAAGAAGCCATCGAACAAGCCAAGCTCGCGATGAAAGCGAGGACGGAGAACGTGAGCACTTCTGATGGACAACGAAAGTTACGACGGGAGAGTCTGTTGGAGAAGCAAAGCGGGGGAGTAGGGGTCGGAGAACGACACCAACACGGAAAGATCGAGAAGCAGTTGACGAAACACATCGAACCGTTTACGCGAGAAGAAGTCGAGAGAATGCTCGAACAATGCAAAAAGAAGATGTTCTTTGCGATTTTTAAGCTTCCGAAAGCACCCGTGGATGATTTGACGGGGAAGTGCGAATGGAGAGGGCATCCGGCGACGAGCGGGAACGCGGTGTTGTTGGAGAGCAAGATGGTGCAGATGCGATTGATGAAGACGAAAGAGGTTGATGAGAGCTTAGGAGACGCGTGTGAAAGGTGCACAGAAGATATCAAAGAATTGACGCGCGTATTTAGCGACCAGAAGTTACGGAACTCGATTTTGAAGAGGGAAGTGGAGAGACGAGTCGAGGAGTTGATAGCGGAAGGGAACGAGGACTTAGCGGGTGGGTTTGTGACGGTGACTGGAATTCATTACGGCACCGGAGCCGCCGCAGCGGCAGCAAAACAAGCCGAGGAGGAGGATTTCTCCGATGTGTACGACGGTGAAGGCCCGAGAGCGTTGCGTTTTCCGGGCGCGCGTTTGCCACCATCGGCGAATGAAGATGGATTAGACAAGATTGACCGATTATACCGCGACCTCGAGACGAATAAGACAACAACAAATAGCAGAAAGATTGAAGACGAAGAAACGAAGGGTAACAACACAGATAGCGGGGTAGACTTAGAAGCCATTAGAAACAAGTTGAAAAGGAAGAAACCAAAGTTTATGTGATGCATATGCGTGGTGGTACATTGAATAAAAATACAAAATGTTGCCGCTGGCGCTGTCTAACTATAAAACAACTCTCGAACGTAACCACGAACGCGCTCTGTATATATCATCGCTGGTCACGTTGTGCCCGTACCCTTCGCTGAAAAACGCCTGGACGTCCAATCCGAGCGACTCTGCTTTTACTTTCGCCTCTTTTGTCCATCGAACTGGGACTAACGGATCTGATTCGCCCGCGAGCATGAGCAAAACATTCTTGTTGTTCACGCCAGTCGTATCGTCACTCTCCTCGCTCGTCCTCGACGTCGTCTCGTTTCCCACCTTCATCTCGTCTGGTTTCCTCGGCAAGTACCCTCTAAAGCTCAAGCATCCGACTAAATTTTTCGGCTTTTGATTCCCAGAACACATCAACGATACCGCCATCGCCGCACCTTGCGAAAACCCGCTCAAAATAACCTCCCGCGGGTATTCGTTCTCGACTAACCGTTTCAATCTTTCGAACGAGTCTCTCATCCCGTCGCACGAGAACGACCGTTTCTCCAACTCCGCTTGGTTCTCGTCCAGCAAGTCTTCATATTCCGCTAATATGCTCTCGTAATCCGTTCGACTCGGTAGCAACCTCGGCGCAAACCACGCTCGGCCGCTGAATAATTCGCCTCCGCTGCCTTGCGTCTTTTTACCGTTACCACCGGATGACGATGTCTCTTCCTCGTCCTCTTCCTCGTTTGCGTTCGTCGCGTAATACCTCTTCGGCGCGGACGGTAAAACCACATCCACGTACTCTTCCATCCCGCGCACGAGCGTCCTCGCGAACGCTTCCCACTGCGGCGCGGTGTCCCCGAATCCGTGGAGGAAAATCATCGTCGTCTTCGCGTTGTTCGCGCGAACTACGACAGAGTCGTCGTCAAAGTCTTCCGCTACCGCTGCTCCTGCTGTTCCTGCTGCTGCTCTTGGGGGTCGTTTCCCAAGCAAATTCTCACCTTTTCCTTCTTCTTCTTTATCTACCCACTTCGCGTTCGCTTTTGCGACTTCACCGGACGTCACAGAATCCACGCCTAGAGATATCCTTCGATTGACTCTTCGAAGCGTCGATTGGATGTCGTCTTGTGCTGCTCCTGCCGCGCGCTGCTTTTGCGGATTGGATGAAGTGGATAACGACTTTGACAAAAACATTGTTCCTTTTCCTTTTCCTCCTCCGTGACTACCACCGAGCTCCGCTGCGGCGGCCGCCCAAAAGTGGCGGCGAGGAAGACGAAAGTTCGACGACGAAGAGGAGGATGCCAAAAGTTTAGAGAGCACGAGGTCGATTTGCCGTCTTCTTCGGTGCATTTCTTTTCTTCTTTGGTAGTCGTACTCTTGTTGTAAAGTTTCGCCCTCAATCGTTTTGCTTCACAAAAAAAAAATGTCCAAAACCACGCTTCGGGAAAGCAATGCCATCCTCCTCACCAGTCCTCGCGGAGAGGAGGATGCTGATGATGATCAACAGACGACGACG
>Ga0181599_1005231_pt1 | contig 10131 bp, 7 predicted proteins | sample 041ome_3_FD_148658 | JGI IMG/M metagenome (GOLD analysis project Ga0181599, IMG submission 148658) | Coastal salt marsh microbial communities from the Groves Creek Marsh, Skidaway Island, Georgia - 041405US metaG (spades assembly) | ecosystem: Environmental > Aquatic > Marine > Intertidal zone >...
TGGCAAAACCAAAAATAGCAGTAACGATGGGCGACCCCGCAGGAGTGGGTCCGGAGATCTGCCTCGATCTGTTAAATGATCCCGAAATTTTAGGTACCTGCCAACCCGTAATCTTTGGAGATCTCACGATCTTGCAAGCATGTGCCCGCCAGACGGGCAAGGCATTGAATAGTTCTGCTATTCAGTTGGAAGAAATTCTCGATTCAGAGACCTCAGGAATTGTAGACTTGGGTATACTTGACCCCAACCATTTCAACCCTGGCATAGCGGACCGCCATACCGGGCGGGCGACTTATGAATTTGTGGTATCCGCAATCGATGCCTGTCTCGCTGGTAGAGTCGACGCCGTGGTCACCTGTCCAGCGAACAAGGAGGCGATGCAGGCAGCAGGCATCACCCACCCTGGACATACCGAGATTTTTGCCGAGCGTACGGGCACCAAGGATTTTTGCATGGCTTTCTTTTCAGAAACAATCAGTTGCTCTCTCGTGACTGTACATGTCGGCTACCTTGAAGTACCCGGTCTGCTCTCCGTTGAACGAATCAAACAAGTCATCTCCCTTACCCGTCAGGCTCACCGTAATCTTTTGGGTCGGGAGCCTAAACTCGCAGTTTGCGGATTGAACCCCCATGCTGGAGAGAATGGACTGTTCGGTCGGGGCGAGGAGGAAGCAATCATTATCCCCGCGATCGAAGGGGCTCGTGCCGAAGGGGCCGACATCGTTGGCCCGCTCCCCCCCGACACCGCTTTTACCCCTAAACGCAGGGAAACAGTGGACGCCTATATTTGCATGTATCACGATCAGGCCTTAATCCCGGTAAAAGCACTCGCTTTTGATCAGGCAGTCAATGTTACCCTCGGGCTGCCCATCATCCGTACATCTGTCGATCATGGCACCGCTCTCGATATTGCCTGGCAGGGACAGGCCGACCCGAGCAGCCTGAAAGCAGCGGTACGGTTGGCCGCTCGCATGTCTGGCAGCAAAGAATGATTCGTACGGTCTTGCTGGGCGTTACCTTAGCCCACCTTGGTTTTTTTGCCCATGCAGATCTCCCTGCCAATAAAAACTCTCCCGTTGAACGAGTCGAACAACTAGGGGGTCGGGCATTCTTAAAGAAAGGAAAGATTTCAGAAATCATTCTCATTGATAAGGATGTGCCCAATGGTTTTTTTTCTCAACTGGGAGACCTCCGCGAACTGACCGACCTTTCTTTGGAAAACTGTCGCATCCAAGCAGACCACATAATTCCTATCTCCACCCTACCCAAGCTCGAATGGCTCAACCTCTACCGCACTCCTTTGGGCGAACAAGGAGTGAACCTGCTCTCCAAGTCCAAAAGCATTGCTCTACTTCCTATTGGAAAAGCTGGCGTTACCGATCGAGGACTGGAAAATCTCACTAAGATGAGCCAACTTACTTATCTGGGGCTACGGGGAAACCCAGTTACGGATAAGGGTGCCCGGCATCTCTCCAAATTAAGTAACCTCCAAGGACTCTATCTTGGAGAAACCAATGTGACCGACCGCACGATTGCTGAAATTGCTCACCTATCCCGACTGCAGAAACTTTGGCTCCACGACCTCCCTATTAGCGATGAAGCCGTCAGCCACTTGGCCAAGTTAAACGAACTGAAGGAAGTACATATCTATGCCACAAATATATCGGCCCAAGGAGCAAGAACGCTCCAAAGCTCCTTACCTAGGTGCCGGGTTATCCACGAGATCTTCCCTGAATAAAGTTCTTCGAATCAACGACTTTTCTTTGATTTGATCTGTTTTCTGAAGCAAGATTGATCAGACTCTTCCTTTTTCCTATTTAAATCATTCAGACCCTTTTCGTTGAAGCCCCACTTCTCCAGTTTAATTGCTCTTTGCCTAGTCTTTTCCTTGCTTGGCTGCTCCCGGAAGATCGATCCGAAAACTGCGGATGTGGAAGTGCGGAATCTTTTGCAGGATGTGCCCGGTTTTGAATGGAAACCCGCCCCTTCCTCCCGCCTGCATGATACCGAACTGAATGAATTGCCCCCTCCGCCTCGAGACGATAAGGATGCCCGGGAAATCACAGAGCGTATTCAGAAAGATGGGGCCTATGAGGATGGGAACGCATCGGAAATGTTAAATTCGACCCAATGGAAAGAATCGCTAAGCCTCGAAAATAACCTTACTGTCCAGCTTGACCTGAAAAGATCGATGGAGCTGGCCCTTCTCCATTCCCGAGAATACCAACAACAAAAAGAGTCCCTCTATCTCTCCGCCCTCGGGGTCACCCTCGAACGGTTCAGGCTCGGCCCTATTCCTTTTGCCAAAGCCAATGCCAAGGTTACTCAACCAGTGGGAGAAGACCGGGCAGACCTGATCAACCGAACCACTGCGGGAATCGAAGGTATGGCCGGTCACGGAGCGACCTGGGTTGTGTCTCTCGCAAACCGCCTGAGTGTCGACTTAAGCAACGGAAAGGTGGGCATGGGGGGCTCCCTCGCCAACCTGACCATCACCCAACCTCTTCTGCGTGGGGCCAGCCGAAGAATTTACCTGGAAAGCCTGACCCAGAGTGAACGTACCCTTCTAATGGATGCCCGCAGGCTGGAGCAATTCAGACAGGGATTTTTCCTCAAAGTTGTGCTTGGGAGTAACCCAGCCGGTCCGGTAGGGAGTGGTGGGAGTATCTCGTCCATATCTCCTCCTTCCACCGCGGTCTCCGGATACCTTGGACTGGTTCAGGAAATTCAAACCATCCGTAACCAGGAAGCCAATGTGGTTCAATTAAATGAGAGCCTCGCCCAGTTGGAAGCTGCTTTTGAGGCAGGAAGAATCGGCAACCGACTGCAGGTGGATCAGGCGAGGCAGGCCCTCTTGAACGGACAGAGCCGGCTGCTCGCCGCCAAGTCATCCTACGAAAACCGGCTCGATGGATATAAGATTTTTTTAGGTCTCCCCCCCGATCTTTCGGTCCAGGTGGTGGATGACTACATTGATGCCTTCAAGTTAACCAACCCAGATTTGGTTTCCCTCCAGGAGGAGGCCAATTCCATTTTATCATCGGTGCGCGACGCTGCCGTCTCCCCCGATCTCACTTCCCTCGAAGAACAGTGCAACCAAGCCCTCAAGCTTCTTCCCCAGTCAGAAAAATTCTTTCTCGAATTAACCGCCGACTACCAAGTCTTTGCATCTGCCCTGCCTGCCCGCAAGCAAGGGTTTGAAAATCTCAGAAAGCGAAGCGACCTTCTGGAACTGGGCATGAATACCAATACATTCTCCGATGAGGACCTGGATCGATTGGTGGTTGAATTAAACGCATCCCTTGAAGGAATCCGTTCCTCACTCGATAGCCTGTCCAATCAGATCCGGGAATGGCCCGGCAGAAATAACAACCGTTCGCTGACAGTCGCAAGAACGGAGCTCTCCGCCCTGCTCAATGCCTATTCAGGCACCTTGCTCGAGTTATCCCTCACCCAGGCGTCGGCCCGTTTGGAATCGATTGTGATGCAGGAAGCCATGATTTCCCCCTACGAAGATTCTCAGGTTGCTTCCGCAAACCGGATGGATTCGAAAAACAACCGTGCCCACCTGGTTGACATCTGGAGAAAAGCAGACCTGGCCAAAGATGATTTGCGTACCGATCTCGATCTCGTCCTTTCCGGAGACCTCGGTTCGGACGCCCTTTCTGCAGGTGACTTTGAATCGGATGAAAGTGAGTGGCGGGTCGGCCTGGAACTCGACACCCCCCTCTCCAAGGTCAGGGAGAGAAACCGGTACAAAGCCGCTCTCCTCCGCTACCAACAAGCCAGAAGGGATTATATCGCCTTTGAAGACAGCCTGTTGCGTGCCTTTCGGGAGCACCAGAGGCTGGCCGGTCTTTTGCAACTAAACTTTGAATTAAACCGGGCTGCCGTGCGCGGAGCTATTGCCCAGGTCGACCTCGCCCGGATGCGCCTCGATGAACCACCCCAACCTGGAAGAACCTCTCAGTTTGGTGCCACCACCGCACGAGACTTGGTCAACGCACTCAATGACTTGCTTGATGCGAGCAATCGTTTTGTCGAGGTATGGATCGGTTCGGAAGCCCTGCGCATGCGCTACGCTTTTGACCTCGGGGAAATGAATTTGCTGGAAAATGGATTATGGAACGGCCTGCAGTCCACAAACAACCTCAAATAAAAGACTTCTTGGTAGGATGACTCCTCACTTGCTCTCCTCTCTCTTCTTCATTGAATGAAACCTATGCATTCCACTAGAACACATGGCTTTATATCAACCAAGGCTCTGATGGGCTTGGCCGGTGCTGGTGCTCTATCAGCTCTTTTGTGGTTCGATGATGGCGAGGAAGGAAACTCCCAACAAATAGAACCAATCTATGAGGAAGCCAAAGTGGCTGAATTTAGGCTGGAGATCGTAGAACCAGGGGAAGTGGAAAGTGCGGAAAATGTCGAAATCAAGAGTAAGGTTAAAAGCCGGGGTTCCGGAGGTGTAAGCATCCTGGAAATTATACCGGAGGGGACCCTCGTAAAAAAAGGAGACTTTCTCGTGCGACTGGACGATGCCGGTTTGCAAAAAGAATTGCTCCGTCAGCGTATTTCCGTCCATCAGGCCAACGCCAACCTAGTTAAGGCACAAGCGGATGTGGAAGCAGCCAAGCTCGCCCTCCAGGAATATTTATCAGGCACCTTCCGCCAAAATGAGGAGCAGTTGGAAAGTGCAGAATTTGTGGCTAAGGAAAACTTCCGGCGGGCAGAGGAATATTTAGCATATAGCCAAAAGCTGGCTGCCAAGGGATATGTTTCCGAAGCTCAACTGGAAGCCGATCAATTCGCAGTGGAAAAAGCAGCCAAGGAACTGGATCTCGCTCAAACCAGGCTGGAGGTCTTGCGTACCCACACCCAGAAAGCAAAGGTGAATGATCTCAATGCCTCCATTCTCACCACCGAAGCCCGACTCGAATCGGCCAGAAACTCCTATGAGCTTGAACTCACCCAGGAGCGTGAGATTGAGGATCAAATCGTGAATTGCACCATTTTATCTCCAGCAGATGGGGAAGTTACCTATGCCAATGAGAACAATAAAGGGGTCGTTATTGCAGAGGGTGAAGAAGTAAGAGAGAACCAGACCATTATCCGGCTTCCCGACTCTTCCCGATTGCTGGTACAAGCAAAAATCAATGAGAGTCGAGTCGAGCAGGTAAAAACTGGTATGAAGTGTAGGATTACCATTGATGCGATCAGGGATGTGGAACTTGAGGGTTCTGTGCAGTCCGTCAGCGATTACCCCTGGCCGGCATTTGACCGTTATCGTGCACACATCAAGGAATATGGGACCAAAATTATTATCAACGATGCCCCAAAAGGGTTACGTACTGGAATGACTGCGAAAGTAACCATTTTGTCTGAACTTATCAAAGATGCCCTGCAGATTCCGCTACCCGCAGTTTTCCGGAAAAAGGGACAGGCTTATTGCTTGGTTGCAGGAGAGGACGAAGAGCTTGAACTTCGTGAAATTGAATTGGGCCCGAACAATATGTCCCACGCGGTGGTAAGATCAGGCCTTCAGGAAGGCGAGTCCGTCGTGATCAACCCCGACCCCTTCCGGGAAAATTATGAACCTAGCGAAGACAAAGAGCTAGCCCTCTACTAAGCTGCCCCGAGCGAACCGATATTGGCCGCTCTTACTCCTATGAATTCTGCCTTCTCCACTACTGACCTGACCAAGGTCTATCAAATGGGTGATGAGCAGGTGGTTGCTCTTAATAAAATTTCCATCGAGGTACCACAGGGAGACTACCTCGCAATCATGGGTCCATCCGGTTCAGGAAAGAGTACCCTGCTGAATCTGCTCGGATGTCTCGATCAACCAACCGGAGGGAGTTATGAACTGGCCGGGCATTCGGTTGGGAATTTCGATGATGATGAGCTATCCAAACTGCGAGCCCAGCAGATTGGCTTCATTTTCCAATCCTACAACCTGATCCCTTATCTGGATGTACTGGAAAATATCTCCCTGCCCGCAAGCTACGACAGCACATCCAAGCTTGATGCCAACAAGGCACAACAAATGGCAGAGCTAGTGGGACTCGGTGACCGATTGAACCACAAGCCCCTGCAACTTTCCGGAGGGCAACAGCAACGGGTTGGTATTGCCCGCTCCCTTGCTAACGACCCTGCTTTCATTCTCGCCGATGAACCGACAGGAAACCTCGACTCTAAAACCACTGAGGAAATCCTCGATCTGCTCGATGATTTAAATCAGCAGGGTAAAACCATCGTATTGGTAACACACGAGGAGGAGGTAGCAGCTCGTGCCCGCCGAATTATCCGAATGAATGATGGGGAAATTAATTCCGATGAGCGAGCCAAAGAGCCAGTTGTTCCTAACCTCTCAACACGAGTAAAAGCCTCACCCCAAAATGCCTCTAGTCCGTGGAGCAACTCTCTAACAAATCTTACCAAAAGTGCCCTGCAAAGTATGGTCACCCACCCGCTCCGTTCCATTCTCACCGGGTTAGGAGTTTTTATTGGAGTGGTCAGTGTGATCTGGTTACTTGCTATAGGCGAAGGCATTGCTGAACAAGCGGAACTTGAGATTATGGAACTTGGTGCCAATAACCTCATTCTTTCCAGTCAAAAACCTTCCCAACAGGACAGGTCTCAAAAGGGAGATTTCTTTATATCTTGGGGGCTGACTGAAAATGATTATCGCAAAATCATAGATACCGTGCCCTCCATCTCCGCAGCTTATCCAACCCGGGAGCTCTCAAGGAGATATGCTTCCACTGAACACGATAAGAAAAAAGTAGAGTTCCTTGGTTGTTTGCCCAACTACAGGGATTTGCACAACCTTCAGATAAGCAGGGGAAGGTTCATCTCCGAAGAGGACAATCGGGATAAAGCCGAAGTCTGTGTGCTCGCATCTGGTCTTGCTAAAAAGCTTTTTCCCTTTGGTGACTCCCTTGGGCGGACAGTAAATATTGAAGGAAATTTATTTACCGTGATTGGAGAAGTCGCCCCAAGGAGCGCCCTCAAAGATGATGGCAAACTTGGCTTTAAGGAATTGTTCAATGATAACATTTATCTACCCCTCGAAACGCACTGGGATAAAATATTCGATTTCTATTACAAGGGGTATGACGGCAGTCACTTGATCTCCAAGCTCACCTTAACCATAGGTGATCAAACCAAGCTCTTTTCCGTCGCCCAAATGATTCGGGATATGCTGATTCGTGATCATGGGATTGAGGATTTTCAGGTCACCGTCCCCTTTGAGCTCATGCAACAGGCGGAACGGGCAAAAATGACCTTTGTTGCTCTGATGGGTCTGGTTGCCGGGATCTCCCTTTTTGTGGGAGGCGTGGGGATCATGAACATCATGCTGGCCACAGTCACGGAACGAACCAGGGAAATAGGAATTCGCCGGGCGATCGGAGCGAACAAAAGGGATATCGTATTTCAATTCCTTGTTGAAACCACTGTACTTACGGGTGCGGGTGGGTTGGCCGGAATTTTTGCAGGATTACTTTGTGCCCCGGCCTATAACAGCCTGTTGGCGATGATCGAAGATATTGCCCCCAATCTTTACGAGTCTCTGCCCACTGCCATGCAAAATATGAACCCTGTGGTTGTGCCATGGTCCCTCCCCTTAGTCTTTGGGATCGCAGTGACCACTGGAATTATCTTTGGTCTCTACCCAGCTAGGAAAGCATCCCGAATGGATCCGGTCGAAGCCTTGCGCCACGCCGCCTAAGGACAAACCCCAATCAATCCTCTTTAATTTCATCAGGTCGTACACTTAGGAGGTAAATCCCCCAAGAGCACAGGCTGGTACAAAGAAGGACAAAAAGGCAATTATCCCAACCCTCGCGGGCCATCAGGCGAAGAAAGCTCTTTTCTAGTTCAGTAATCGGCCCTTCCCAAAAAAAAGATCCAGGGCGGGTTAGCAAAAAAGCAGATAACAAGAAAATAGACAGGTTGATCAAAGCGATACCTGCAATCACTCTTTTTCTTAATTTCTCGCTCATACTTCTAAACTTCTCATGCAGATCTTTTAAAGTGCAAACTATAAAATCAAGGTTTGGGCAACCTCGCATTTCTGGACAGAGCTCTCTAAATAATCTTCATCACTCTCAAAACTTTGTTTTGCCTGATCAGCTGGCTTTAGGTCAAATAAATGCAATGAAACCAAGATTTAGCGTAGCCCTCTTTTATTTTTTCATGAGTGCCTGCCTGTATGGTGATAAGCTCGCAGACAGTCGCCCCAATATTCTCTTCATTCTTACCGATGATCAGGGTAAAGGTGATCTTTCCTGCATGGGTAATGATCGGATCAAGACCCCCCACCTGGACGCCCTCTGGGCAAAGAGCACACGGTTTGATGACTTTCATGTAAGCCCTACCTGCTCTCCAACACGAGGTGCCCTGATGAGCGGTCGATCTCCCTTTGAGGTGGGCATTTCCCATACCGTTCGTCATCGCGACCATTTGAACCTCGATGTCATCACCTTTCCACAGGTTTTGCAAAACGCAGGATACAAAACAGGAATCTTTGGCAAATGGCACCTTGGTGATGAGGATGAGTACTTACCCCAAGCTCGTGGCTTTAATGAAGTCTTGATCCACGGAGCGGGCGGGATTGGCCAGACCGGCTGGGGAGACTTTTACGCCAATGATGAGAATTGCTACTTCGACAACGTCCTGCTGCACAACGAGGAGATCGTACAAACCAAGGGCTTCTGCACCGACCTTTTCTTTCATGCCGGACTGGCTTGGATGAAAGACCGCATTGACGCCAAAGAGCCCTACTTCGCTTACATTCCTCTCAATGCCCCTCATGGACCAATGATTGCCCCGGAAAAATACACGCGTAGGTTCCTGAACGATGGGTATGACCCAAACACAGCTGGACGCTATGGCATGATTGAAAATATCGACGACAACATTGGCCTGGTCTTAGGCAAGCTTAAGGAGTGGAAGCAGTTGAAAAACACCCTGGTTATTTTCATGACCGACAATGGAATGGCGGGATCAGTCGGTGTTCAAAACGGGCAAAAATTCAACTCCTTTAACTGCGGCATGAAAGGTGCCAAGGCCACCGTCCATGAGGGTGGCACCCGGGTACCAAGCTTTTGGATGTGGAAAGGGAAAATCAAGGAGGGTGTGGATGTAGATGCCCTTACTGGACATATTGATTTTTACCGCACAATGTGCGAACTCGTTGGTGCGGAGGTGCCCAAGAGCAAACTTCCTCCAACGGGTCGCTCTCTCCTTCCTTTACTGCAAAACCCAAAAGCCAAATGGGAGGACCGTACTCTCTTCTTTCACCGGGGCAGATGGAATGATGAGATCTGGGATCACGATGCGATGGAAACACACAGGTATAGAAATGCAGCCGCTCGATCTACTCAGTGGCGCTGGATCGATAATAAGGAACTCTATGACATTGGCAAAGATCCCGGACAGCAGCAGAATGTTGCCAAGGAAAATCCAGAAGTAATGATGCAAATGAAGGAGGTATACGATGCCTGGTGGGATACTCTCGGCCCCTACCAGGTAAACGATGGTAAAGAACAAATTAAGAAAGGCAATTTCCCTCTGCAGAAAAGATACCAAGCACGAATCCAGCAGGGTGCACTGCCTCTTTGGTCTCCCAAGCCCATTTAAGCAAACTCCTCCACTTTTGAAATGATCAGGCAAATATTACCCATTTTACTAATCCTTGGATCCAGCTCATGGCTCTCAGCCAAGAGTGGAAGTTCTTTTTTATCCGGCAATCAAAAGCCTAATATTTTGTTCATCATGTCAGATGATCATACAACTCAGGCGATAGGTGCCTATGGTGGTCGCTTGGCAAAATTAAACCCAACCCCCACCATTGATTCGCTCGCTAAAAATGGCATGCGGTTCAATCGTGTATTCTGCAATAATTCCATCTGTACCCCAAGCAGGGCTAGTATTATTACCGGCCAGTATCCTCAAACCAATGGAGTATTGGACCTCGATGGAAATATTCCACCGCAAAGACAATTCCTCCCCATTGAAATAAAAAAGGTTGGATACCAGACCGCCATGATTGGGAAATGGCATCTCAAACAGGAACCCGCCTCTTTTGATTACTACTGCGTGCTGCCCGGCCAAGGAAATTACCAT
>Ga0181599_1005251_pt1 | contig 10099 bp, 9 predicted proteins | sample 041ome_3_FD_148658 | JGI IMG/M metagenome (GOLD analysis project Ga0181599, IMG submission 148658) | Coastal salt marsh microbial communities from the Groves Creek Marsh, Skidaway Island, Georgia - 041405US metaG (spades assembly) | ecosystem: Environmental > Aquatic > Marine > Intertidal zone >...
TGGATCTAACGCGATAATCATTCCAACGAGGAGTCGAACAACGCCGGTTCCAGCTAAAAAACCAACCGTGTCAGGCGCGTTCGGTTTAGATTCAATTTCGGAAATCGAACGCAAGGCGAACAAACACTCGCGCAAGACGTTTCGCTCGGCGACTCCGCCCGCGTCGTCGCTCATTGCTTCTTTGCACGCTTTCGCAGATTCTCTCGTCGTATCCAAAAGAAATGCAAGCACGGATTCTGGTAACAAGTAAGGGTGTTCGTCGTTCACCGTTTTACCGTCAAAACGGTGCGTTTTGACTGAAAGTCTCGCCAAGAAGTGCAGCAGAGTAGACTGCGCGTCGCAAAACGAAACAGGCGATACTTTGACTGTTTCCGTATCGTTTAACATTTTCTCGCGCAACAACTCTTCTTTTTCCCGCGCGACTGCTTCGGCGTTCTCGTGCAAGTTTCGAAACATCTTTGGGAACCATTCGAAATCCACCACGCGTTCGAGAATACACTCTACGTCAACGCGCGCTTCGTCCTCTTCCTCCCAAGACCACTCGCGGGTCCACACGAGTAAAGCGCCGAAAAAGTCCCGAACAAAATCAAAGTTGTCCAGCATTTTCCTGCATCGCATCTCTGCTTCGCACACACCCAACGCGTTGTTGTTAGCACGAATACTCAACGCGACAAGTTTTGCCAACATCGAGCGCACTGCTGGCACATTCCTCGGTACATCCTTAAAGCCCGGGTCCAACATGATCATCTCGACGATGCGTCGCGTCTTCACGGACTCCTTCGCGCATTGCATGGCGTTAATCATCACGCACAAAACGTGCTTACATCGCAGCGCGTCCTCTTTCTCGCGTAATCCCCTCTTCAAATACTCGCAAATCACGTCCGAGGAAAAAACCTCGCTCGCGCACGCTTCGTCTCTCACGCACAACCGCATCAAACATCTGCTCGCGTTCAAATGATCGAAAGAGTTTGAAGCCGTAGCCGCCTCCTCCTCCTCCTCCTTCACCAAGAGGTCTCGCGCCGCGTGCACGCGTAAAAGACTCGGCCCGTGTTCTTTGATCTCCTCCAGCAACTCTTCAAAAGACATCTCGGTTTCTCTCTATATATAAAGGACCTAACTAACACCGCTCTCTCGCTTTCTTCTTACTCGCTTTCGGACTGAAGAAGTAACTCTTCCTCGTCTTCCTCTTCTCCTCGCGCGACGAATGCGACGACCACCAGTCCTCCTCTCCTCTAGAAATCCCAGCGCACGGTCTCCCGCACAGCTCCTGCCACCCTCTCCCCAACGAAAACAACCCGCACGAATCTCTCGACCCGGCCGCTTGGTACCTCGGTTTCAGACGTTCGCGAAAGACGGAGTCGTCCGTGTGTTTCTCGTTGAAGAAGTAATAGGACAGAGAGAGGAAATTCTTCTTTTCTTCTTCTTTCGGAGGCGACGGCGGTTTCTTCTCGTTCTTATCGCCGTGAATTTTCTTCGAGTCCGAGAGCGAGTCGTGTTCTCGCACTCCTCCCGCTCCTCTTTCTCCTCCTTCTTCCCGCGTCGTCGTCGTCGTCGAGTGTTGTTGTTGTTGTTGGTCTCGATTCGATGTCTTTGCGCTGTTCATTTAACAACCTCCAAAAGTGTTTTTCTCTCTCTCTTGGAACACACGGACGAAAGAAAGAAAGAATTGGATAAAGCGCAGAAGAAAAAAGAAGAACGAGACCCCCTTTCGTTATCCTTTTGCCTCTCTCTCTCTCTTTATGACTCTCTCTCGCGCGCGTCTGTCTCTCTTCTTCGTGTGGTGCGTTGTACTGAATTTTGGGAAGGGGGCAATCTTTTTCCCCAATTTTAGGGTTTCACTTTTCATCATTTTTAGGTGATTTTGTCTCTTCTCGTCTTACGCGTCATTTTTGTATATGTACTGATACCGAGAGAGAGAGAGAGATGAACTTCCAAGTGGTGAACTGTCCGAGTCAGGTGCGTTCTGCTCGCTTTCTTTTTTTATGTATTCTGTGCTCTTCCGCCGTGATCTTTTGCTTTGGAAAAGTGTATATTCTTCTTCTTCGTGTTCTTCTTCTTCGTTCGCGATTGAATTGGATTGGGTGCCGCTGCTGCGTGTTGTTTGGGGAATAGTGGTGTTACTCTTTCTCTCTCTTCCTTTCTTTTACACCTCGCGCTGACGAAAAAAAAAACCGCGTTGGTTGCTTCGATCTTTCTCTCTCGCGCATCGCGCACATACACAGGATTTGGCTCTGACAAACTGCGCGTTCGTTTCAGCCTCTGACGCGGAGAAATGCGTCCCGTACCTCGAATTGAACGACATCGTCCTCTTCGCGAGGCCGCACGAGAGCATTCAACCCGGTCAAATCGGCTTAAACGGCGTGCAGAGGAAACATTTGCGAGTGAGCACGGGCGATGAAATCAGGTGTCACCCGTATCAACTTCCGAGCGGAGATTTTAACGCGTTGATGATGACGATGGAGTTGGAGTTTACGCGGCCGCAAGTGGGACAGATGTTGGTGCAAAACGGAAAGCACGAAGACGTGGACGCGAAGAAGATGATCAGCGTGATTTCGAGGACGTTAACCGCGCACGTGTTTACGGTTGGGCAGAAGTTTGCGATTGAGTTTTGCGGGAATAATTATTTAGTCACCATCGGTGGGATTTCGAACGACGTTTTGCAACTCGTCGAAGGCGACGAAACTACGAGTTCAAACAACAATACTAGTAAAGTGAGCCATCAGAGAGGTTTGTTTACGTCCGCGACGACGTTGATTTTCGAAACGGCATCGAACAGTGGAATTAAAATTTCCGGTCAGAAATCGAGCGTCATGAACAGCACTCTGTTCAAATCCAAGGAATTCTCGTTCGAAAAGTTAGGCATTGGCGGTTTAGATAAGCAATTCGAGGATATTTTTCGTCGCGCGTTCTCGTCGAGAATTTTCCCGCAATCGGTCGTGCAGCGGTTAGGCATCACGCACGTGAAAGGTATGTTGTTGCACGGACCTCCTGGGACTGGAAAGACTTTAATCGCGAGACAAATTGGTAAAATGTTAAACGGGAAAGAACCGAAAGTAGTCAACGGTCCAGAAGTGATGTCGAAATACGTCGGCCAGTCCGAGGAGAACATCCGAGCGTTGTTCGCGGACGCAGAAGCAGAGTATAAACAAAAAGGCGACGATAGCGAGTTGCACATCATCATCTTCGACGAAATCGACGCGGTATGTAAATCCAGAGGTTCTGTAAACAGTGGAACCGGAGTTCACGATTCAATCGTCAATCAATTGCTCACTAAAATCGACGGCGTGGACGCTTTAAATAACATTCTCTTGATTGGTATGACGAACAGAAAAGACATGCTCGACGAGGCGATTTTGCGTCCCGGACGTTTAGAAGTGCACATCGAAATCGGCTTACCGGACGAAGCTGGACGCGCGCAAATTTTGAAAATCCACTCGAACAAAATGTCTGAAAATAAATTTTTGAGTAAAGACGTGGACGTTTCGGATTTGGCGAAGAAGACGCAAAACTATTCCGGCGCGGAAATTGAAGGTTTAGTGAAGAGCGCGGTGTCTTTCGCGCTGACCAGACACGTCAACGTCGCCGACATTACCGCGGAGATTGACGAGGATAACATAAAAGTAACGAAAGAAGATTTTGATCGCGCGTTCAGTGAAGTTGTTCCTGCGTTTGGAGCGGCTACGGAGACGTTCGAGCGGTGTCGATTGAACGGCATGATTAGTTACGGTTCCCGATTTGAAAAATTATTGGGCACTTCTTCGGCGTTGGTCGAACAAGTCCGAGTGAGCGAGAAAACTCCAAAGCTCGCGTGTTTGTTAGAAGGTGGGGTCGGGTGCGGTAAAACCGCTCTGGCGGCTACGTTAGCGATGAACGCGGAGTTCCCGTTCATGAAAATAGTCAGCGCAGATTCCATGATTGGACACAACGAGATGAGCAAAGTGCAGACGTTGGCGAAAGTGTTCGACGACGCGTATAAATCAAACTTGTCTTTGTTAGTTTTGGACGATTTAGAGCGACTGTTAGAGTACGTTGCCATCGGTCCGAGGTTTTCCAACGTCGTATTGCAAGCATTGCTCGTGCTCATCAAACGACAACCGCCGAAAGGGAAAAAGTTACTCGTCATTGGCACGACGTCCAACAAACTCGTCCTGGACGACATGGGTCTCACGGACGCCTTCGACGCGACGGTCTCGGTCCCACCTTTGACGACCGACGAAGCCACCAAAGTCATCAAAGAAATCGAAGCGTTCCGACCGGAAGACGTCGATGCCGCGTGCGCCATGCTCGACCACCAAACGCCGATTAAAAAACTCTTCGTCTTGCTAGAGCTCGCGAGACACGGTCGCAGCGACCACGACGCCATGGACGACGCCAACGCGATAAGTTTAGACCGGTGGATTAACTGCATGGAAGATTTAAGCACTTGAGAAGAACAATAAAAAAAGCAAATGCCACATAGCAAGAGAGAGAGAGAGTAAGAAATAACGTTCACATAGTAGTCTTATATTGTTACATACGCGCACGTATAGAGTTTTGGTATTATTATTATTTAGCGAATCGTAAGAAGTCCTCTTCTTCGCTTCTCTCCTATATTTTTTCTCCGATCTCTCTAATCTTTTCTATTGTGTTTTTATGTGTGGAATTTGTTGTTTCTATTCAGTGCTTCTTTGCCGGCTTCGGCGATGGTTTCACCTAGAAAAAAGATCGAGGCAGAAAGAGAACGGTTATTGCGCGACAGGTCAGCGTCTTTCGAAAAGATACACGCGCGCGTGAAAGAGAGAGAGGAAAAGAGAACGAGAGAGAGAGCGATTCCATTTTTCCCCAACCAAAAAAGACCGCGACGAAGAAGAAGAGAGAAAAAGCACAAAAGACGCACCAAACTCCACACCCCACTGACTACAAACCCGTAGGTAATCCCGGTCGCGACCGCTCCCACGCGCACGAATCTCGCCAGAGACGATCCCGAATACGGTCCCATCTTCTCCTTTTCTTATATTTTGTATGAATGGCGCCTTTTCCTGCGTTTTTCCCTACTAGCAGAGAGAGAAGAATTTGGCAGAGAAACTATTTAGGGTTTTACTTAAACCCTAAACCCTAACACTCAGTGAAAAATTCGAAAAAAAGGAGAGTCAAAAAAGCTTTAAAACACGTAATAAAAGCGCGCCGAGCGTGGCTTTTTTCTCGCGAAAAGAAGAAGAAGAATGCGTTCGTCGACGCTGTCTTCTTCGCTGACGACGATGATGATGATGCGGACGCGTTTGAAATCGTCTTCTTCGGCGCGGTCCTTTTTCTCCTCCTCTTCTTCTTCTTCGTCTTGTTCTTTTCGAGGAGGATTAGGAGCGAAGCATTTTCAAACGCCAACACCTTCTTCTTCGTCTTCTTCTTCTCCGGTTGTTCGTTTCTGCGGTTTGAATAACGGCGCTCGCGGTGGCGCCGCCGCGTGCGCGATGTCTTCCGAGAATACTTATTCCTCCTCTCGTTCCGCGTTGGCGAGGTTTCGACGATTCGCGGCGATGAGAAGCGGTCGCTTTTCTTCTTCTTCTTCTTCGACTTTGAATCCTCGAGGAGGAAGTTTGAGCGTCCGCAGCAAGAGCGAGAACAACCACAACGCGAGAGATGCGCAGATTTGGATCGATAATTGGAAAAGCGGCGGTGGTGGGTCAGGAGGAGGGTTCGGCGGCGGCGGAGGCGGCGGCGGTAGTGGTGGTAACTCTGGAGGAGGAGGTAACGGTAGCGGGAAAACGCCGTGGGCGATGTACTTGATGCTTTTGGAATCGAATCCGCTGGTGACGAAAATGGCCACCTCCGGCGCGCTCAACGCTTTCGGCGACCTTCTCGCGCAAATTTTGTTCGAAGACGGACAAAGCATCGATTCTAAACGAACGTTGACGTTCACCTTTTTGGGCGCCTTTTTGGTTGGACCGGCGTTACATTTTTGGTACGGGACTTTAGGTAAGATTGTCACCGTCGGCGGTTCTGTGGGAGCAGGGTTGCGTTTGGGTTTGGACCAGTTGGCGTTTGCCCCGGTGTTTTTGGCGACGTTTTTAAGCGCTTTGTTCGCGATTGAAGGCAACACGGACAAGTTACCCAACAAATTGAAACAAGATTTGTTCCCGACGGTCGTGGCAAACTGGAAGATTTGGGTCCCGTTCCAATTTTTGAACTTTCGATTCGTGCCGGCAAATTTACAAGTTGGAGCGGCGAATGTCATCGCTTTGATGTGGAACGTGTATTTGAGTTGGGCGAGTCATAAGAAAGTTCCAGAAGTCGACGAGGGAAAGGATACCAAGAAGAAGAAGAAAGGAGGCAAACGGTGAAAATTGCGCGGAGGGAGAAAAGCGATATATAGCTCTCTTCCGTCGGGCGTTGCTCGTTCGTCGTGAAGTATGAATAGTATTCATTTGTACAACTGGTATTGTTTTTAGCTCTATGTTATTATATTACACACGACGTGAGACGACGACGGACGAGGCTCGTCGCGAACCATCCCACCACATTTTTGGCTGCTAAAAGTGTAATCATATCTTCACATTCGCTCTCGCGCGACTATCTGTTTTTTTCTTTTACGCGATGGCGCCTCCGCACGAGCTTCCACTGCCCGCGGTGCAACCGAAACAGTGGTTATCGCTGGCGATTTTCAACCCCACGATATCTTGCACGCTCTCTACGTCAAACACTGACTTTGGGGCGGCTGCTCCGACAAAGCCGATATCCAACTGTTGATTGAAGTCACAGTCGTACAAAGACCCGTCCCATTTGATGGAAACAACGTCTCTGCACATGACGTTATCCGCCGCTTTCACGTTGAAGTTATCCACCAACAACTTCATGTACTCTTCGATTTTCTGTTCTCTGTGTAAGAAATCCGCGAACCGTTTAATCGGCATGTTTGTCAGCGTGAACAAATTGGAAAACTCAATGCCGTACGCCTCTTTCAATTCGCTCTTATACGCAACCTCCAATTTGCTTTGCTCGGGGGGTAAAAACGCCCCGCCTGGATTATACATCAAATCTAACGTTCTTCCGGTTCCTTCAATGCCGTATCCTAGCGCGTTCAACTCCTTCAACGCATCAATCGAGCGTTCAAAAACCCCTCTCCCTCTCTGCTTATCCGTATTCGCTTCGGAATAACACGGCAAACTCGCGACAATCGTCACGTCGTGCTCTTTCAAAAACGCCCCTAAATCTTCCTGCCCAGGCTCATAAAACACCGTCAAGTTACACCGATCGATAATTTTCAACGCGTCGCCTTTTATCTTCCTCGCGTTTCTCACTAAATTCCGAAACTCCGGCGCCAACTCCGGCGCGCCGCCCGTGATGTCCAACGTCGTCACCCCTTCGCTTTTCTCCAATATCCTCTCCACGCGTTCTCTCGTTTCTCTCGACATCGTCTCCTCCTTGCGCAACGGACTCGACTCCACGTGACAGTGCGAGCACGCTTGGTTGCAATATATCCCTATGTTCACTTGCACGATCGACGGCGGCGCTTCGCGATCGAGCGCTTTCCCTCCTTCCTTCTCGATAAACTTTGCAAAGCTCTCCGAGACGCCGAAATTTTCCAACGCGCGCCTTCGTTTCGCGCTTTCCTCTCTCGTGAGCGTCTTCTGACCAAACTTTTCCAGCTTTACTCTCGTCTGTTGAAACTCTGGGTCCGATTCCATCTCTCGCAGCGTTTCCGGGACGAGAGAGGAAGAGGAAGAAGAGGAAGCGTTCGTTTCGCTTTTTCTTCCCCGCGAAAGTGAAGATGAAGAGAACAAGTCGCCGCTTGTTGCAACCACCTTTTCATCGCTTCTCCTCCTCGCGCACCGTCGTCCTCGACGAGAGCAAAAGGAGCGGGAAGGACGGAAGGCAGAAGGAGAGGAAGCGCGAGACGAAGAAGACGACGAAGACGGCGTCATCGCTGTCGCAGAGCCTCCGGGGTCGTTCAAAATGAGGAAAAAACCGCAGAAAAAATTTTCGCACGTTTACACAATAAAAGAAGAAGGAGCGAGATGACGCCAACCTTCGCCGCGGTTTCGTCGACGACGACGATGCGATCTGAGTGTCCGCGCTCTTCTAAACCATCTTCTTCTTCGCGTTCGCGTCGCTCTTCGTTTCTCAGAAACGGACGACGTAAAGAAGAAGAAGAGGGAGATGCGTTTCGAATGAATTTGAAATCGAGAAGAAGACCGTCGTCGTCGTCTGTCGGCGGAGTCGTCGTCTTCGCGAGAGGCTACGGCGACGGTAGCGAGTACTACGGGGAGGAAGATCACGAGGAGGAGGAGGAAGAGTACGACGACGACGACGACGCGTTTTTTGACGAGTACATCGAGGAGGACGTTTCGGATCGGCAAAGAGCGAGACGGGCGACTGGTGGTTTCGGTGGAAGGGCGGCTGCGTCCTCTTCTTCGTCTCGGGCGGCGAGGAGAAAAGGGAGAAAAGGGAGCGCTTCTTCGTCGTCGTCGTCGTCAAAAGACGAGCGGATGGCGGCGCTCATCGACGGTGGTGAAGTCTTTTTCCTTTCCACCGCGGTGGCGATGAAAGCGAGGCAGGTGTACGTGGAGCAAAGAGCGCGCGCGGAGACGGACGCGCCTTCGTCTTCTTCTTCGGGCGGGAGCGGCGCTTTGATGGATTTGCCGTTGTATTTAGCCGTAGTTGTCGGGGCAGTCTTGAGACGCGCGTCGTCTAGCGTTGCGAGTGGTGGTGGCGTGTTCTCGTCCGTTTTTGCGAATGGTAAACTGAAATATCCGGGAGCGGTGAACGCGCGAGTGCAAAACTTAGAAGTCGGTTTCGAGCGTTTGGACGAGAATCAACGAAGATATTCGAGGGAGGTGTCTAGGCTCGGAACGAGAGTGAGATTAACGAGACGAGAGTTATCGCCGATGATTCGAAGAGCAGAGGCAACGAGCGTCAAGTTTGGCGAAGTTGCAGCTGAGTTAGCGAGGAGAATTGAAGTCGCCGAGGAGGAAGGGAGTAAGTTAGCGGAGACGATGGCCAGTTTACACGCGGTTTCGGCGAAACAGTTTGAAGTTTTGAGTAAAAGCGTGAGAGAATTGAGAGCGGCGATGAAGCAGCTCGAACTGGAAGCGGACGAAGCCGCGATCATGTCCAGCGAAGAAGGCGCGTACTCGTCCAGACGCGCGGCGAACCTCGGCTCTCGATACGCGAAAAAAGAAGAACTGGAGAAATTGGAACTCATGCTCACCGAAGCGCTGGAAGAGATGGAAGATTGCTTAACGACCATGGTTCGCGAAAAAGCCGTCGCGTTAGGCGAGGAAATAGACGACATATCGCTCATGAAAGACGAAGAAGAAACCGAAGAAGAAGAAAAAGAGGACGACAAAGAGCTCGTGTGGGTGGGTGAAACCGTGCAATCGAGCGCCCCGGTGCCTTCCTCGACAAACGTCAAGAGCTTCTCTCCCTCCCCCTCCTCCGCGCCCGTCGCCGCGGGCGAAAACGAAAACGGCCAGGACGCGAGCCGGCCGACGATTCAACTGTATAAGTTTGACGATTTCGACGACGACGAAAACGAAAACGACGACGACGACGACGCTTCTGTCAGCGAGCAGCAGCGATAGAATTTGCGACGAATAATCTGTTAAGCAGCGACTTTCAAAGTGCAACGCGTCAACCGCTTTACTCTATCTTTACTCTACCGCCTTCTCTTCTTCTTCTTCTTCTTCTCTTTATCTTCACAAAACACATCCATCACAAGGAAAAAAAAATGTTTGCTACCGCTACCCGCATCACCGCCTCGCCGTTCGTCGCCGTCAAATCCTCCGACGGCAAAAGACGCGCTTTGTCGTCTTCTTCGCAGAGGTATGGTGTAAAAACGATGAATTATAGGTTTCGTTTGTTCTCTCTCTCTCTCTGTCTTTCTCTCTTCGAATTGGAAACAAAACGTCGGTGTGGGTGACGCGAAATGATACGTCTTTACTAACCGAGATGCCTTTTTTCTCATCTCTCTCAAAAAAATCGACGACGATACGCAGACGCGGCGCGCAGTTTACGGTCGTCAGGGCGCAAAAGCCGCCGCAAGTTGACCGAACGACCGGGTTTATCGAGTCCGACAACACGGTAAGTGTGCGAGAGAAATTTCCTCCCATTTTTGCGTTTTATC